>WNFE01001815.1_pt1 | contig 15570 bp, 17 predicted proteins | sample 5400451 | NCBI WGS metagenome assembly WNFE01 (sample SAMN13153344, study PRJNA577476) | soil metagenome | isolation source: 200 cm saprolite under Douglas fir tree site 2 hole 2 | place: USA:California | collected 2015-04-18 | reverse complement strand
GGCGCCAAAGAATTCGATTAGAACGGGCGCCAGAGCCGCCGGGACGATGTCGTGCGACTGCCCTTCCAGAGCCCGAACTTGGCCTCCTGGGAGGGCCCTCGCCAGCGCCTTGGCCGCGTTGCCCATGAAGGATGGGCTCGCGCTGCCGTAGACGACGAGGGTTGGAGTCTTTATGGAGTTGAGTTGCGCGATAGGCAGCACCAGGTCGCCGACAATCGTCGCTTCGTAGACCAGGGTGTGGGCAGTGGCTTCGAGCGCGGGCCTAAAGGGGGCATGTCTGATCTGGACGACAACTGGTTCCGGAATCCCGACCATTTGGGTTTGGAAGAGCTCGACCGCATCACCACGCCGGCCTGACGCGACGAGCTTCGCGAGTTGGCCGGCCATGTCCTTCGGCGGCCGCGGACGCGAGTCATCGTCGGCAGCCATGAACGGTGCCTCGTACAGGGCCAGCTTCGTGATGTTGAGCCCTCGAGCCGCGGCTTCGAGCGCCAGGGTGCCACCGGATGAGTAGCCGAACACCCGGCCCGATCCTCCGACTTCGCGGATGAGCGCATCGAGGTCCTCGACTTCCCGCTCGACCGCGTACGGCTGGGTGTCCCCACTCGCTCCGCGGCCACGCCGATCGTAGTTCAGCACTGTGAACCGCGACTCCAGGGCTTTGGCGAGGGGCGCCCCCGTCGCACGATCGTTGAAAGCTCCCACCACCAGGATGACCGGGGGACCCTCACCCGTCTGGTCGAACGCGATCTTGGTGCCATCAGCTGAAACTACCGTCTTCATCGGAAACCTCCATCACTTGTATTGCCGTTTCCCGCTTAGACGGCTGCCGGCCAAAAAGTGATCGTTCAGACGGTCATCGGAAGCCCGAAAGCCGCAAACATGTCCGCGGTGACGAATCGCGTGATTTCGATCACCTGATCGCCATCGAGGCGCAAGACGTCGAGCCCGAGCGCGCGGTATTCGGACTCGCCCGGGTGCCGAACATAGGCGGCGAGCGCGGGCTGCCGGTTGGCGGCAGTCGCCACTGTTCGAAATTGGCCCTGGTAGGTCGGCAGGTTGGGATCGATCGCGAGTGCGAATGCGTTCGCGATCTCCTCCCTGCCCAGGAACCAGGTCGGGAACGGCGGCATTGTGAGCAGCGCCTCCTCTCGCAGAAGGGCCGTCAACGCGGCGACATCCGCCCGGTCGGTTGCGTGCATGTAGCGCTCGAGCACCTCGCGCTCTGCATTGGTGGGTTCGGCTGCCGCCGACCACTCGAGCCTCTGCCTGGGCAGGCGCTTTCGCATCATGGAACGGGCGCGATTAAGGGCGCTGTTCACCGCAGCCACGGTCTCGTCGAGGAGGCCGGCGGTCTCCTTCGCCGACCATCCAAGTGCGTCGCGAAGGATCAGGATCGCCCGCTGCCTGGGAGGCAGGTACTGAATTGCGGCGAGGTAGGCCAGCTCGATGGTTTCCCTCGCGATGACCAGCGAATCGGGCTGCGATTCACTGGACGCGATCTCGTCGAGCAACCGGTCGGGGTAGGGCTGGAGCCAGTCGACCGCGTTCGGCTCGGCGGATTGCGGGCTTTCGAGTGACAAGACTCGGCGTGACTTGCTCTCGAGAAGATCGAGACACGCGTTCGTCGCGATGCGATAGAGCCAGGTGCGGACCATGGAGCGCCCCTCGAACTGAGCCCGGCCCTTCCATGCGCGCATGAGCGTTTCCTGGACCACGTCGTCCGCATCATCGAAAGAGCCCAGCATCCGGTAGCAATGCACGTGCAGCTGCCGCCGGTAAGGCTCAGTGAGTGCCGTGAACGCAGCCTCGTCCATGGAGAGGATGCTCACGGCCTCAAATTAGCAGTTGAGTCGTCTTGCGCTAACGTTCGATGAGGATGGCGGCGCCCAGAAAAGTCCTTGCGATCGATGTTGGCGGCACGCATGTCAAGGTGCTGGCCACCGGCCGCCGGAAACCCCTCGAGATTCCATCGGGCCCGAAGATGACCGCCAAACAGATGGTTCGGGATGTTCGAGAGGGGACTACCGGATGGCGTTATTCAGTCGTGTCGATTGGCTACCCGGGACCGGTGCTGCATGGCAAGCCGGTGAGCGAACCGGCCAACCTTGGAGGCGGATGGGTCGGGTTCGACTACGTGAAGGCGTTTGGCCATCCAGTCCGTCTCATCAACGACGCCGCCATGCAGGCTCTTGGCAGTTACAAAGGTGGGCGCATGCTCTTTCTCGGCCTGGGAACAGGCCTCGGCTCCGCACTCATCGTCGATGGCGCGCTCGAACCGATGGAGCTGGCGCACCTGCCATTCAAGAAAGGGAAGACGTACGAAGATCTGGTTGGCAACGCGGCACTACAGCGATTCGGCAAGAAGAAATGGCGCCGCTACGTCGCCGACGTCGTTACGCGATTGCAGGCCGCCCTGGAAGCCGACGACGTTGTCGTCGGCGGCGGGAACGCGAAATTTCTACGCTCGCTGCCGAAGGGCGTCCGCCTTGGCTCCAACGCTAATGCGTTCATCGGCGGCTACCGGCTCTGGAAAAATCACGCCTGAGCCCCGCGCGGGCCCCCTCTTGTCACCGTGAGCTACCCTCTGGATCAGCCGGCGTAGCTCAATTGGCAGAGCAGCTGTTTTGTACTCCCGAAGGTGGGGTGATTTGCGGTGCCGGGCGATGCGTCCCAGTATTCGCCATCGTCCATGTGAGAGTGCCGGTTTACTGCTGCCCCGACCATGAGTGCACCGAGGCGCCTAGGTGGTCACTCGGAGGCGTACCAAACAACTGACGCCCAGCTGATCGGGCCGAGCGCCAGTCTGAGCCTGAAAGGATATGGCGGGCACGGAGACCGCACACTCCCCTAACCGGGAGGTCAGGAGGGCTACCCCCCAACGTCTCCGCTCCCCGTGAACCCCAACCTGCCCGCCGTCAGTCTAGCCATGGGTAGATTGGCTGTCAGTTCAAAGCACTGACCGCCGAACCTCGCTTTGGATCGACGGCCAGATCCGAAATGGGGAGAGGTCGTTGGCGGGCCCTTTACTTCGAGATGGATACACCATCGTCACAGTGCCCGACGACCCGTGCCCTTAACAGCGAGCGTACGCCCGACTCGTGCATCGTGCCGACCTGTTTTCCTAGGCTGGCGCCGTTTGCTCAACCTGCCGAGCAGAAGGCCAGCCACGAAGATGGCGAATGCGGTCCAGCGGACGTCCGGCTCCAGTAGATCCCGGACCAATTCCATGGCGGTCGAGATCAAATAGCCCATTTGGCTCCTCCTGAGCCCCCGCGCCGAGTATGGACCTGGAACGTCGAGCTGTCTGCTCCAAGATGGCGCGGGGTGGGCCGCTGGCGCTCGAGTCCTGGAGCTCGCGGCCTACTAACCCAGCGCGCGGCTTGCATACGACCGTTTGCCGCACTGGCGTCTCTCAGAAATCGCTTGCGCTAACCTTCGCGTAGGCTGCCGGCGTAGCTCAATTGGCAGAGCAGCTGTTTTGTAAACAGGTGCTCCCTCTCCGAGATCGAAATCGGCCCAAAAGGGCCTTTTGACTAGCTGTATAAAAACAACTGAACAGACCTCTGTGCTGCGTGGACAAGGATACGCGTGGTCGGGGGCGAACGCCCGAACACGCGAAACCCGCAACCGTGCGAATTGGGGGGTTTCCCCGATTCACTGGGCCGAGCCGACGCCTTAGCCTGACTATCCGATGAAAGGACAGGTCAGGTGACGTCGGAGCATTTCGAAGTTGTCGTCGTCGGTGGTGGCCAGGCGGGTCTTGCGGCCGGCTTCCACCTGGCGAGACGGAACATCAATTTCGTCATTCTCGACGCCTACCCCCGTGTCGGCGAGGCGTGGCGCAAGCGCTGGAAATCCCTACGTCTATTTACGCCAGTCCGTCTAGATGGCCTATCGGGCATGCCGTTCCCGGGCGACGCCGGCGTGCTGCCGACGAAAGATGAGATGGCTAATTATCTGGAGAGGTATGCCGAACGCCACAGGCTTCCCGTGCGACTTGGCATCCTTGTCGAAACCCTCAGCCGCGAGGGCGATCGCTATGTCCTGACGGCCGGCGACCGGCGGTTCGAGGCGGATCAAGTCGTAGTGGCAACAGGTGGACATCCAGTACCGAAAGTGCCGGACTTCGCCGGCGAGCTGGCTACAAGCATCCTGCAGCTGCATTCCGCCGAATATCGCGATTCATCGCAGCTACAAGAAGGTGATGTCCTCGTAGTCGGTGCGGGCAATTCGGGCGCTGAAATAGCAATGGATGCGGCCAAGAACCACAAAGTCTGGTTGGCCGGCCGTGCGACGGGCACTGTCTCACCGGTCCTGTATTCGCGTCCCTCTTGGTGGCTTGCCACCAAGCTGATTACCGTGAAGACGTCGATGGGCCGCAAGATGGCAACCCAGCTCCGAACCAAGGGGACGCCACTTGTGCGCATCCGAGAAAGTGATTTTGCAACCGCCGGTATCGCGCGAATGCCGAGGGTCGAGGGTGTCGAGGGAGGTAAGCCGCGACTCAAGGATGGTCGACAGATTGACGTTAGGAACGTGGTTTGGTGCACAGGATTCAAGCACGACTACAGCTGGATCAAACTGCCGGCGGCTGCCGGCGGCCACCTCCCCACGCACGAGCGAGGCGTCGTGCTGTCGCAACCAGGCCTTTACCTCATTGGTCTGCCATTCCAGTTCGGACACAACTCGGCACTTATCGACGGAGTGAGCAGAGACGCCGATCACGTCGTCACACGGATCGCGGCGGCCCGACCGCTAGCTAAATCACTGGAGGTATAGACATGTCTGACAAGCCCGATTCTGCCCATACGGCGTCGAAACCGTGCGTCTGCCAATTGATCAAGCGAGGGTCTCTGATCTGGAAGGCGACCGGCCGGCGGAACTCCGAGAATCAGTCTGAGTACCAGTGCAAGATCTGCGGCGCTACCGCCTGGAGGTCGGCGTAACGGCCGTGGGCGTCGCCGAGCTTTCGTGCGCGAGCCTGTGAGCCAGCTCGGTCCGTGACCGAACTCCGAGCTTGCTGTAGATGCGGCTTAGATGCGCTTCGATCGTCTTCGGGCTGAGGAACATAGCCGCGGCAGCCTCGCGGTTGGTCGCTCCCTCGGCCACCGTCAAGGCGACCTGAAGCTCCTGAAGGGTTAGTTCGTCTGAAGCCGATCGGTTGCGGTGGACGGTTTCTCCCGTAGCTCGCAGCTCGTTGCGGGCACGATCGGCCCACGGCTCTGCACCCAGGCGTTCGAAAGTCTGAAGCGCGGCGTGCAGCTGGTCGCGAGCCTCGGCCCGGCGGCGAGCCCTTCGCAGCCGCTCCCCAAAGCAGAGCTCGGTGCGGGCTCGCTCAAAGGGCATGTCGGTGCGGGCGTGCAGCGCCATCGCCTCCTCGAACGCGGGCTGGAAGTCGTCCTCGAGCAGCCCGCGGGATCGAGCAGCCGCGGCACGAGTCCACAATCCGGGAGCGGTCACCGCCTGCTCCTGCAGGACAATGAGCGCCGCCTGCGCCTGCGAGCGCTGGCCGGTGTGGACATACGCTTCGATCAAGTCGGGGCCTTCCTGAAATAGATATGGCGTACTCAGTCCTAACCGCGCCAGGGCCTCGACCACCGGCAGGAGATGTTTGGCGGCCTCCTCATTCCGCCCCATCCCGAGCTCCAAAAGCCCGCTGATACGAGCGACGTAGCCGCCGACAGCGTCCCGGGCGTGCTCAGAGACAACCCATAGCCTTGCAAGGTGAGCCTTGCAGTCCGCTTCCAATCCGCGGGCCGCCTCGATCCAGGAAAGGCAGGCGAGCGCATACAACAAGGAGAACCTGTGGCCAAGCTCGGTGGCGAGCTCGACGGCCTCGGCTGCCTCAGTGTGAGCCGCCGACCAGCGTCCGGTTCGGAAGTCGAGTTCGGACAGGTGTCCGAGCGCGTATGGAAGAGCGCCTGGCGCGCTAGATTCGCGGGCCTCAACTATCAGACGTTCCAGGGGGGCACGCATCCGATCGAACTCTTCGAAATAGAGGAAGACATGGGCGTACTGGATCAGCTGGATCGCCAGCCAGGGCGATTCTCTCGCGTCAATCGCTTCTAGCGAGCGAAGGAGTAGACGATGTCCTTCGGCGTTCTGTCCACTGATGACTAGCGCCTTGCCATATGCGCCTTCGGCTGCCGCCTGGGTGATGCCTCCGACCCGGCATCCCAGCTCATAGGCGCGTCGAGACACTCGAAGGCCCGGTTGAACCATGCCCTCGTCGGGATCGATCTCTTGCGTGGTGGTGCTAGCAGCGTCAACTAGCATGAGAGTGGCCTTAGCCGGGTCGTGAACTTCGATCCGTTCGGCCGCCGCAAGCAGAACCTTGCGAGCTGCAGCCGGGGAACGTGTCCACATCTCGATGCGCCCGCGGGTGTGCTCTATGTCTGCGCGCAGGTTCACGTCTCGCGCGAGGACATGCGCCTCGTCTAACAAAGCCCTCGATCGCTCGGACTGGCCCGCAACATAAGCATCGCTTCCCGCCTCATGCAGGCGATGTGCACGCCGCTCGGGGTCCGGCGTCAATCGCGCCGCTCTTTCAAAGGCGCGCCATGCTGCGGCTGGGCCGCTACGCCGGCGAGCGTCATTCGCGGCGGCCTCGAGGGCCGCCGCCACCTCTTCGTCCTCCCCCTGCGCTGCTGCAGCAAGATGCCAGGCGCGCTCACTCGGCGACCCATTGGCGTCAACCGATCCTGCGAGCGCCCGATGAGCCTCACGCCGGTTCGCGGGCGTGGCCCTTTGGTAGACAACCGCGCGCATCAAGGGATGTCGGAATTGGATCTTGAGACCGTCATTGGAGATCAGTCCGGCTACTTCGGCGGGGTCCAGATCGGCAAGCGCTACCTCACAGCTCGCACATGCTCGTGCCAACTCATTGATGGAGCCGGATTGCGACACGGCAGCGACCAAGAGAGCAGCCTGAGTCCTTTTGCGAAGGGCTGCTACGCGGCGCTCGAACGAGGTCTGAATTCCAGGTCCCGCCGGAAGCAGCTCAGGCAGGGGCTCGGTTCCCAACAGTTGAGCTGCGGTCAGCAGGTGTGGGATTTCGAGGATGGCAAGAGGATTGCCCTGGGTTGCCTGCCATATGCGTTCTGCGACTCTTGTGGGCACGGGAGAGCCGGCACTCTGTGCGAGCAGATCACGGGACGCCTCGAAACTGAGGCCCTGCATCGTCATTCGTGGGAAGTCCGCGAGCTGGAGATCGGTCTTGTCCCCTTCGCGGATCACGAAGGTGACGGCGACCCGATCTGCATGGAGGCGACGGACCGCGAATATCAATGCGTCCCGAGAGGCAGCATCGAGCCAGTGCGCATCATCGACCGCTACGAATACTGGTCGCGACTCGGCGGCTATCGCGATGAGACTTAGCGTCGCCGCCGAGACGGCAAACGGATCGGACATCACCGGCGGACCGATTGCAAGGGCGCCGGCGAGCGCCGCCGCCTGCGGCGGAGGTATCTCGCCGATTTGGTCAAGAATTGGATGCAACAGTTCGGCAAGGCCGGAGAACGGCAATTCGGATTCAGCCTTGATCCCTGTGGTCGACAAGATCGTCATGTCGACGGCTGCGTCGACCGCATAGCTCAAAAGCGCGCTCTTGCCGATTCCCGGCTCACCAGAGACGATGACCATTCCGCTGACCCCCGAGCGGGCGTGGTCCAGGAGGGCGTCGATTCGGGCTCGATCGGCAGCCCTCCCGAGGAACATTTGGCCAATCTTATGCCTGCCTTGGACAGAAACAAGAAGTAGGGGTTCCCCCGATTCGACGCCTCACGCCGAGCCCTGACACTGTCGCCAACAAAGCGTTGGAGGTAATGGAGTGGGAGCGATTTCGGACCGGGCACGGCGACTCAACGCGGCGGTCAACGCGCATGACCTGAATCCGATCGGCGACTTCTACGCCGACGACGCGGAGTTCATCTGGCCAGGGTTACCCGCTCTGCGTGGCCGCCAAGCGGTGGTGGCCTTCTACGCCGAACTACTGGGAGCTTTCCCAGACGTCAAGGTGACCATCAAGCGCATCGTCGAGCAGGGAGATACGGTCGCCGTTGAATACGAGTCGAAGGGGATCAATGGTGGCCCGCTTCCAATCCCCGGCGGTCAGCGGCTGCCGGCTACGAACCGGGAGCTTACTGTCCAGGCCGTGAGCATCGGCCAGGTCGATGGAGCCGGAAGAATCCAAGCGCAGCGTGAGTACTTCGACCAGTTTGCGGTGTTGCAGCAGCTTGGCTTGGTCCCCGCGGAACAGGCCGCTACAGGCGCCTAAGCGTGAACAGCGCAGACGTCCCGGGCGTGAGTTTCGGTTGTGCACAAAAGGAGCGTTGGACATGACCAGTAGAGTCGTCCACACCTTTGTTTCAAGTACCGCCGTGGTTGTCGCGGCTCTGGCGGGATGCGGTCCGCCCGCCGCGGCGACCCCATCAGCGGTTGCGTCCGGCAGCTACACGTTTGTTCAAACAAGCAGTACCCACATCCGCACGGCCGGGGGCGATAGCTTCGACCTCCAGGTCTTCTCCTTGACATCGGTCGGAGGCGTCACCGGGGTAGCTACTGATACACAAACTGCCGTCACGCACGCAGATGGATCAGTTAACGCAAACGGGACGGAGGTATGCGCCTTCTGCTCCATTGGCGGCCGAACCGGGTCCTACATAGCCGCGTACTCGGTGTCTATGTCGGTCTCGGGCGAGGTGGCTGGGCACCTGACGTTCACCAGCGGGAGCGGCGGGCTCGCAGGCCTACGCGGCGAGGGCGCCTTCACGGCTGATACATATTCGTACAAGTACCGCTTTGCGCCGTAGGCACAGCCTCGCTCGATTACTTAAAGGCCGTTCAGGAGGGATCGCCAAAGTTGAGAGCCATGCGATGGAGTCGTCCGCTCCGGGCGGCGCAGGCGGAGCGGCTCGCGGAGCGGCTCGCGAAGCCCTCGCGGACGGCCGGCGGTATGACCACCTGTTTTTGAAAAGACCAGCTGTTTCGTGGCATATTGCCACCTGATTGGCGGCTGGTTGGTCCTTGCTTTCGAGTTCGTCGAAGACTCCGTACCTCACTCTCCAACGGTCGGTTTCGAATTCAGATCAGCCCCCCACCCGCCTCCCAAAAGGGTTCCGCTACCCTTCTCGAAGACGCCGGCGTAGCTCAATTGGCAGAGCAGCTGTTTTGTAAACAGCAGGTTACGGGTTCGATTCCTGTCGCCGGCTCCAGGCGCCGATTTTTTCCGCGCGTGTGGCGCAATTTGAGCCGCTACTCTACCCCGATGAAGGTGAGATGGACCCCATAGAAAGAGCGTCTTTCGTCAAGCGCTACAAAGATGGACACCGTGCCGTGATGGACGCCCTTCGCGGAGTTAAGGACGAAGAGCTCGATCGGTCGGTCAGCGGCGAATGGACGCCACGTCAAATCGCGCACCATCTTGCCGACTCCGAAATGATGTCTGCAATGAGGCTGCGGCGTTTGATCGCCGAGGAGAGTCCAATCATTCACGGATATGACGAGGCCGAGTTCGCGATGAAGCTGACTTTCGATCGGCCGATCGCACCGTCCCTCGAGGCGATGCGGTATGCGCGCGAATCTACGGCGCAGATCCTCGACTGCATGTCGGAAGCCGATTGGCAGCGCATCGGGACCCACACCGAGATCGGGCCCTACTCCGTGGAGAAGTGGCTCACCATTTATGCCGCTCACGGCCACGACCACGCTGCGCAGATCAAGCGCTCGCGAGGCATCGAATAGCCATGGCGACCACGCAAGTCCTCATGGACGCGGCTCTGACGCGAGCGGCCGCAGCCAAAGACGCGGACCTCGCTGATCTGCTCGAGGAGCTCCGCATCCCGTCCATCAGCACCCTGCCCGAGCGCAGGCAGGACTGCCTTCGCAACGCGGAATGGCTGCGGGCGCGCCTCGAGCGGCTCGGCTTCAAGACCGAGGTCGTCGACGTCATGGAGGGCGGGCTGCCTGTGGTGGTGGCCGAGTGGAACGGCCGTCCTGGCAAGCCGCACCTCACGATCTACGGCCACTATGACGTGCAGCCGGCGGATCCGATCGATGAATGGGAAACGCCGCCGTTCGAGCCCGCGATCCGAAACGGCCGCATCTACTCGCGCGGTTGCGCCGACAACAAGGGCAACCACCTGGCCACAGTGAAGGCGGTCGAGCACCTCTTTGCGGCAGGCGGGCCTCCAATCAACTTGCGCTTTCTGTTCGAGGGCGAAGAGGAGATCACCGGTGAGTCGCTGCCGCGATACCTCCGGGCGAACGGACCGAAGCTCAAGACCGACGCAGTGCTCGTCTGGGACAGCGGATTCGACGAGGACGGCAATCCCACGCTTGCGACTGCGCTCCGCGGACTCCTCTACCTCGAGCTGCACGCCAGCGGCGCCGCAGTCGACCTGCACTCGGGCGGGTTTGGAGGTGTTGCGCCCAATCCCATCAACACCCTCGCCCGGATCATCGGGGAGCTCAAAGAGCGCAGTGGTCACATCACGGTGCCCGGCTTTTACGACCGAGTCGTTCCGGCCAGCGCCGAGGAGCTGGCGGACTGGAAGAAGCACGACCAGCGGTACCAGGAAGCGATCTTGAAGTTCTCCGGCGCACCGGCACTCGAAGGGGAGCCGGAGTTCTTGGCGCTGGAACGGACCGGCAGCCGGCCCACCCTCGACGCCAACGGGTTCATCGGCGGGTTCACCGGCGAGGGCAAGAAGACCGTGATCCCGGCGCGCGCATCGGCCAAGGTGAGCTTGAGGCTGGTGCCCGACCAGGATCCGGCGGTGATCCGGGCATCGATCGAGAAGCAGATCCAGTCGCTGACGACACCGGGTGTCAAGGTCAGCGTCGAAGTGCTGGGCTCGGCGCCACCGGTGACGTGCGGGGTTGACAATCCGGTGGCGAAGGCGCTTCGGGCTGCCTACTCGGAAGCGTTCGGCCGGGACACAGCCCTGATTCGGGTCGGCGGCTCTATCCCGGTCTCCATCGACTTCCAGGAGGCGGTTGGCGCGCCGCTGGTGATCAGCGGGATCGGCGAGGTCGACGCCGCGGCGCACTCGCCGAACGAGCGCCTCTCAGTCGATCAGTACCATCGAGGCATCGAGGCCGTGATCCGGTTCATCTGCAAGCTGGGCGAGTAGCTGAACTTCCAGAAACTTTCAGCCGGGCAGCAGCTCGAAGGTGGTCTGTTCGCCCAGCGTGAGTGGCTCGTCCGGTTTGGACGCGCGCACCAACTGGCCGTATTTGCTTCTGTAGAGCCCGGACACAGCACGAGCTTCGGCCGGATCGGTGACGAGCCGAGGCTTGACTTTGACTTCGCTTTTTGCCAGCCGAACGACGCCTTCGCCTTTGGCCAGCATGTTCTGCGGCCAATGCCGGAGCATCCCCTGTCCTGATCGGATGTAGAGGCGCTTGCCGTCGGTGCCGATCCAGATCGTCACACGACGAGGCTTGCCTGTCTTCCGGCCGAGTGTCGTCAGCTGGACCTCCCGCTCGCGCGCCGCTGCCTGCAGCACCTCGGCGCTCAACTGGCTCATTCGATCATTGTGGCGTGGTGAAAGGCGCGATCCTCCTGGCGTTTCTGGTCGCGTCCTGCGCAGGGCCGCTGCATGCCGCGACGCCGTCTCCAGCCCCATCCTCGCCGAGTCCCTCGCCCGCGATCGAATCCCCCTCCCCATCTCCGACTACACCGCCGCCGAGCCAGCGTATGGAGGCGTCGCTGCCCGTGGCGCTCGAGGAATCGGCGGCGACAGCGGTAGGCGGGAAGCTGTATGTGATGGGCGGCTTCGATGCCGCCGGTAACAGCCTGCAATCCGTATGGGTGTTCGATGGGACCGCATGGAGTGCGGGTCCACGCCTGCCGATCGGCCTCGACCACATGTCTGCCGCCACCCTCGAGGATCGCGTTTACCTGGCCGGCGGCCACAGCTTTGGTCGAGACTCTGGACGCGTGTTCCGTCTCGATGGCGGGTCATGGACCGAGCTCGCGCAAATGCATCACGCGCGCGGTGGTCATGCTCTGGTCGCGGCTGCGGGCAAGCTCTACGCGATCGGCGGTAATACTGCATTCGCAAACGTCGCGCCCGCCGAGGTATACGACCCATCGTCGAACGCCTGGACCGACCTGCCCTCCATCCCCGCGCCCCGCAACCACGTATCCGGATTTGTCTTCGGGGCCAACGTATGCGTGGCGGGCGGGCGTTCACCCGCAACGACGCGCGTCGACTGCTTCAACTTCGAGAACTCGTCATGGGTGCGGCTGCCGGACCTGCCGCGCGCGACAAGCGGCGCCGGGGCGACGACTCTTGATGGAGGCGACGCGGTAATCCTCGGCGGCGAGAATGCGCAGGAGACGACCATCAGCGGTCAGTTCGCGCGGCTGCCGAGTCCCGACGGTTGGATGTCCGCGGAGGCGATGCTGGTTCCGCGGCACGGGTTCGAGCTGGCGAATTTCCAGGGACGAGCGTGGGCGTGCGGCGGGGGCTCGCTACCAGGCCTTCATCCGGTGTCCACGTGCACGTCGGTGCTGTGACGAAACGCGACGTATGTCGCGATCAGGACGGCGAGCGCCGGCACGCCGTAGTTGAACTCCGGCGTGGAGAGGATCGGTAAGTCGAAGCTGCCGGCGGATTCGAGAAGTAGGTAGCCCGCCTCGATGACCGCGTAAAAGGCGAGGACGGCGACGTTCGCGGCGAGCGCTATGCGGGCAACCGGCTCGCGCACCTGCCTGAGGAGGACCACAAGCGGCACCGCCGCCAGCGCGGGTCCGAGGAAATTCACAAGCAGTTGGCGAACCACCCCGATGGGCTGGTCCGGCTGCACGTGCAGGGAATAGATGGTTGCGTCTACCAATCCCAGCCGCCAGGGCCGGACGATGATCGATCCCGTGCCGCCGACTGCATAAAGGACGAGGAGATGCATTACCTCGTGCGTGCCGAAGGCGGCAATGAAGAGCAGTATCGAGAGCAGCAGCGTACGCCACGCGATATTCATCTTTCGCATGTTCGGGGTCGTCAAGTCTTACCTCAAAGGGCTACACCTGCCACGCTGTACCACACATGAGTCAGCGGACTGTGAGCACCTGGCTCCAACAGTGGACATGCGTCGGCGGGAGCTGCGCTCCGCCGACTTCAACTCCGCGGAACGATCTCGAGCGGGCGATGGATTGGTATATCGGCCTCACGGCGACTGTCCTACGAGGTTGCTGGGCGATTCCACTTGCGGCCGGCGTTTTTCTGGTCGCCAGAGCGTTGGGCGCCGGCGGGCTATACGTCAGCGCTTTGTACTTCGGTGCGTACAGCGTCTACTGCCTGTCCAACTTTGCCCGCTGCCGCGAGGCGCACTGCATCGTCACCGGCGTCGGCTGGGGCATTCTCGCGGTGGTCGCCTTTTACGCTGCCGTGTTGCAGCTCGCCTGGTTCGGACCGGTTTGGAACGGGTTCCTGATCGTCTTCATCGTCGGGCACGGGTTTGAGCTCATCTGGGCGGCCACACGCCATACGCACGCCCTGCGTATGTAGCCGGTGCTGGCCGCTCTCGAACGACGTCGCGGCCAGGAATGCCGGCTTACTCCAGATCGCGCGCTGGACTCCCTCGATGAAGCAGCCTCTTTCCTGGCCGACCGCGGACTTCTCAGCCGCATGCCCGATTCAGCGCTGCCCAGCCTGTTCGGCGCCTGTCACGAGGCGCCAGGACGAGCCGGCGGCAGAGGCTTTGATCTCTGGCCGCGTACGAAGTGGATCTGGTCATTCCAGCTGACTCAGCGGTCGGGGATTCTCTTGACGAAACTGCATCGCGGTAAGTCGCTCTACATCACGGTCGAGACCGCGCGCGTTCTCGATCCGCTCGTCCGGCAGTCGATCGCTGCTGTTACCGGTGACGAAGCCACCCTACTCGCTCACCTTGCGAAGCACGGAGAGTCGACGCTCGATGACCTCGAGGTGGAGCTCGCATGGGATCGCCCGCGCGTGAAGCGCGTGCGCGACCGGCCGCAGCGGGTGGGAGCAATCGTCGGCGAGGGGCTGGTGTTCGAGGACGAGTCGACCTGGCATTTCGCGCCGCTGCGACGCTGGGACCAGGTCATCGACCAGTCCGTTGCGGTCGATCATCCTCACGACGTCGTGGTGATGGCGGCTATGCGGGCCGCGGTGCTTGCTCCCGAGAACGATCTGCGCAACTGGTTAAGCTGGCCAATCCCGTCAGGAACAGTTGACAGGCTTGTTGCCGAGCGGCGGCTGACCCGGCCGGCCATGGGCTGGTTGGCGGTGGGATGAAGGGCGCCTTGTGTGAGTATTAAAAAAGAATGACCCCAACGGATCGCCTCTCCGGCTTCCGAACCAGCCTTGCGACCAACTCGGACTCCGGTGAACGTGTCCCTCGGGGCCATCGCTGACAGTACTCCAATCCCAACTGTTCTGCGTACGCGTCTTTTATCCGTAGCCTGGCTATCCAGAATTCTCGGTTTCGTACTTGGCCTCGCCAATTGCACTGCTTCACCCGGACGTTCTTGGTGCACTCCGCACACCGACCAATTGAGGCGTATGGTGGCGACAGCGGACCGCTCCCCAGCCCGTTACATCTTTGAGCTGAAATTGGCGGAAGTGCCGAGCGGCCCGCTTAACTGCAAGCTGGTGCTGCTTCGCACACTTTCAGACTCCGTATCGGCGTCGCACGTAGCGGCGGTCTCGATTTCCTACGGCTACCGTCGTCGCTTTCTGAGGAGTCGATTGGTCCCGGCGCGCTTCCGTTCCCCGGCCATGAGTGCGGTCGACGCCTTGTCACCAGCGCTTACCGCGAGCTTGCGCGGCCGGCCAGGAGGGCGGCGCGTGCGCCTGAAAGCTTCAAGATCGTTGGGAAGAATGGCCCACACGATTCCGACTTTGATTCCGTAGAGTCGCTGTCTCAGCAGCAGCCGGCGCACGTAAGCCTCCGATGCTTTGAGCTCGGCTGCAGCGTCAGCGACGGATAGAAGGCGGGGACGCTCGATCGCGAAATATTAGCACGCGCTCGCAACCATTTTCTGGTATAGTGCTTTGCACCGACGCTCCCCGGCTCCTTCACGCCCTTCGGGCAAGGGGCACACAGGAACGCCTGGCGTTTAATGCCAGCAGTCGGATCCGAAGGGAAGGAAGTCGAACATGTCCGAGCAGAACAAGGCTCTTGCGCGCCGTGCTTTGGAGGAAATCTGGAATCAGGGCAAGCTCACTGTTATCAACGAGCTGACAGCTTCCAACGCGACCTTCCACGACCCAAACGTGCCGGGTGGAAAGTTCACTGGGCCGGAAGGCCTGAAGCAGTTCGTCCAGATCTACCGAGGCGCGTTCCCGGACGTACGCCTGACGATCAACGACCAGATCGCGGAGGGGGACAAGGTCGTCACCCGTTGGACCGCAACCGGCACTCACAAGGGTCAGCTGATGGCCATCGCGCCGACGAACAAGCACGCGACCGTGACCGGGGTCGATATCGACCGCTATCAGGACGGCAAGGTGGTTGAGGCCTGGGCAAGCTACGACATGTTTGGCCTGCTTCAACAGCTCGGCGTGGTCCCGGCGATGGCTCCAGCCGGCGCTTCCG
>WNFE01001813.1_pt1 | contig 15570 bp, 10 predicted proteins | sample 5400451 | NCBI WGS metagenome assembly WNFE01 (sample SAMN13153344, study PRJNA577476) | soil metagenome | isolation source: 200 cm saprolite under Douglas fir tree site 2 hole 2 | place: USA:California | collected 2015-04-18 | reverse complement strand
GCCATTGAAAGTCACTTCTGTCGGGATGTCGGTCACGCCGCGATCCATCGCGGGCATACCCTGCGGTACGCACGTGACCGTGACCTATACGGCTCTCTTCCACGTGACGCCTAAAAGCGCCGGGGGCACCGTCCAGTTCAGTTACACGGTCAACAATGGGCGTGGACAAACCATGGCCAGCCTCAACTTCGGCCCAGGGGAGACCACTAGAACGTACACCTTTACGTGGAGTGGCGCACTACCTGCCGATCATACTTACCCTGAACCAGGTGGGATAGAGGTGACCAGTCCCAATCAACTGATTTCTCCACTGGTTGCGCCAACGGGCAGGTGCAGTTAACCTGAATAGTCAGGGCAACCGCGAGGGCCGCCCTGACTATTCCCCACAATTTGGCTTTGGAGTAATGCTTGCCGCTTTCTCCTTTTTCTTGTCCGCTTGCTTCCCATTTTTGAGATGTCTTGTCTGCTTGTACTGGCACAGTTGGAAGCGCCATCATGCGGCGGACAATGGTCATCCAGGACGTTTGTATCCCTAATCGATCCGTAACGCGTGCCCCAAGCATTCCGCCCGTAGCAAGCCGATGACCTGAACAATTTGATACAGGCGTGCAGTGACACGTGCCCTGGGTTCAATGAAGGGAGCCATGCGCTCCACGAAGATTTTCCGAGCACACGTCGTCACGTCACAAAAGAATTTGCGCACAGACATGACTCTCACCAACCCTTAAGTTCGTGATCACACTTAGTAGTAATCCTAGCATTACTCATAGTATATAGTCAAGATATGATATCAGACCCTATGATGCAGATATGCCAAGAAATGCAAAACGAGGTCGACTAGCAGAACTTCTCTACCCGGCTATGAAGAAGCGAAATATGAGTGTTCAGGCGCTAGCTTCGACTGTGGGTGTGCAGCGCCAAACTTGTTATGCATGGCTGCATGAGTATCAGCGTCCCGGCTTAGAGATGTTACGTCGCTTGGCACGTGTACTAAATATATCTCTTGCTGATCTTATTGCTGCTGCTTATGCGGATGTAAGTGGCGCCCGCCTAGAATCTTTGTTGCAAGTCTACCTTGGATTGCCTGAAGAGAAGCGACGTTTGCTAGAGGCCATAGCAATAGCATTTGAGGCGGAAAGTCAGCAAAACTCTAATGAAGGCTAGAACCTTATATGTCTTTGTAGAAGGAAGTTTAGATGGATGAAAGCTTGGAAGTGGCTGCATGTGTACCACATCCTATCTTCCCTGATGGCTTTAATCCTAAAGTAGAAATACCGTATGGATGTACTACTCAGCACATTGGTCTCGCCATGAGCGAGTTCGTTAACTTCCTTGGTTTGATTAATCAACAACTTCACTCCAAAGCAATAGAGCGTCTTGAAGTCATGTTAATGCCAGCCAACTTCAGCAGCATTGTCGGCGAATTTATGAGTTCCAGCATTCCTAAATACTGTTCCAGCCTTGTTAAGAACAAGTATCATAATGGTCATCCGGATATGATTCCTACAGGCCGCTTTCCAAATGATGCTGTTCAGCACGCTCATGAGGGAATTGAGATCAAGGGTTCTCGTTACTTAAGGGGTTGGCAAGGTCACAACCCCGAAGATACTTGGCTTATGGTGTTCATATTCGACAGTAATCGTCCCACCGATGGCGTCAAAGCTATCAGCCCACGACCCTTCCAGTTCAGAGCTGTAGTTGGTGCTCGGCTCACAAAGGACGATTGGCTTTTTTCTGGTCGCTCGGAAACAAGTAGAAGAACAATTACTGCCAGTGTTACTGAGACTGGTTATCAGAAGATGGTCGCGAACTGGATTTATCGAGACCCTTCTTTAGAGGAGGGGCAGTTGAAGCCATTCCTTTTCTGAGCGTATCTTCACGGATACTAGTTTTGGAATAGCAACGCAACTCATCTCGTAATAATCTATATATCGCTCGACACCGATAGAGTGCAGGCCAACAGCTTCAGCGGCTGCCACGGTAGACCCTGAACCCATAAATGGATCGGCGATAATACCCTCACCTAGAGGAAGAGCAGCATGAACAACTTGACGGAGGAAAGACTGCGGTTTGAGGCTGGGGTGGTCGGCAATATCTCGCTCTGACTGAGGCGTCCGTTCGCTCAAGATCACGTCACTAAATGGTTTATCGTCCGATATGCGTCGTAATCCGCCCGTCTGAAATTCTCGCAGGCAGTCGCTCAGCTTCATCCCCGGCAATAGTGGCTTTCGTAAAATGCCCCAGGGTTCATAGCATCCTCGAGACATTGATGATACCCCAGGAAATTCTTGTTCGGCATTCTTCGGACGATCACTACCACGAAGCGTTCTTACAAGACGAATTAGCTCGCCACGGAACTCTAAACCGCCGTCAATTAAGGCAGAAAAGACTAGTTGAGACAGGAAGGCATTACTCGCAATAAATACATGACCTCCTGGTCGTAAGGTGTGAACTACAACTTTTGCCCATTCTACAAAAAAACGCCGCAGAGAATCACGTTCCTTGCGGTCGAGAGCCGTAAATCTAGGAAGGGGTGCTCGTGTGCTACCATCGAACGAGGGTGGAATCCTCCAAATGCCTCCATTGCCGTTGGATCTCTTTTCAATCTGGTCAAACTCATATTCTTTCACTCCATAAGGTGGATCAGTCACAATAGCATGGATGCTGTTCTCTGGAATTTGCCCGAGCCACTCGAAACAATCGGCGTGCAGAATACGAGACCCACCTATTTCCAGTGATCTATAATCGAGTGCTAGCTGTTCTATTGTTTCACGCTCGTTCATCTTGATACTCTTCACGAAAGTATGTCCCTCAATTCTACAAAATTAGCCACATCCTTGACAAGTAACCAGGCATTACCTACCAAAGAACTATGGCGAGTTTTCCTCGTTCCTAATAGAAGAAATACGCCTCGAGACCGGAAAAGCGGAAAGGAAAGTGGGACGTTTATCAGATCCTCCAATTGTTGACGTTTCCAACTCCACATGCTATCATAAACGCACTGCACACAAAACGCATAGACCGACAATGCAAGCATCAGGTAAGGTCGAACATATGCAGAACCCCCTAACGTGGCGCGCTTTGCTGGGGATGGTGATCGATGATCCACAAGAAAAACAGCGGCTGGCCAATGAGTTAAATGTCAGCCAGCTCACTTTGTCGCGCTGGGTAACCAACGAGACGAAACCGCGCCTGCACAACCTGCGCCTGTTGCTCAAAGCGCTCCCCGAGTATCGCGCCTTGTTGCTTACATTACTTGCCGGCGAATTTGAAGAGTTTTCCACCACAACCGAAGCTAAAGAAGAGATAGAAGAAGAGATTCCATCCGCATTTTATGTGCGTGTCTTTCAGGCCAATGCAGAGCTAACTCCTTCCCTGCGTTCCTGGCTGATCCGTGACATCATCTTGCAGCAGGCCATCGAACAGTTGGACCCCAAGCGTCAGGGCATGGCCATCATCCTGGCGCAATGTATGCCGCCCACAAAGGAGCGCATTGTTCGCAGTTTGCGCGAAGTTATGGGGCGCGGCCTACCTCCTTGGAGCAGGGATCTAGAACAGCAAGCCATCCTTCTTGGAGCAGAATCTATGGTCGGCTATGTCGTTACCACAGGACGTTCCATCACAAACCAGAATCTCAATCGAGATCAAGGCATTTTCCCGGCCTACAGAGCGCAATGGGAAGAGAGTTCAACCGCTCATCCCATTCTACGTGGCAATCTTGTCGCCGGATGCTTGCTTGTTTCTAGCACCCAACCCGACTACTTCTCCCCAGAAAGACTCACGCTCATCCAGAGCTATGCGGACTTGCTTGTCCTGGCGTTCGCGCCGGAAGAATTCTATGAACTAGAGCGTATAAAGTTGAGCGTAATGCCTCAATATGACATCCAAAGGATACATTTAGCCACTTTCCAGGAGCGTGTCTACCGTATTTTGCAAGAGGCTGCCAGGAAAAATGAACCGATCAACAGTGTTCAAGCAGAACAACTGGCATGGCAAGAACTAGAGGGCGAGCTGATAGGGTTGCCCTCTCAGACAAATCACCAGCAATGATAAACAAGCCGAAAAGAGGTCATGATGTCAGCACCAACAGGGCAACCTCAGAATGAAAGTTCCTATATAATAGATGCCGAAAGCGCCGCCGAAATGGCACGCCTGGTGAGTCAAGATCAGCTTACCACGAAATCTATGGGCGGTGTGCTCCCCGAGCAAACCGATCTCAGCGGCATACACCGGGTACTGGATATTGCCTGTGGCCCGGGTGGCTGGGTGCTGGACGTGGCTTTTGAGCACCCTGACATCCAGGTAGTAGGCATTGACATCAGCCAGACCATGATCGAGTATGCACGTGTGCGCTCGAAGGTCCAGAAACTCGAAAATGCGAGTTTCCAGGTAATGAGTGCCCTGAAGCCTCTTGACTTCCCGGATGCCTCTTTCGACCTGGTCAATGCACGTGCTATCGCCGGGTTTATGCTTCCGGCCTCCTGGCCAGCGTTCTTGCAAGAAAGTATGCGTATCACGCGCCCTGGCGGCATCATCCGCTTGACTGAAACCGATGACTTTGGAACGAGCAACAGCCCTGCCCTGGAGAAATTTACCAAATTGGCTGTGCATGTGGGCCACTTGGCTGGCCGTACGTTCAATCCCGAGGCACGCAGTGGCGCCGTCACACCTATGCTCGGGCATTTCTTGCGCCAGGTCGGTTGCAAAAACATTAAGAAACAGGCACATGTGATCGATTACTCCTCGGGCGAGGAAGCCCATGATGGCGTCTACAAAGACTTGATGGTTGCCTTTCAGTTGCTACAGCCGTTTCTAACTAAATTGAGCTTCAGTTCGCAACAAGAACTCGAGCAGCTGTACCAGCAGGTATTGACCGAGATGGCCTCGCATGATTTTTGCGCCCTCTGGTATCTGCTCACCGTCTGGGGCCAGAAACCCATGGCATAGTAATCACCATCCCTCCTCATCCTGAGGGAGGAAGCGATTGAACAACGTGAAAAAGACTCATTACTGGAAACCACTGGCCCTGTTCGGCCTTGCTCTGCTTGGCCTTGCCCTGCGTCTGTATGGCTTAAACTGGGATCAAGGCAATAACTTTCATCCCGACGAGCGACAGATCATGTTTCACGTAACGGTCCTCTCCTGGCCGCATAGCCTCGCCCAATTTCTCGACCCGGTAAATTCGCCGCTCAATCCACACTTCTTTGCCTACGGCTCTTTTCCACTCTACCTGCTGGCTATTCTGGGCAATATCCTCACGCGCTTCTGGGTCGCTCTGGGAAGCTTCACCAACCTTACACTTGTTGGACGCGTAGTAAATGCCATCCTTGATAGCGGCACAATTCTCTTGACGGGTTGGTTGGGGTTGCTGCTCGCCGATGATCGCACAACTGAACGAAAACAGGCCTGGACACTAGCCTTACTTGCGGCAGCGCTGGTGGCGTTCACTCCTTTTCAACTGCAACTCTCGCACTTTTACGCCGTCGATACTATGCTCCTCTTCTTTGTCACACTCACCGTCCTTGCATGTGTTGCCCTGGTGGATACCAGCGCCCCTATACGCTGGTCCCTGGTAGCGGGCCTCGGCTACGGCCTGGCTCTCGCCACAAAATTTAGCGCCGCGCCCCTCATCGTCCCGCTCTTCGTCGCGGTCGCATTGCGTGGGCGCCATCATGGCCTCTTCCAGGCGCTTGGCGTGTTCTTCTCCTCCTTGACCACTACAGGATTGATATTTCTTATAGCCATGCCATACGCGCTGCTCGACTGGACAAACTTCCGCGAGCAGGTAGCCGCGCAGGGTGACCTGGCGCGTGGCTTGTTGGACTTACCGTACGTACGACAGTTTGCAGGCACGATCCCTTATCTTTATGAAGCGCAGAACATAGTGTTGTGGGGGCTGGGGCTCATGCTGGGCCTGGCCGCGTTCGTTGGCTTTGGCTGGCTCCTCTGGCGCCTGTGGAAGCGTCTTGACAGCCCGTGGCTTGTCATTCTGGCCTGGGTAGTCCCCTACGGCATCATCATCGGCAGTTTCTATGTCAAATTCATGCGTTACATGCTGCCCATCTATCCCTTCTTGACTCTGATGGCCGCTGCGTTCCTTGTTGCGCTGCTCTATCGTGAGAGGGCACGAGACAGGCGTTTTCCCCTGGCCGCGCTTCCCATCGGTGCAACCGTGCTCGTCCTGGTTGGGACCGCATTTCAGGGCCTGGCGCTCTTGAATGTCTACAGCCAGCCCAATACACGTATCCAGGCCTCGCTCTGGATGTATAGCCACTTGAAACCGGGAAGCGTGCTCACCTACGAACAGTGGGATGACCCGCTGCCCGTGCCCGTTGGTAATAACGGCCCCTCTGAGTTCGTCCAGGCCACCTACCCAGATGCCAGCGGGCAGGTGCAGACCGGGTTAGATTTATACGGTGACGATACGCTTCAGAAAGCGCAGCAGCTCGCGCACCTGCTGCCGCATATCGATTGCATTACCATGGCAACGGATCGACTGGACAAGTCCATTCCCCGCCTGCCGCGGCGCTACCCATTGACCATCCATTACTACCAGTTGCTCTTTAGCGGGCAACTGGGTTTCAACCTGGCCGCGCATTTCGAGAACCACCCGAACCTGTTTGGCGTGACGCTCGATGACAGCAATGCCGATGAAAGCTATTCCGTATTCGATCACCCCACAGTACGTATCTTCGTGCGCGAAAATCCGTATCCGTATTCGCCTGATCAGCTTTTGCACAAACTGCTTGCAGGCGTACAGTTACCTTCAGCGAACTCCACGGGAAGTTCGGTTCCCGCTCGTCCCCCCCTTCCCGTAGGGGGCTCGTTTCCCGTAGGGGCGAGGGTAGTGAAGAGTGGCGGGGTGGACCTTTATGGACGCAGTCTGGGGGACTGTGTGGCCCGCTCGCGGTTCCCGTAAGGGTGGGCCTTTATGGTCGCAGTCTGGGGGACAGGTATGCTCGCTCATTCCCCCTCATGGAGGTAGACTCCAGTCGCTTTTCTATCGCCCAGTTTCCTGCGGAGAGCCTCTACGAGGAACGCTCCAGGCAACCAGTACGTCATTACCTATAATCGCAAAATTGTTGTGTCCCGACCGTGTTTATTGTAATGTATAGAGTGTCCAACAAGTAATATCAAAATCTAGTAGAATGGTCAAAATAACAAGGGTCCAGGGGCGCAGCCCCTGGCGGGGGTTGGGGGTGTCCCCAAGCTCTCTCCTTATCTAGTAGAATGGTCAAAATAACAAGGGTCCAGGGGCGCAGCCCCTGGCGGGGGGTTGGGGGTGTCCCCCAGGCTCTCTCCTTCGCCGCCGCAGGCGGCGTGCCGAAAAACTACCCTTTTAGAGAACATGCATGTTTGAACTACTACAAATGTGGGCATTGGTCGAAGTATTGGGCTTCATCTGCCTGCCACTCACAGTAACCGTGTTTCATAATCTCCCTGATCGTGGCTGGGCTTTCAGTAAAGCGCTTGGCATAGCTTTACTGGCCTTTTGTATCTGGCTGCCCTTGATGTATTTCCATGTGCTCCCCTTCAGCCAGTTGTTTATCGCAGGAGTACTCCTCGTCATACTAGCTTTCAGCCTGCTAGGCTTCGCTCACACACGCCAGGCTATCTTGAAGCTCGTGCGCGTCAACTTCATCTACATCGCGGCCAGCGAGATTGTGTTCCTGGGCATGGTCTTCCTGTTGGGTTGGATACGCTCATATGTGCCGGACATACACTCCTTCGAGATGTTTATGGATGAAGGCTTTATCGCCGCCATTATGCGCAGCCCGCATTTCCCCCCCAATGATATGTGGCTTTCCGGCTACCCGATCAATTACTACTACTATGCGCACTTTACAATAGCGGCGCTGGCAAAACTGCTCGGGCAATCGCCTTCCATCGCCTTCAATACGGGTATCTGCATCTTCTACGGCCTGACCGCCATAAATCTCTTCGGTGTCACCTGCAACATCGTCTCCTGGGCACGGCACCAGCGGGCGAAAGCAAGCTCTGCCGGCACTAGCGCCGCGCCACCTGATACCGTCTACCCGTCACTATTCAAGGCCATCCCCTATGGACTGCTGACCATGTTGATGGGCCAGGTGCTGGGCAACCTGGCTGCCACACAACAGTGGTGGCGTGATCATGGCGATTGGTCGACATTCGATTGGTTCTGGCAGCCGACGCGTGTGATCGATAAGACCATCAACGAATTTCCCGCTTTCAGCTTCTTACTCTCCTGCTTTCACGCGCACGTCCTGGCCCTGGCCTTCACCATTCTAGCCCTAGGCCTGACCCTGAACCTCTTTCTGGAACGTGACGGCAAGGGCATCTGGGTCTTCGGGCGTGGCTGGCGCCTGCCGCTCACCCTGGGAACAACAGCATTGATTCTCGGTGGCCTCTTCACCATGAATGGTTGGGATTTTCCCACCTATCTCGGCCTTACCATCGTGTGTATCGCGCTGCAGCAGTGGCTGGCTCACCAATCGCGCCTCAGTGTAGAACTGGCCCTGAATGTCTTCATTGCGGTAGCCAACGTCTCTGCCCTCTCGTTCCTCCTGTATGTACCGTTCTACATCAGCTTCATTTCACCCGCGCAGGGCCTGGGCATCGTAAATCCGGCAGACCGCTCTCCACTGGGCAACGAAGTGCTCATCTATGGCATGTTTGCGTTTGTCTTCCTCTCGTTATTGTTAGCCAGTGCCTTAAAACGCCGCCTCGCGCTGGGCTCTACCAACGAAACACCTGACTCATCCGGCGCATCTCCTCCTATCAACAATTGGCGCAAACGCCTGGGTATCGTGTCTCTCTTGCTTGTTATAGTGGTTGAGCTCATTGCATTCGTCTCGTTACGTAACAGCGCTACCCTGGTAGTAGCGGGCATCATTACCATGCTGGGTATAGCGGCAGTGCTCTACCAGTTGCGTGATCGCCCGCGCGCCTTTACCCTGCTGCTGGGCACGGTAGCCTTTGCGCTCGTGGCAGGCTGCGAAGTCTTCTTTTTGCGAGATGTCTTTGCGGGCAACTTCCCGCGTATGAATACTGTGTTTAAGTTTTACTTCCAGGCGTGGGCGCTGCTGTCTATCAGCTCTGGAGCAGGAGTGTACTTTATCCTGGAGAGCTTCCGTCCTGCTGCCATATTATCCAGAATACAGCATCGTATACAGCTCGACGATGGCAGCGAACTCGTTGAAGAAGAAATTGAGCCTGGACGTGCGCCTCGTTGGCAGTATCCATTGCCGCGCCTCTTAGGAGCAGTCTGGAGCGTGGCATTGTTGGCATTGTTGCTAGCAGGCGCGGTATATCCGCTGGTAGGTACCTATGCGCGCACCGACCACTACGCGCACCGCACCAATAGCCTGGATGGGTTAGCCTACCTGCAAACATGCCACCCACTGTATTGCGATTACGATAGCCACGGTGATTATGCAGCCATCAGCTGGCTCAACAGTCATGTCAGCGGTGATCCTATCATCGTAGAGGCTGTTGGCCCGGACTATAGCAGTTATGGTCGTATCTCGACATTCACGGGTTTACCCACTCCTATGGGCTGGGTAGGCCACGAATACCAGTGGCGTGTCAATTGGCTCAATAAAAGCTATAATAGTATTGATTTCAGCCGCCGCGCCGGGGATATTGATAGCATCTACACCGATCAACATCCCGCTGTGGTTCTGACCCTGATGGCTCGTTACCACGCGCAATACCTGTACGTTGGTCTTTTAGAGCGAGAAAAATATCCAACAGCAAATTTACAACGCTTCAGCGCATTCATGCAGGTCGTTTATTCCGCCGATGGCGTTATGATATATATGGTCAGGTGAAGATTTTAAGGCAAGGTTCAATGGTGAAGAAGAGTCCTTGATAGTTTGCACCATCACACACTGTCACCCTGAGCGTAGCGAAGGGTCTGTCGCGCTCGGCAGCCAGACGCTTCCCCTTCGCGGAGTTTACCCTTGAGCGAAGCGAAGGGCTCAGGGCTTTGGCTCATGCGCTGATCCTTCGCTTCGCTCAGGATGACAGGGCTGGACCTTTCTGGTGATGAGGAACTGTCACGTTCATTTGAACCATGCCTAAGGAGAGTTTCTTCGTGAAAAGCTATAAAACCAAGCCACTCTTTACTGGTAAGCAAGTAGAGGATCAGGAGATTACGCCTGGCGAAAGCGATTCTGGTGATCTCATGCCCGCTGGACAAGTAGAGGATCAGGGGGTTACGCCTGGCGAAAGCGATTCTGGTGATCTCACGCCCGCTGGGCAGGTAAGCCATGTGAACGAGAGCATAGCTACTTCTGACACAGAAAATGAAGTTTCGCTGGTCGAAGATGAGATCGAGGCACAAAACGCTGAACTCGATTCCTACGAAGAGGCAGGAGCTATTGAACGCCCCGGGCGTCGCCGCTTCCTGACTCCTCCACCCACGCGTGAGCAACTGCTATATGGAGCTTCTTTCTGGGGTATAATCCTGCTTGGCGCCATCTTGCGTTTCTGGGGGCTTGGAGATAAACCGCTGCATCACGATGAGAGCCTGCACGCCTACTTCTCCTTGCAGCTCATGCACAATCTGGAGCACTGGGCCTCCTGCTTTAACCCGCCGCCGGGATACGCCTGCTACCAGTACGATCCCCTGCTGCATGGACCGTTTCAATTTCATATCATCGCTCTTGTATACAAAATTTCTCAGTGGTTGGGTGTTTATGACAATGGCGTAAATACCTTTACCTTGCGTATCCCCGCTGCCGTCCTGGGTACAGTGATCGTCGGTCTGCCCTACTTCCTGCGCGACTACCTGGGCAAGTACGGCGCCTTGATCGCCTCGTTCCTCCTTGCTGTCTCGCCAAGCATGGTCTACTTCTCGCGCTTCGCACGTGAAGATATCTATTTTGCCTGTTTCACCCTGCTGATGGTCGTTGCTGTTGCGCGTTACGTGCGTGATCGTAAGATGCGTTGGCTCGTCCTCGCCGCGGCAGCCTTTGCGCTCGCCTATGCCACAAAGGAGGCGACTTTTTTAGCGATTGCAATCTTTGGCAGCTTCATGGGCGGCTTGATCGCCTGGGAACTTGGATCGCGCTGGCGGCTGCCCTGGAAATCAAATACGGACCTGCCAGCCAGCACATTGCTCCCCCGCACTGCTGCGCCGCTTTTCCTGCTGGTCTACTTTGTAATCGCCGGACTGGCGGCCAAATTCCTGTTTGCCTGGATGAAGTCCACCTCGATCTACATCACCAATCACCAGAAGCTCAGTGACATATACGTGCAGGGGCTGAAGGATAAGACGGTGATGATCGTGCCGTACCTGGGTATGATCCTGGGTGTCTTTGCACTCAGTATCCTCATCCGTGAGATGCTTGGTAAACTCCCGCCCCAGGGAAGGCGCGGGCTGGCAGCATATATCGACCCCAAAAAACAGCCCCTGCTCGACACCATCCTGACCATGCCCTGGACACACTGGTTCTTCGCCGTGTTTTGCGCGGGGACCATTTTCCTGGTCTTGTTTACGGTGGTCTTCACCAACATTGGCGGCGGCATCGGTGATGGTATCTGGTCGGGCATCTATTACTGGCTGGAACAGCAGCAGGTAGCGCGCGGCGGTCAGCCGTGGTACTACTACCTCATGCTCATTCCATTGTACGAGCAGATCGGCGTTGTATTCGGGCTGGTTGGCCTGGTGCGCTGTCTCGTGCGGCCGACTCGCTTCCGCCTCTTCATCGCCTACTGGTTCGTAGGCAATGTCGCCATCTATTCCTGGGCCGCCGAGAAAATGCCCTGGCTGATGATCCACATGACAATGCCCCTGATGCTGCTGGCCGCCGTTGGCCTGGAGCCTATCGTGGTGACGCTGGTCAACCTGGTCAAGCATCGCCTCGCCTCGCGTGCTCTGGTGAAAGAAGCGAGAGATGCGGCTAACGGTCATAACGATCAGCCTGTGTCGGCTCCCTTACCTCGCCCCCGCAAGGTCGGCGCCTTCGCGGGTAGCACGGCCCTCGTCGGAGCCCTGCTGGCGCTATTGTTGCTGCTGCCAACGCTGCACAATATGTATGAAGTATCCTATGTACATGCTGCCGATGGCCCTCATGAGATGATGGTCTATGTCCAGACGACGACCGATGTCAACATTGTCATGCAGAAGATCGATGCGCTCGACCAGGTATACTATGGTGGAAGGCACCTCCTGCCCATCGGTGTGATGAACGACGCCGTCTGGCCTTTCGTCTGGTACCTGCGCGATTACAGCAATGTTTGTCTCTACTACTCCGATTCCAATACATGCCCGTGGTTAGGGAAAACGATACCCGTCATCATTTCGGGTGGAGACAACTTGCTCAACGCTGAAAACGAATACGGCACCGGCAAAGCTAGCAAATACCTGTATCACCAGTACCACATGCGTACCTGGTGGGATGAAGGCTACAAGCCGCCCCCCTGTATCCCAAGCAAGCAGGATGATTGTTCTGGTGAACCATCATATGGTGGAGTTGGCCCCTTGCTGTGGCTCAGCTATGGCGATAACCCACCTCCGGGCGCGAAGTTCAACCCTGGCCTCGCTGCCCAGCACGTCTGGCAGTGGTGGTGGGAGCGCCGCCCCATCGGCAGCCCCGACGGCTCGTACGACATGGCCCTGTTCGTCCGTACCGACCTGGGCATGCAGCCGTAGGAACAGTTCCATTACTGGCTCCTACCTCTTTTGAGTGCGCTCCGGTTCCACACTATCATACCCTTCTTGTGGTCACCGGCGCGCACCTGAGTGCCTCACCTCCTGCACTCAAACATCCCAATATGGCCCCTAAAAACATTGACCCCACATTCCGCTGAAGGGAAGAGCAAGAGCAACGGGTTGCTGTCTTTGACAGTGGCGGCTACAGCCAAGCCAAGCGGAATGCGGGGGTATAATGCTCTAAAAAGGAATTTAAGCAACGTTAATCTACTGGTACTCAGTGAATCCGAAATTACCTCTATTTTTTTGTCAGTAAGCGCAGGACGGTTTTGTAGCTCCGAATCGAGTATAGCCATCAAAGTGGGGAATGTTATGGCCACTCTCAGCATCCAATTATTTGGGAAATTTTGCGTCCGGCGCAATGAGCAGGTCTTAGATGGCTTCGAAGCCCGCAAGGCGCAAGAGTTATTTTGTTATTTGCTGCTACACCGGGATCATGCCCTCCCACGTGAAACCCTGGCCAGCATTCTGTGGCCTGATACCACCACCATCCAGTCAAAAAAGAATCTGTGGCAAACCTTGTGGCATCTCCAATCCGCTCTAGGCTCTCAGGGGGAGCCTATTAATGAACGCGTATTGCTGGTCGAGCCAGATTGGGTTCAGCTTAATGCGGAAGCCGACCTCTGGCTTGATGTGGCGGCGATTGAGCAGGCATTCACGCTGGTTCAGAAAATACCGGGCCAGGAACTGGATGCCTCAAAAGCCCAGATTCTCCATGATGCTGTGCAATTGTACCAGGGTCCACTGTTAGAAGGCTGGTATCACGACTGGTGTCTGTTCGAGCGCGAACGACTGCAGGGTATGTATCTGGCCATGTTAGACAAGCTGATGGGCTATTGCGAGGTACGTCACGACTACGAGACCGGCCTGCTCTATGGCGTGCGCATCATGTGCTACGACAGGGCACGGGAAAGCACCCATCGGCGTCTGATGCGTCTCCACTATCTGAGCGGGGATCGGGCGGCGGCATTACGGCAATATGACCAGTGCGCTGCCGCTCTTGAGGAAGAACTTGGAGTGAGGCCATCCAGACATACCGTCGCTCTTTACGAGCAGATTCAGGCTGACTTACTCGATGAGCCTGCTGTAGCAGTGGCAGTGGTGAATACGGCGCACGAGGTACCTGCTACAACACTGCTCGCAGTGCTTGGGCGCCTCACTCAGCTTCAGGTAGTGATCACTGATCTGCAAAACGAGGTACAGCAGAGTATTCAAACAGTACAACAAATTCTCAAGAACTACACCATTCCGGTCTATACTGAATCGGAGAAGCGAGAGACGCTGCAATAGACGCACAAGAGGCATCAGAGAGAGAATTTTCCTACAATTCCGCTACGCAAACATTTGGCAATCCACCAAGCCGTACTATTTCCCCCGTTTATCTCTGTGTGTCAAACCATCGTCTCGTATATTATTTGAAGTGGAGAGTTATATGCAGCGCACCTTTGTACGCCAGCTCGCAATCACCAGCGTTGTAATTGCTTTAGTTAGCATCAGTGTTCTTAGCGCCGCGTTCATTGCCAGAGCCAGGCAAAATTCCCCTTACATGCTCGCGAGTCAGACCGTCCCGCTGGTCAGTCGCGCCCATCTCTTGGGAGCGGCAAATGCACAGCAGCAGCTCAATCTCTCGATAGGACTGCAACTGCGCAACCGGCAGGAACTACAAACGCTGCTCAGTGACCAGTCTAACCCTCGATCTCCCAGGTATCACCAGTTTCTCTCGCCGCAGCAGTTTGTTGACGAATTTGGCCCAACCACCGACCAGCAGCAGCAGGTCATCGACTTTTTGCATCAACAGGAATTGAGCATAACGCATATTTCGAGCAATCGCTTGTTGATCGATGCCAGCGCCACCGTTGCCCAGGCCGAAGCAGCCTTTCAGGTATCGATCAACATCTACCAGTTGGGATCGAACGTATTTTATGCAAACGCCAATCCTCCCATCATACCAGGCTCACTTGCGCCGCTCATAGCCTCTATCGGCGGCCTTGATAACAGTGTGCATATGTACCCGCTCTATCACCTCTCCAGCCCAGGACATAGGAAACCCACTCCTCACTCTACGCATACTCAACCGCATGCTGGACAGGGTGGTGGCTATGCGCCAGCAGATATCAATGGTGCCTATGACGCCACGCCGTTATTGCAGGCGGGTATATAGGGCAACAATCAGACCGTCGCTGTCTTCGAGCTGGATGGTTACCAGAGCAGCGATGTCGCTCAGTATTTTCAGACCTACAATCTTGGCAATCCAAGCGTCAGCACTGTCCTGGTAGATGGATTCGATGGCTTCGCCCATTTTGGAGCGATTGAGGTCGAGCTGGACATTGAAGTGGTAGCGGCCATGGCGCCAAAGGCGGCTCAGATTATCTATGAAGGGCCGAACTCGCCTCAAGGCATCAATGACACCTACAACCAAATCGTCACTGATAAAAAGGCGCAAATCGCCACGACCAGTTGGGGTCTATGCGAGTCGCTGAGTGGGAACGCCGAACTGCAAACCCTCGACAACATCCTCAGCCAGGGTGCCGCCGAGAGTATCTCGGTGTACGCTGCCTCCGGTGACTCTGGCGCTTATGACTGCACTAATTCTACTCTCGCGGTGGACTCGCCCGCAAGCGATCCCAATATCACAGGCGTTGGTGGCACCAACCTGCAGTTGACTAACGGTGCCTATGGCAGCGAAACGGTGTGGAGCAACCCCAGCGACACGCAACGTAGTTCCCACGGTGCTGGCGGCGGTGGTGGCATCAGCAGCTTCTTCAAAGAACCAGGCTGGCAAACTGGCCCCGGTGTACAAAACCAGTACAGCAATGGCAACCGCGAGGTGCCGGATGTGTCAGCAGATGCCGATCCTGCAAGTGGTTACT
>WNFE01002098.1_pt1 | contig 15574 bp, 18 predicted proteins | sample 5400451 | NCBI WGS metagenome assembly WNFE01 (sample SAMN13153344, study PRJNA577476) | soil metagenome | isolation source: 200 cm saprolite under Douglas fir tree site 2 hole 2 | place: USA:California | collected 2015-04-18 | reverse complement strand
AAGAGGACGGCATTTCCATCCATGTCCTGACGGTCGATCAGATCGATCCAGGAGAAGCCACCGTAAAAAATGGGCGGTACCGTCTGCGCCGACCGGTCCTCATGCTCACCGCGATACAAGCGGATCCGCTCACCGAATCGTTTCTCTCCTTCGTCCACTCGGTTGATGGGCAACAGTTGCTCCGCACCATGTTCGTCCCCGTCGAGCCGTCGGTCCCTGCGACGGTTCCTTCAAAAGTGCAACGGGTCGATCCATCCTCACCGTCATACCGATCACCATCGCCTCTATCAACTTCTCCCTAGACAGGAGAACCCAACATAGGTAAGATCGAAAACATTACGGGTATAGCTCACGCTATGGCCACGATCCTTATTATCGACGACGAAGAATCGATCCGGAACCTCCTGAAGGAAGTCCTAGAGAGGGCCAACCACCGTGTGCTCGAAGCCTGCGATGGTCGGGAGGGCTTGACGCTCTATCAGCAGAACAAAGTGGACCTGGTTCTCATGGACATTCTCATGCCGGGAACCGACGGCCTCGAAGCCACCTTACAACTGACGCGGGAATATATAGACGCGAAGGTGATCGCCATGACCGGCGCCCAAGGGGATAAGAACTTCCTCGACGTGGCGAAACTCTTCGGCGCCCGTCGCGTCTTCGAAAAACCCTTCGACCTCAACAAACTCCTCCAAGCCATCAACGAAGAACTCGCCAAGTAGCGCGCCGCCCCCACCCCTCGCCCACTGACGTAGTCAGCAATGTCACAGGAGACCTCATCGGGGCTTTCCTGTCCATCTACCGTCAAAAAAATAGCAGCATCTCCACCAGACCGTACGATTACTCCCAGCCCACCGGATCGTAGCCTCGCTCCTTAAGACAGCGCTGAACAAACTGCTTATAGGCATTGCTCGGAGGCGAGCGACGAAAGAGTCCGCGCAGGAACCCTGCCGTCGCACCACTGGCTGCTCCAACCATTGCGCCGCGTCCCGGATGACCAACCACCGCACCACCCACTGCCCCTGCTGCAGATCCGATCGCGCCCCCTGCCGCGGTGCTGCCGGCGACCTGCCCGCTCTTGCCTTGACTCGCGGTCGCGCCGGCATCTTTGGCCATCTCGCGACACTCGTCGATATCACGATCCGCCACCTCTTTACCGACCTGCTGTAAATGGTCATTGGGATAGAGAATCGGTTTGGGTGCCGCACAGCCCGCAACAAAAAGCATGATGATAAGAAGACCGCACGATCGAACCATCACGACCTCCGCCAACCCCCGTCAACACGACTGGATGGATTTCGTTGACTCATCGGCCTCCACTGAGTTCTTTCCTGACTAACGAACGCATCATCACAGGATCGCTGTACGCAACTTCACTCAAGGCATCCATGATATGGAGCCCTTTCGTCGAAACCAACTCTTTGGCCTTCGCATAGTTCCTCGCAGTAAATCGCGCCACGGCCGGCTGACCATTCACAATCTGACAAGCCAGGATCTCGCCGTTCACTTCCAGCGTGCCTCCCTGCTCGACTAGCGTCTTGGCCTGCGCCGACGTAATGCCATGGAGCTGCGCGAACTCCTCCAGTCCTCCCGTCTCAACCAATCGCCCATCCGGCATGATGCAGAGTCGCTTGAAATGCGGGGACCAGTCCTTGCGGAAATCGATGTACTTGATGTCTCCGCCTTTCGCGACGGCGCGATCCAATGTCCGGTAGTCGAGTCCAAGATTCTTTTGCTGAAGCTTCGTCGTTAATTCATCCGGCAATGTGCGGGTGAACACGTGAAACGCGGCGTCGGAAAGAACCAGTGATCGCGCGCGAGCCAATTGCTCCGCCTCGGCAAACTGCATGAGATCCAGGACGAAGGTCTGTTTGGGCACGCCACCGGTGGGGTCGATGACGCAGGCAAACAACCCTCGCGTGAGCAACCCTCCGATCTGCGGATAGACATAGACCCCACCCTCAGTCAGGAGAGTGGTCATCGTCTCCAGCGGGACCTCATAGCTTTCCGATAAGACCTTCGCATGCGCGGGAAGATCTTCCTGGTGCGTCATGGCGCAAGCCGTCACATTCCCTGGTGCGTCGAACTCAGCGTAGTCCTCAATGACGTTATAGAGGATCGTAGGCTTTGGCTTGTCGGATTGCTTCTTTATTTTAAACATGAGGAATGACACTGTACGTTACTGATTTATTTATATAATATATTCAGATGATGATAGGCCGGCAGGGTCATCAATCGTCCATCCTCTACCGGTCCACCTACCGTAAAATGATAGAGCGACTGAAATGAACGCCCCTTGATCCCCACGATCTCATGGACTGGGTCGTCGAAGAAACATCCGATCCCAGTGGCCCGCACCCCCGCAGCTTCCGCTTCCAGGTACAGCACCTGCCCCAGCAACCCCGACTCCCAAAATAGACGCGGGTACCACCAGGCTCCCCCTTCGCGCAAGCGCCCCTCAAATTCGGTCAGCATGCCAAACGAGAATGCACTGTCGCCCGCAATCTCCTGATGACAACTCACTTGAATGGCCAGTTTCTTCGCGTCGCCTTCAAGCAGCCAGTAGAGTGGCAGATCCTCCGGACAACCTGGCGCCGGAGTCCAGGTCAGCTCTGGATTCATGGATTGCTGGATGAACGACAGCTTCTTCGGATCGCGGACCAGAAAATACAGCCCTGGCCTGAAGCCATCGACGCGATGGACAAAGAGCATTAAATGAATCGCCGGCTCGTAGGGCCAGACATCCCAAGGCATCGGTCGATCCAATTGCGGCCGATCTGAACGAGGTATCACCAACTGCATCATGCGGAAGAACGTCGCAGCGGAGATTGATGTCTTGCCATCGAACGAGACAGCACTCCGCCGCTGCCGAATGATCTGGCCGGCCCAAAGCCCATGAGGGGTGAGGGGTAAGGGGTGAAGGGTGTTTTGAGCAATAGAGATGTTCAACGATTTCGTCGTGTTTTCATCGTGCGTCTTCCAACTCGCTTGAGCAGCCTCGTCAATGATGTCCCAATGCACACCATGTTCACGACTCAAACAATTAGCCTTCCCATGCCAGGTGCATTCAGCGAGATCCTTCACCACCGCTGGATCAAGGAAAAGCGGGATATCGACCATCTCCTTATGTTTCACGCCTAACGTCTCACGTTTCACGTCCCGAAGAGGCCATATCACAGCCAGACAGTCCGGATGTTCTAGCTCGACATCTTGAAAGTCGTCTGTGCGATTGGTACCCAACAGCATCGCCGTAGTACTTTGCGAGAGACCATCGAGCAGCGCCATGTTCCAGCCAAGCGTCGCAGCCGAAATTCTCGCTGTCCCAATGGCATGGCCGACATCATGGTTGCAGTAACGGAACGCCCGCTCGCCATATTTCCAGGCCTCTCGCCAATGGACCGAAGTCAGCCCAAAAAGAAATGCGCCAGAAGGAAACGGAGCCAGCAGACGAGCAATCTGTTCAGCGGGAAATTCGTCGCGTAACTCCAGTCCATGCTCTTTGGGCGCGTAATGATAGAGACCAGGTTTGAGATTGAGCCCGTCGAATTGTGGCAAGACCAGATAACCTTCGGTCGGATGCAAATTCCCGGACGACGGATTACTCCGCAGGGCCCACTCCGACTCCCCTGCCTTCTTCCACGCCGACAGCGCGAGGGCAAATTCGAAGAACCGCGAAAGCGTCCGGACAGTGACAGGCTGATTAGGAACCGCACCCCCTTGATAGATGGCATCGTATGCTGGCGATGCCGGGTCTTCATCCGGTTTCAGCAATGGCAGTGGGATGAGCGGTGCGCCTTCAAATCGCCGAAATGGATCAGGCTGATTTGCCCAATCGAGATACCCAAGCGCACGAGCATAGCGATTGAAATGATGCTTGGTCTGGACGTGATAACGGATCACGCGATCGATCGGATCGGTCGGCAAAGGCTCAGTGGTGATGGTTTGCTGGGGGATTTCGGTACTCATCGGAATGATGCAGGCAGTCTACAGAGCCACAGGAAGGAAAGTAAACGTAGTAGCCTGAGTTGCTACTCTGGCCAGGCACCGCTACACTCATCGCACTCGGCTCTAGAACGGTGGCAGGGATATAGAATGGAAGAAAGAAATGCGCCCTCGTGGGAAGATTTCGAGACAATCCATAGACAGATAGAAGATCTGCGGCAGAAAGAGCAGGAACGCCAAAAAGAAGGTCAATATGTCTTAGAATTGTTTTATCGAGGGCAAGCTGACTTCTGCTGGCACCTGGAAACAACTCTTGAGCGATCTGTTCGCTTCTGTGTTAGCTTAAACGAGTACTATGGAATTGCAAAAGAGGCAAAACCTCGAATTGAGACGTTTACCGATAAATCATGGGAAATCCCAACGTACAAACAATATTCAAGTTGGCTAAAGAAAGAACCACCTCCCTACCCTCCCTTCAACTTTGAGGCATATGCATATTTTGTTTACTTAAGGCACCATCGATTCCCATCTCCACTACTAGACTGGACAGGCTCCCCCTATGTTGCTGCCTTTTTCGCAATGGACAACCCTGCCAATGATGCCAAATATGTGTCCGTCTATGTCTTCTGGAAAAACACCTGGAAACCAGAATTCTCAGACCGGGATAAGTCCGCGATCCACGTTTTAGGGCCAAACGTGCGCAGCCACCGCCGTCACTTTCTTCAACAAAGCCGATACACGATCTGCACAGCTCTGACTGGTGACAACTGGGCCTATGCGAAACATGAAGACGTGGTTGCGAGAGGGGAGACCGGGCAAGATCGCTTGTGGAAGATTAATATTCCTGTATCGGCACGAGTTGAATTCCTCAGGAAGCTTCACAAAATGAACATTAACTCATTTTCCTTGTTCGCTACCGAAGACAGCCTCTTAGCAACACTTGCTGCCGAAATATTCCTGCTTAACCCAAAGTCTACTGGCTGAAACATGCAATTCGACGCTGCACTTGCCGCACAAGAGACATTCAGACGAGCCGAAGCTGAACTTGGCTCGGACTGGAATACTGCTGTTGAGTTGGAAGACACGTTTTCTTCGAACGCAGGAACCACAGCGCGTGAAGCCTACGAAAGCTTGCTGTCTCTCGCCGCTCGCTACCCACAGGCCCACTCATTCCAAGCCTTCTGTATCTTTATCACCTGGCAGCAGGTGACGGAAGAGACCATTGCCCATCATTTTCAGACAGGCCTCCGGCTCTGCGAAACATTTCTGGCTTCTCCTGATGGGAGGCATCGAGCAGACGTCGAGCAGATCACCGAACTCTATGGTTCATTTCGTGACGGATTGGGGCTCGATGAAGAGGATGAGATTCAAGTCGAATTTCGACGCGACACGCCCAAAGGCGGCGATTGACGGGTGCAGATTCGTTAGGCGTGAGACGTAAGGCGTAATGAGCAAGAGAACATCGCCGTCAAGCTGGCATCGTTCTGATTTTATCTTGTCCTGAATTGCACCTTACGCCTCACCCTTTACCCCTCACGGCATTGAAGATGTCCGACGCCGACAAACATCGCGCGCGAATTTTTCTCCACCGCGGTCAACTGGCGCAGGCCAGAGCGGCCTACGAAGAGGCAGTCGCGGATGATCGCCTGGCTGAGGACCACTGCGCGCTCTCCGATTCGCTCGGCAATCTGGGCAACGTCTACGCCCTCTCGGGCGACCTAGATCGTGCAGAAGCCTGCTACCGGGAAGTACTCACGATCCAACGCACCGAACAGAATCAGCATGCCATCGCCCATACCCTCGTGAACCTCGGCAACCTGCACGTCGGAGCCGGTACACCGGAAAAGGCCCGTCCCTACTATCTCGAAGCCCTCGACCTCCTCACACCCCTGAACGATTACCGGGCGCTCGGCATCCTCTACCACAACCTCGGAATGGAAGAGGCCCGCCGGACACAGTGGGATGAAGCCACCGCATACTTTACCCAAGCCCTTGATGCGCATCGCATCGTCGGCAATGAGGAAGGGCTGGCCCTCACCTATAGTCAGCTGGGCAAAACGTTTCTGGATGCCGGCGACGTGCGAAAGGCGGAGAAATGTTTCAACAACGCGTCCGAGCACTTTATCAAGCTCGGAAACGCCACCGGCGAAGCCGCGGTACTGCGCCTGTTAGCTGACGTGTATATCCACGTTGCCGATCGAGTATCGGCCATCCGTTGCCTCGAACGCGTTGTGTTCCTCGCGACGCACTATAAACTGCCGGAGTTGAACCGTGATCTGGAAGCTTTGAACCATATCCGCCAATCTGCCGCTCGCCCCTAAGCCACACCTCTTCATTAGTTTCAGACCTGTCGCCCGGCGGAATCTCGCATCTTACTGGACAGATTGAAATCCTCTGCTACCGTGAGGACTGTCACATCCGTTCATCAAGTTTCACCTCCCGATAGCCGACAGGATACTGACATGAACTTCGCAGACAGGTGGGGACATTGCTGGTCTATATCCTCTTGATCATCCTCATGGCTGGCCTGTCCTCCCCTATTTACGCCGCCGACCCCACGCCTCGAATCACCGTCGGCACTCAAGAAGTCGGCCTCAGCGCCGGCTATCTGCTTCCTCATCGACTCACGCAGAACCACACGACGAAGCAGCAAGGAGTGGCCTTGATGCCCTCCTGGATGATGACGTTGACCGATCCCATCGGCGACAGTTGGTATCGGGGTCAAGTCTCACTCGGCGCCGAGATGGTTTATATCCAGTTCCAGGAACCGTTTCTCACGCACGGCCTCGGCTTCACCCCGAAAATCAAGTACACCTTCGTCGCACTGGACCGAATCCGGCCCTATGCCGAATTCGCCGGAGGCCCCTTTTGGACCGATCTCGCCGGAAAGATCCCGGAAGAGTCCAGCCGATTCAACTTCGTCTTGACGGCTGGATTCGGGGTCTCCTATTTCCTGACCGACCAAGCCGCCCTCAACGTCGGCTATCGCTTTCAGCATATTTCCAATGGCGGCACGCGCTACCCGAACCTCGGACTTAATGCCAGCCTGCCTTTTGGCGGGTTTTCCTTCTTCTTCTAAACCAGGAGTACGCAGGATGATAGGCCGGATTTTTTCACGACCATTGATCAGCAGCGTTCTCGCCATTACACTAGGCCTTGGGACCGGCTGTTCCCATTGGATCGAACTCGCTGTCTCCACAGATGCCGCACCGCCTACCAATGCCACGGTGGCCACCGATGCGCGAATGCCTCTCCTGCTTGAGACGATACTAGTGACCCACAACGGCTCGTCGATCGCTCCGCCCGCAATCCTCGAACGGCAGGTACTCGGTGCCTTTGAAGCCACTCACCTGTTCTCCCAACATTATCAATCTGGGTACACTCAACCGGCGGCGGACCAGGCTCGCGTTACCGTGCGCCTGTCGATCGACAATCTTGTAGAGCCCCATGCCGGCCAAGCTGCCTGGAGAGGCTTCGTCGTCGGCGCTTCGATGTTTGCTTTGGCGCCGTTCATCTCCCTCAATTACGACTACGGCACCGAGATGTCGCTTGAGATGGAACGATGGGACGGGCAGATCAAGCAATACACCGCCACATCCAATGGATCGGCTCACTACAATCTGTTCGGCGCGAGCCCTGACGTCATCGAACAGTTGAAAGGTCAGGTCACCGAAGCCTGCCTGTCGTCCCTGCTCAATCAAGTGATTCGGGACTCGCCCTTCTACCTTGCCAGCAGCGAGCAACCCCAGGGCAACCCTATTCGCACCGTCTCGGTCGGAGTCCGCCACTCGTCCACCCGTACGATCCCCGTATCCCAACCGATCGCAGACTCTTCTCCTCGGTAGCCCCACGCAAAACCGTTCATCATTCTTCAGAGGTCTGGTTCTCTCCTTCCTTGCAGTGGTATCATGCGCCCTGCACTCACGAGGAGGCCGGCGTGGATCTTGACGCGTTCAGACAGATGGTCGCCAAAAACCCACAGGGCTTTCTCGGCCGTTACGGGCTCGGGAATAAACTCCTTCAGGAAGGCAGGAATCTCGAAGAGGCGGTCGAGCACCTCACCGTCGCCACGCAGCTGGACCCGACCCACGTTGCTTCGCACCTGGGCCTCGGGCGGGCCTTAGTCTCTTTGGGACGGAAGGGCGAAGCGAAGCCCATCTTGCAAGCTGGCATCGACGCCGCAGGCTCCGGTCGATCCAACGGAGGGGTGGACTTAGTCCCTGAGATGCAAGCGTTGCTACGGACGTTAGGATAACGAATCGGATCGTGCTGGAGTGAGGAGTGCCCCATGAAGATTGAAGAAGCCAGACAGCGAATCGAAATGGCGATGACGCAGTACGGGGCACAGGCCGGGATGGCGATCGATCTTGTGATCAACGAGGTGCGTTCCGATCTCGGCGCCGGCACGGCCAATGAATTGATCGACGAGTTCGACCTCGAGCTGCAATACAATATCGCGCCGTTAGAATCGGATCACTCCAACAGCTAGCCGGAAACTATCCGCCTTGCCCAGCATTTGGTGTGCGATCTCCGGACACGGCTACGGTCACGCTGCGCAAGTGGTGCCCATACTCAATGCACTGGGTACTTTCGTGCCCGGAGTGACTGCCATCCTCCGCACCATGGTCCCAGCCTCGTTTTTCCGCGACCGCCTGACGATCCAGTGGGAACTCAGTCCCGCGCAACAGGACATCGGCTGTGTCCAAGACGGCCCCCTCAACATCGACATCGACGCGACCTGGGCGTCGCACCAGCGCTTCCACAAAACCTGGGAAGAACGCCTGTCCAACGAAGTCGCCGCCATGCAGACGGCATCGCCCGCGTTGGTCATCGCCGACACGCCCTACCTCGCCATCGAGGCCGGCTCCCGCGCACAGATACCGACCGTCGCCTTGGCGAGCTTTACCTGGGACATCGTGCTCAACGAGTACTGCAACGCCACAGACAATTCACACCAGCAGTTGATTCAGTGCATCCGTGAATCCTATGCAAAAGCCCACATTGCCCTTCGCATCACCCCTGCTCCCAGAATTGATGCCTTCTCCAACATTATCGATATTGGCCCGATAGCCAGCCTCACCTCCCCTGAACGAGACCTACTTGCCTCAGCCCTCGCCCTGGCGCCCAATGAACGAACCGTCTTGGTAGGATTCGGCGGTATTCCTCTGACGTCCCTCCCACTTGAACAAATCGAACAGCTACGCCACTATCGCTTCCTCTTCGACGGCCCAGTCCCACCGGGATATTCCCGCATTTATTCCACGAAAACGCTCCCATTCTCCTTTAAGACCCTGCTTGCCTCTGTCGATGTCATCATGACCAAACCCGGTTACGGCACCATCGTTGAGGCGGTTGCGCTTCAACAGCCGGTCGTGTACGTCCGCCGATACAATTTTGTCGATGAACAGCCGCTGGTCGACTATCTACATCGCTACGGACGTGGCATCGAACTATCGCTCGATGACTTCACGCAAGGTCGGTGGGAGCCAGCGCTCAGAAAGGTCGTTGTTCTCCCGATGCCCGCAGTACCCCCGCCCCTAACATCAGGGGCAGCGGACGCGGCCACAATTCTGGCAAAGTTACTGTAGAAAACCTCGCCTCCTGCCGCGCACTCGCGCGCAGTCACGTACCCGGGCGTCTTGACACTCCCTCGACCTGAGGCTATCGTGGAGCCATTATGCTCCGTTTCATGGAAACGACTCATGCGCCTACGTATCGCTGACGATGTAGTGTTTCGGGACTTGGCGGGAGAATCCGTCCTGCTGAATCTCAGCACGGGTACCTACTTCGGGCTCGATGCAATGGGCACTCGCCTGTGGCACCTTGTTGCCGAACATGGTTCAAGCGCATTGGTCATCGAAACCCTCCTCGCCGAATACGACGTGGACGCGCTCCGGCTCCAGAAAGACGTGGAAGGCCTGATCGATCAGCTCCTAGCCAAGGGGTTACTGACGACCGATGCTGAGCAAACTCCAACGGCTCGCTAATCTCACGCTCGTCGAACACGCACTCCTCCTGCAACTTACCGTATTGTCTCTTGGGCTCAGAGTCGTGCTCACCACCATGGCTCTCCCGCGCCTCACTTCCCTCCTGTCGCGCACCGCCTCATCTCCTCTGCTCAGCCAGGTTCCCTTGTTCCATACTCGCTGCACAGTGGATCAATTATTCACGCTAATCAACCTGGCGACGGCGGTGAGTCACAGAGATGGTCGCTGCCTTCCACGCTCACTTCTCCTCTTCTGGCTGTTATGCGCGCGACAAGAATCTGTCGAGCTGTGTCTCGGCGTCAGCAAGAATATGGCCACCCTGGAAGGACATGCATGGGTCGAACAAGGTGGCATCGTTTTGGGTGACACGCTCTCCTTCACAAACCGCTATGCGCTCTTCCTTCGGTTATCAGCATGAGTGGACTGGCTGGGGTCTATCACCTCGACGGAAGACCGGCTGACCCCGCCCTTCTGCAGCGCATGATCCATCGGCTTGCCCACCGCGGACCTGACGCTTCGGATTACTGGATTGAAGGGTCCGTGGGCATAGGCCATGTGATGCTCCACACTACTCCGGAATCGCTCTATGAAAGGCAACCGTGGTCGGATGAAACGGGAACCCTTTGCCTGGCGTTGGATGGACGGATAGACAATCGAGAAGATCTCGCCCTCTCCCTGGATGCCGCAGGTTTCCACCTTCGCACAAATACCGATACAGAGTTGATGCTCCGCGCCTATCAGCTCTGGGGAGCACATTGCCCCGAACACGTCATCGGCGACTTCGCATTGGTAGTCTGGGACGGCCGACGTCAGCAGCTCTTCTGCGCACGCGACATTCTGGGCCTCAAGCCTTTTTATTATTGTCTTCAGGGAACAACCTTTTGCTGGGCATCCGAAATTCCGCCACTCTTCGAACACGATGCGACCCCGCACCGGCCCAATGAGGCGATGATCGCAGAATTCCTGAGCGGAACCGTAGTCACCAATGCCGAGACCCTCTACGAGGGGATCTCCCGGCTTGAACCGGCTCACATTCTTGTCGTTCGTCCTGATCGGAGCGAGACACGCCGCTATTGGACAATCGATTCACAGCGCCGGATTGAATATTCAAATGACGACGACTACGCCCAGCATTTTTACGAACTCTTCAGTAGGGCTGTGCAATGCCGGCTGCGCAGTCACAAGCCCATCGGCCTGGAGTTGAGCGGCGGCCTCGACTCCTCATCCGTGGTAAGTCTACTGCAAGCCCTCTCCCGGACGAATCCGCAAGATCGAGATCGCTTCCACACCTTTTCCCTCATTTTTCCAGGCCTGCCTTGCGATGAACGCGCGTTCATCGACGACGTGACCGCACAGGGCCTCTTCCCCTCACACCGCATCCGCCCACAGGCGCCAGCCCTGACCAGCTTTCTTGACGATGTACTCCGCTACCAGGACCTTCCCGACCACCCGAATGGCGCCATGAGCAACTCGCTTCGGGCATCGGCTCAGCAGCAGGGTTGCCGCGTTCTCCTGACAGGATCTGGGGGAGACGACTGGCTGACCGGCAGCTTTTTTCATTATGCTGACCTGCTCCGCACGTTGAAGCTAGGAACGCTGCTCCGACGGCTCCATGCAGATCGCCCGTTGTACTGTGACCGTTCCTCGCGCGACGTCTTTTCTTCGCCGCTTATGCAATTCGGCCTCCTCCCGCTCATTCCTCAATCCTGTCGGAATCTTGGGAAATGGCTCCTCGGACGCACAAACATTCCCGACTGGATATCCCCTGAGTTTTGGCACCGGACGCACATGCAGGAACGCATTCGCCAGGCCTCCTTCGCACCTCCCTTTTCCAGTTATGCCCAGCAAGACCTATTCCGGTCGACCCTACACGGCTTCGGCATTCACGGGACCGAACTGGACGAACGCGCTTCATCGTCCTTTGCGTTGGAGAAACGCCATCCATTTAACGACCGACGCATCATTGAGTTCGCCCTCGCCTTGCCGGAAGAGCAGCGGTGGCGGGACAACCCAAAGTTTATTCTGCGCAAGGCCCTGGGCGAGCGACTCCCGACATCGGTGCGCGAAAGAGTCCACAAGGCCGACTTCTCCTGCATGTTTGCCCAAGCACTCCTCGCTGAATCGAGCGCGGCCATCTTCCAGTCGCTGTCCGTTGCCTCCATGGGGTGGGTTGATGGCGGCCAAATCTGGACCGCCTATCAAACGATGGCTCACTGCTACAGCCGTGGGGACGAGGCCTATCGGTTTCACGTCGCTTCTCTCTGGATGATTTTTGGAGTCGAGCTGTGGTTCCGCACGCTCTTCCTGGAACATCACGTGCATCCCGATCTTCCAACCCGCCAGGAGGTCGCGCCCTCATATTCTGCCTAGCCATCGCGCAAGGAGTTCGCTACAATCGCTGCAACAGAGGGAGGGTCCCCTATGACACGAGAGACTGAAACCGATCCGGAGAAGACTCAGCCGAAGAAACCTTACACAACACCGACTCTTGTGGAGTACGGCGACATTGCCAAATTGACTCAGGGTAACCCATCTGGGCAGTTTGGGGATGGTCAGTCAGGGATGTTCATGACTACGGCCTGTCTCTAGCCCGGACAGGCCACAAGATCCAACCAGTTTGCGCTACCTCGAACCTTTGCCCTCACGGGGTCCCTGCTGTGTCGCTCGTTGTCGATGAACATCGCCACTATCTAGAGGATCAGGTCCGTCTCACCGCTTTCCGTCGCGCGATTCAGGAATCGGTCCCGCCAGGTGCGGTCGTGGTAGACCTCGGCAGCGGAACCGGTGTCTTAGGCCTCCTGGCCTGCCAGGCGGGAGCGAAACGCGTCTATTCGATTGAAGAAAGCGGCCTGATCGAGCTGGCTCGTGACATCTGCCAGGCCAACGGATTCGCAGACCAGATTCGTTTCATCAAGGGGCTTTCGACGCGCGTCGACTTGCCAGAGCCGGCGGATGTGATCCTCGCCGACCAGATCGGGCACTTCGGGTTTGAGGCCGGCCTCTTCGACTATTTCAGCGATGCCCGCCGCCGTTTTCTCAAACCAAGCGGCGTAACGATTCCGCAACGCATCACCTTCTGCATAGCTCCCGTCGAACACGGGCCGCTGTGGCAGCAGGTTGAATTCTGGAATGGGTCCCCTGCGGGGTTCAACGTTCGCCCAGCTCGCGCGCTCGCATCGAATACGGGCTATCCGGTCAAACTGCTCCCCGAGCAGTTACTGGGCTCGTCGGCGGAACCATTCTCCGTGGACCCGAGCACCTCGGGCTCCCAGCCGCTTCATTTTGGATGCACGCTGCCGATTACCCGAACCGGAACGCTGCATGGTCTGGGGTGTTGGTTCGTGGCTCAACTGTCTTCATCAATCACAATGTCGAATTCGCCGTTGAGCGAACAGCGTGTCGATCGACGCAACGTCTTCTTTCCTCTCAACCGACCCGTCCCTGTCCAAGCGGGTGATTCCGTTACAGTGACCATGCAGATCCTCCCTGTTCAAATCGCCGTGACCTGGAAGGTCGACATTCGAAAGAAGGATCGCCCTGAAGCAGAGCTGCTTCGCTTTACCCATTCCACGCTGAAAGGCATGCTCATTGCCAGGGAAGATTTGCAACGTACTCACCCGGCCTTTGTTCCAACCCTCTCTCCATGGGGCACGGCCCGTCTGACCGTGCTGACACTCTGTGATGGAACACGACCCCTGGCGCAGATTGAGCGCGAACTTCTTCGTCGTCATCCCGACCTCTTTCGTTCCCTCTCCAACGCGGCCACCTTTGTGGCCGAAGTCGTCACCAGGTATTCGCATGACCGTTGAGGCACATCGGCAGGAAACAGCGGTGCGGTATCGCGTGTACGGCCATATTTTGAGTTGTAACGCGCCACTACACGAACTGGAACAGACCCCATCTCCGGATTCTACGGAAAACACTGACTTGCGAATCCTGTTTTCGTCGGCCGATGAGCCCATCCCCTCGCCCTCATCCTGGTACCTGACCGTCTCGCTCGCCGACGGCACACCCTGGCTGCGTTGCGCCAAGGTAAACTCCTCAGGCTACCTCCTGCACTTTCCAAATCTGGCCAGCTTTGTGTTCGACACGTCGAGTGATTCGATTCGCTGCATTCCACAGCAGCAGATGCCCCCCCACACATTGCATCACCTTCTCTTGGATCAGGTCCTTCCACTCGTGCTCAACCACAGAGGGAAAGAGGTTTTGCATGGGGCCGCTGTCGTCACGCCCTATGGAGCTTGTGCATTCGTTGGTCCGACCGGCGCAGGGAAATCAACTTTGGCGGCAAGTTTTCTGTCCGCGGGATACTCCGTGTTAACCGATGACTGTGTCGTCCTCGACGCTCGCGGCGGAGACATTGTCGCCATCCCCGCCTATCCTGGTCTCAGGCTCTGGGATGATGCGCTCGCCCGAGCAAGCGGTCCCGGCCTCCACTCCCGAGATGTACCCCCTCGCGGAGCGGGAGGCGCTCATGACACTCCTCTCACTGGCGTTCAAGCTGGATATTCTGGACCACCGCATGTTAAGGCGAGAATTCGATTTTCTCCATCGTCTCGTCACCCAGATCCCCGTTCGCCGCTTGACCGTCCCTGATTCACTCGCGGCACTTCCTGCTGTGCACGCTGCTGTCCTCCACGATCTAGCGATGTCATGCTGATCCTCCCATCGGTGCATCCCTTTCTGATGACCCTGTTGATGGAGGGACAGACGGAGAGGGAACAGCTCACGGCCTTTCCGCACCATTCCTATAAGACGATCATCGAGGAAGCAATTGCCCAGCGGGTAGCTGCCATACTCTTTCGCTGGCTCAACAATTTCAACCGCCAGCACCTCATCCCCATCCATTTGCTGAGTCTCCTCAAACAACAGATAGTGCGGCAAACAGCCTGGAACCTGCTCCTGACGAAAGAGCTCGGACGTATCCTGGCCGCATGCCAGCAGCGAGGTATTGCGTGCATTCCGATTCGTGGCCCGGTGTTCGCTGTGCAATTGTACGGCAATTGTTCAATGCGCCAGATGGACGACCTTGACTTACTCGTTCATCGCGAAGACCTGTCGTCTATCAAGGAGATCTTCGACCATCTCGGTTATGCGCGGCACGAACAACGACCAGGTTTTCTGGAAGCCTTTTCCTATTCGCTCGAGTTCATTCACCCTCAGTATGGCGTCATGGTCGAACCTCATTGGACCCTGGTCTACCCACCGTTCGTCACCACCGCTGCCATGGAGCCGGTATGGGCACGAGCCGTGAAGCAGCGATTGATGGGTATGGATACCTGGACGCTCAGCCAAGCGGATCTTGTACTTCATCTCTGCCTCCACCTTCTTCATAAAGGTGAGCACACGCCGCTCCTGTGGTATTACGAGTTGGATACGCTGATCAGCCAGAAGCGATCCCCCCTGGACTGGAACGTATTCGTACATCAGGCTCAGGCAATGGGCCAGGCCGGCCTCATCGCCGATGTGCTGGCGACATTGATGCATCATTTCCATTCCAGCATCCCCGACTCAATCATGAGCCGGCTTCTGCGTCCTTCACGACCATCTCCCTCGATTTCCCCTCACTCGATGCGAGATCATATGCTGGCTCAATCGTCACTGAACGGGCGAGAAGAGTTTGCACTCCTATGCTCGTTACAAGGCGT
>WNFE01001812.1_pt1 | contig 15574 bp, 10 predicted proteins | sample 5400451 | NCBI WGS metagenome assembly WNFE01 (sample SAMN13153344, study PRJNA577476) | soil metagenome | isolation source: 200 cm saprolite under Douglas fir tree site 2 hole 2 | place: USA:California | collected 2015-04-18 | reverse complement strand
CTCAATTCGTGTCCATGATAACCTGATGTGCTTGTGCCAAAACTTGTCTCAAAATCAAAATCTCATGTTCTTCGATACGAGATGAGTAAGTGAGACAAAATGTAGAGCTTATTTGTATCTATCAGTCATCGTCACTGCCGGGATATGTAAACCATCCGTGGCGAGGTTTCTGCCGTAGTGCAGACGACATGTAGCGAACGTTCCTTGTCTGTACGACCATAAAGTAAACAACAAGAACCACGCTTATGCTCGGAATAATCCTCACGGATTATCCCACTCCCGCCCATCTTTCTCAATCAGCGTGTCGGCCTCCGGCGGTCCCCACGTCCCTGCCGGGTAAGGATAGACAGTACTGGCGGGCATGTCCTTCCAGGCATTGATAATGCTATCCACGATGCGCCAGGACATCTCGGTCTCATCGCGGCGGATGAAAAGCGTGGAGTCCCCAACCATACAATCGGCCAGCAGGCGCTCATATGCATCGGGCGATTCTATGCCAAAAGCGCTGGCATAAGAAAAATTCATATCGACATCGCTCAGGTGGCGTGCCGCGCCCGGCACCTTGGCCGCGAATTTAAGGGAAATGCCCTCGTCGGGTTGAATGCGTATGGTCAGGCGGTTGGGAAACAACCCCTTTGTCTCGGATGGCTTGTAGAGTTGATGTGGCACGCGTTTGAACTGGATCGTCACCTCAGTGCTGCGTGCTGGCAAGCGTTTGCCGGTGTGGATGTAAAAAGGCACGTCAGCCCAACGCCAGTTCTCAATAAAGAGTTTGAGCGCTACATAGGTCTCGGTCGTTGAATTCGGGGCAACACCCTGTTCCTCCTTGTAGCCAACCACCTGCTGGCCGTCGACCACCCCGGCCGTGTACTGCCCGCGCACCGTGCGCTGTGCCACCTCTTCGGGTGTGAGCTGCGGGATGGCGCGCATGACTTTGACCTTCTCATCGCGGATGGCATCGGCATCGAAAGCAACGGGAGGCTCCATGGTTGAGAGGCAGAGAACCTGCATGATGTGGTTCTGCACCATATCGCGGATAGCCCCGGACTCCTCGTAGTATTCGGCGCGGGTGCCGATGCCCAGGCTCTCGGCTACCACAATCTGCACGTGATCAATGTATTTCTGGTTCCAGAGAGGCTCGAAGATGCCGTTGGCGAAGCGGAAAGCCAGCAGGTTTTGCACCGTTTCCTTGCCCATATAGTGATCGATGCGGTAGATCTGATTCTCACGGAACACACGGGCAAGTTCGCGATTGAGCTTCTGGGCGGAGGCGAGGTCGCGTCCGAAGGGTTTCTCGATCACTATACGCGTCCAGGACTCCTCGTCCCCGTTGATGTGCGATGGCCGCGCAAGTCCGGCCCCGCCCAGCTGGTAAATGATCTCCGAGTCGGTAGTGGGCGGAGTAGCCAGGTAGAATATCCGGTTCCCGCCTGTGCCCTGCTCATTGTCAAGTCTTTCAAGTAAATCGGCAAGCTTATAGTACCCTTCGCGGTCGTTGAAGTCGGACTGGCAGTAATATAGGTTGCGCGCAAAAGCCTTTTGCGCATCGCTATCAAGTTTATCGTCTGGTGGCAAATATTTATTGACCGAGTCCAGGGCCATTTTGCGCCATTGCTCATCGTTCATAGGACGGCGCGCAAAACCAACGATATTGAAGCTTTCCGGAAGGGGATGATCGTGCATGAGATGTGCCAGCGTTGGTAAAAGTTTGCGCTGCGTCAGGTCGCCCGTGGCGCCGAAGATGACGATGACGCAGGGCTCCGGCATCTTACCGTCCTGCCAGATCGTGTGCTGTTGGTGCCCGCCTGCTGTATGGATCTGTTGGGTCATAAATGCTCTCCTAACAAGTACTTGCATGCTTTTAATCAAAGTATCACAACTGGTTTCTTAAAATATGGCCTTTCGTGTCCATTCATGGCCATTTATGCCACACGTTCCCAGATGATGGTGCGTCCTCGCTCGAGGAATCGGCAGTCCTGGGGGCGAGCCTGAAAGGGTTCTCCTTTGACTCGCTTGAACGCCAGGTACCCATTGGAATAGATCGAGTTGATCTGTTTGACAAAACGGCCTTTGACGCGCACGATATCGCCCTTGCGAAAGCCTGCTAGTTCCTCATTGACCTGGTACTTAACTCGGCCTTGACCTTTGCGGGGTAAGTCATGATACTGCCGTCGAATTTGCCGAGGACGAAAGCCGATCCGGTAGACGTTGATCTCTTGAACGGGAACCACCTCTCCCGTGGCAAGTGTCGCGATACAAAGGGCATCAATGATGTGTGTTTTCGGCAGTCCCACGTGCTTGCGATAGGCGGCAGTTTCGTAACCAAACACCGTCGCAAGAGGAACAAGCTTGGAGAGCGTGGCATACAAGTACGTCTTGCCTTGCATCGTGCGCTGCGCGACTTGGTCCAGGTACCCACTGACACCAGTCACTTGAAGCCGGATAGTGCCCTCATGGACCTGGTGGTGACAGCGCTCGCACAGGCACAGCAGGTTCGCCAGGGTATCTTTTCCGCCCTGTTCCCGAAAAACAATGTGGTGGGCCTCCAATCGGCAGGTTCGTTTGCCGCACTGCTGGCAGGTGTAGCCATCTCGCATCAAGCAGGCGATGCGCAGATTTTCATCGAGCCGGGTAGGGTCCTGGTAGCGGGTCCCGGCCAGGGTCGGATCGTTCAGCCTGGCAATGTCTACCTGGACATCCTCGATCACTATCTGGCTGATCGGTAACGGGATCTGTTTCACCACGCGGATTACCTCCTCCACATTGGTTTTGATCGATGGTGGAAGTCTCCCGCTGCGTCGGCTTGTGGCGCGATTAAGGAAGCGTCGAGGACGATACCATTTCCGAGAGCGCCGACTTCGCCGGTGCAAGCGGCGCGTTTCCAGTTTCTCTTTGGTATCGTGGCGATGGTAGGTTTCCGCGGCAAGCAAGACCTCCCCATTTCCGACGCAGGAAATCCCAGTCACCGAACTGCCCTTATCAACCCCAAGCGTGACTTGCTGGACGTGTCCCTCACATTGCCAGCCAAGCTGGATCGTAAAAGGACAGCGCTCCACAACCTTCGCTTTTCCGGCCTGCAAGAGTTTGCGCGCCTTTGTCGGCGTGCAGGGCATGAGCGGCGTGCCATCCTGGTTGCGGACATAGACCTTGATTTGTATCATGGCTGTAAGCCCTCCTTACAGAGTAAATCGCTCCTCGCGACGGTTGACTGAGCTTGTCGCGCTCCGATCACCTTCCCGTTTCCGGTACCCTTAAACCGGAGCCGCAGAGCCTGCAACTGGAGCAAACATTGCAGGGTGCGCTGACTCGGCCAACTGCTGCTTGGCAAGCAAGCTCGCTGGTAGTTCCATGAACCTGGTGTCCGAGAAGGCCAGATTTTTAGGAACTATACCGCATTTTTAACGAGTGACCTGTATATAGTAGTATGCATATAGACAATTACCAGATCACTCTATCTGGCAGTGACCTAATCATAACACGCACACGTAGATATAGACAGTGGTTTTTATAATAAGCATAGCGGCTGCCTGACCTATTGCGGCAGTCTTAATCAAGGCGGCATGAGAAATACGAATTATCAGGAGGACCAGGTGGCGCGTACGCAATACGACATGACGATCATAGGCGGCGGCTCCGGCGGGCTTACGGCTGCGCGCATAGCAGCGGCGCTCGGCGCAAACGTGCTGCTCATCGATAAAGAGCGCCTGGGGGGAGATTGTCTGAACTATGGCTGCGTGCCCAGCAAGAGCCTGATCCACGTGGCGCGCGTAGTACAACAGGCCAGGGACGCTGCTGTATTGGGACTGATGCCCGCTAACCTGGACGTGGATATGGCGAAGGTGAGCCAGTATATACAGGGCGTCATCAGTCGCGTTGCCGAAGGTGAGAAGGTCTATACAGAGGGCGTCACCGTTAAATTTGGCAAAGTGGCTTTTACATCCCCTACCGCACTGAGCTTGAATGGCGAGGAAATTACGAGCCGCAACACATTGATTGCTACCGGTTCGCGCCCCACAGCTCCTGATGTGGAGGGGCTGCAAGAAGTAGGCTACCTGACCAACGAGGATGCCTTCAGCCTGCTGCATTTGCCCACTTCGATCGTGGTCGTTGGTGGCGGCCCCATGGGCGTAGAACTCGGCCAGGCGTTCGGGCGGCTGGGGGCAGCTGTGACGATCATCCAGGGGCCTGACCGCATTCTACCTAAAGAAGACCCGGAGGTCTCGTCCACCGTTGCCTCGGTCCTTGCGAATGATGGCGTCAACATCTATACCGGCGCGCGCTTCATGAGGGCTGGCCGCAATGGAGATAAAAAGGTAGTCGTTGCCAGGCAGGGTGATAAGCTCCTCAACATTGAAGCGGATGAAATCCTGCTGGCCCTGGGTCGCCAGCCCAATGTCGAGGGCCTGAATCTGGAAGCAGTCGGCATCAAATACGATGAAAAAGGTATCAAGGTTGATGAGTATCTCCAGACATCGACATCGAATATCCTGGCCATTGGTGATGTCATAGATGGCTATCTCTTCACCCATGTCGCGGCGTACCAGGCCGGGGTGGCTGTACGCAACGCGCTGGTGCCGGTCGGCAAGAAGAAGGTCGATTATCGTGTTGTGCCCTGGTGTACCTTCACCGATCCGGAGGCGGCTCGCGTCGGCCTGACGCCCGGTGAGGCGGAGAAGCAGTATAAACAGGTGCGTATCGTGAAATTCCCCTGGAGCCAGATTGACCGCGCGCAGGCCGAGAACGAGACCGTTGGCTTCATCAAATTGGTGCTTGCAGGCAAAAAGGACGAACTCGTCGGTGCGCACATGGTCGGTGCGCGTGCCGGTGAAATGCTGGGCGAACTGTCGCTCGCGATGCGACGTAACCTGGCGCTCAATGATATCCGCGATACTATCCATGTCTATCCCACGATGACCACCGCTATCCAGCAGACCGCCTTCGAGGCTTACCTGGAAAGCAATGCCGCGGCCAATAATCGCAAGAGGGTGCGAACGATTCTCAGCCTGCGTCGGTAACTCGTGTTCAATAGGAGACGGTTTACCGAGCCCCGCTGGGGTGGAAGGACCCTTACTTCTTCACAGGTTTGGTGTGTGGCGCGCTTTCGCGGATGTGGTTGAGGAAGATTGCCAGCCGCGCGAAGAAAAAGGAGAGCGCCGCGCTGATAATAATGGCTGCAATAGATGAGAAGGAAAACGATGGGTCTACAAAATAGAAAACAGATGCCTGGATAACAAAAAAGCAGATCACACTGATGACGGCCGTCATGATGACGGTGCCCATCCATTGGGCATGCAATCGCGTCCGTTGTGCGTTAAAACGCAGCTTCTCCTGCTCGCGCACGCGGTTTTGAAAGTTGAGCACACTCTGGCGTTCGGCCAGCATCTGCCGCCGCTCCTGGTCAAGCTCCTGCTCCAACTGCTGGGCTTTGCGTTGCGCCTCGCGCATTAGCTGGAGCGCCTGGGCTACATGTTGATCTTCGACCTGCCTGGCGTGGAGCTCAATGGTCTTCCTCGCGTCGCGCAGCAGGAAGGGAGTATGCTCGGGTGTGATTTCAACCGTTTGCACCGCCTCGGTTACCATCTTCTGCGCTTCTTCCTCGATAGCATTCTGGAAATTGTGGTAAAGCTGTTGGTAGCGCTGTTCCAACTCTATCCTCGCTGCCTGCACACGGTTATGGTCTTCCATCAGGTCGCGCAGCTGGTTCTGGTATTCTACAATTTGCTGCTGGTAACTGTTGTGCATTGCTCCCAGTTCATTGTCAAACTGATCTTGCAAGTTGCTGAGTTCCCAGCGCAAGCGCATGTTTTCTTCGCGCAGGTGCTTCACCTGCCGCCCTGCGTTCTTCCCACCGGGGGCATCGCTGGCAATGGCAGGCAGAGAGTCTGTGTGTTTCTGTTGCAGGATATTCTGTCGTCGCTCGTTGAGCAATTCCCTGCGGTTCATAGGGCGCGCGGGGTGCTCCATCGTAGGTCCCCGATTTATCGTGGGACCGCTCTCATTGTCGTCCTCGGGCGGTAACATGCTCTGCTTCCTTGCTTATATAAGCAATTTACAGCGGCAGGCTGCGCGGCAAGCAAGTGCGCTTCCTGGCAAAGACTTCGTGTTTTTCTCTCCCTGCTGCAATTATGCATAGATTAGCGACAATTTGCAAGTAGTTCGTTCAAATGCTGGAAATGTTGCCCGCTGCAATTAATGACCCGGCGAAGCCGTCGGCCCCGGCGTTGTATTTCCCCCAAAAGGCGTGATTGTTGGTTGCACTGGCGGTGTACGGAAAGGTAGCGGTGTACCGAAAGGTGGCGTACTGACCGGCGAAGTCGGCTGTGGAGGCTGTGTCGCCGTGGGCGAAACCTGTACGGGTGTGAAATAAGCTGGTTGAGGCACCGCGCAGGGGGGAATACCGTCCTTGGTGAACGTTATCTGCACAAGCACTATTTTATTGACGGAATTCGGCTTCAACATAATGGGAATAACCGCTAATCCGTCGGGAGTCGTTTTTGCCGTCGCGGTGTCTGTTGTGCCGTCAGGCCAGTCTATTTGCGCTGTGGCCGTGGCTCCATCCACGCCTACAGGATTATCGTTAACGGTATGAACGAATTTAGCAAAAACGCTGATGAGGCTATTTGGATTATCAGGATTAAAGCCAGGCGAAGTATTGGTCACCCATGCGCCGCACAGGTAATCCGGTAGCGGCGGCGTCGGTGAACCATTAGAGCCATTCAAGTCGATAGTAACGGTGACAGACTGGTTGCCCGGGTCGACCTGGCCGTTGTTGCTGGTGCCGCAAGCAACGATTAGCGCACACAACGTGAAGAAGAGTACTATGGCGCTGCATTTGCAATAAAAGGTAAAAGAAGTGTGAGATTTCAGTTGTTTCCATGACTGCCACCGCATAGGGTCAGGACCGCCTTTATCTACTCAGAGTTTCTCGGAACAGTATAGCATGCTGGCTGTGTGACCTATGCGTTTCCTGCCATAAAAGTACTATGCCTTCGCACGAAGTGGAGTGGTGCCTGTCCACCCGCCGTGCTCCGCACTGAACACACCGCCTCACTTCCAAAAAACGTACAGCTGACAGTTATTCTGACAGCAAAACAGCGTCTTCCCCGCGAGTTCTCCCTTCAGCAAGTGATGAAGCAGGCGGTCTGAGATAGACTTTCCGACTTCGCCCACCAGTAGCAAAGTGGTTAGGATATGCTAGAACTTTCACGGGAAGCTTCTGCGCTTGCTCGTTTGCCCACCGTACCTGGCCAGGTCGAGCAGCAGAGCCCCGGCGACCCAGAGCCAGCCCAGGCCGGTCACACTGCCAGCAAGCGCAGAGACGACGGTATACGTCAGCGCTGTCAACGGCAAAAAGAGCACGCCCAGCAGCAGCACAATCCAACCTCCGTGAAAGGCGCGATTGACAAGAGGTGTCGTGAACCAGATCACCAACAACGTGACGCGTGCCAAAAGCGCGAGCAGCCGTCGCCGACTCTTGAGCTGCAAGGGCGCGGGCGGCGGCTGGAGCATCTGCTGTATCTGACCTGTCCCACTGATGGAATCTGCACTGGTGGACTGGATGGTCCAGGGCGGCGTCTGTCCTGGCCCTGGTGTCCAGATACGCATGGCCGGCTGCTCATAGGCTTGCTGAATAGCGCGTAGCTCTTCCGCCACTGCTTTCACACTGCCAGGACGCTCCTCCACCTGCAAGGCCACCATGCGAAAAATGAGCGTCTCCAGGCGCTGGAGCGCTGGATCGAGTGAGCCCAGTGGCTTGAAGTGCAAGGGGTGCTCGCTGGGATCATCGCCGGAGAGCATCTGATGCAGAATCGCCCCCAGGCTATAGATATCAGCCCGCGCATCAGTCTGCGCGCGTCCATATTGTTCTGGCGCAGCATAGCCTGGTGAACCCAGAGGAATGGTATCTTTCAATTGGCCTGGCTTGACCGTGCGCGCGATGCCAAAATCGATCAGCGCATAGGTGCCAGCGCGACCACGTATGATATTGCCAGGTTTGAGGTCACGAAAGATAATCGCTGGCTCACAGGTATGTAAATAGTGGAGCAAATCGCAGAGATGCAATCCACACCTGAGCGACTCCTCAACCCGTGTGCGTTGCGTGGGTGCCGCCTTCAGTCGTGCAGAGCTGGTCGCCAGATATGCTTCCAGCGTCTCGCCGGGAAAATAATCGCTCACCAGATACCAGTGTTCCGCGTCCTCGAAGGTATCGTAGAGGTGCGGCAAATGGGGATGGTCCAGGCGTTCCAGCAAGGTACGTTCGCGCTGAAACGTCTCGGTGGCCTCAATGACCTGGCGTGTATCGAGTCCGTGCAGATGAATCTGTTTCATGGCGAGAGGCACGTCTGGATGAAGGAGATCTTCAACCTGGTAGACCGCGCCATACCCACCCCTGCCCAATTGACCCAACAGGCGATAGCGCTTGTGCAGCAAGAACTTTTCCGCAGTTGTATCCAGCGTGCTCAGACAAGCGAAACAGTGCGTACGGTCTCTATCGTTGGCCGCGCCACAGGTTGGACAATACAGCAGTTGTGTTGTCATGCGGGTCTGTCTTCCTCTCCCGATCTTTGTTGATGGATCTTACCAAGACAAACGTTTTTTGCTCGACAAAACCAAACACTTTTGCGCGGCGCAGCTGCGCGAACACCCAGCGCTTTGCTTCACCTTCTCGGATTCACGCAAAGTGAGGGAGAGCTATTCGCCAGGGCGGAATCTGCATACTTATTTGGTCAGGAGCATTCCCAGAAATCTCTCCTCCAGGCGGCTTGCGAACCCGGATACCATGCCGATTCCGCCCTGGCGACTGGTGGAATTGACCACAAGCCGGAGTAGTGGGAGCCGCTTTCGCCAGAAGAATTGTGGAAGAAGCGACCAATTTCACGTTGGGATTGACCGTGAGGTGTGGTTGTTCTGTTCCACCGTGATGACGACTTTTCCTCGGGCGTGTCCTGCTTCCAAATACCGGATAGCCTCAGCCGTCTCAACGAGCGGGTACCGTCTCTCGATCACCGGGACGACTCTTCCGGCTTCCAGCAGCTCTTTCACAAACACCAGATCTTTCTGGTTCATTTTCGCTATTCCCATGAGGCCGACCTTCTTGTTCCCGGCCTTTGACACGAATGGTCCCAGGACCATATGTTCGAAGAGCCGCGGGAGGTTTTGGAAGCCTGCAATGACACACGTTCCCTGAGGGCTCAATGCACGCTTGTAATCAGAAACCGAACGATTTCCCACCGCATCGTAAATCAGGTCGTAATGCTGCCCATTTTTGGTGAAATCTTCTTGCGTGTAATCGATCACGTGGTCTGCGCCAATCGAGCGGACCATCTCCAGATTCCGTGTGCTACACACGCCAGTGACTTCGGTCCCGAACGACTTGGCGATCTGCACCGCAAACGTCCCCACCCCACCAGACGCACCATTCACCAGAACCTTTTGCCCGGATTGGATCTGTCCCTTATCGCGAAGACCCTGCAGAGCGGTGATTGCCGCCACAGGGATGGCGGCAGCTTCCTCAAACGAACTCTTCGTCGGTTTCAACGCCACTCTGTTTTCAGGAACAGCTGCGTACTCGGCAAAACTGCCCGTCCATGCCCCGAACACCTCATCCCCGACCTCGAACTGGGTGACGTTGTTGCCAACGGCTTCCACTCGTCCGGCGATATCAGCGCCGAGTCTCGGGTCTTTTGGTTTGCGCAGCCCTCCCTCTAAGCGGACGAAGAAGGGTGAAGCTCTCATGAGATGCCAGTCCAGGGGATTTGCGGACGCCGCGTAAATCTTTACCAGTATTTCACCGTCCTTGGGGACAGGTTTCTCCACCTCTTTGAGCTGAAGAACATCCGGTGATCCATATTGTGTGTACACTATCGCTTTCATTTGAGTCTCCTTCCGTTATCCATCTCTACTCCACGCGTCGCTTTGGCCTCAGAGACGAGGCCCTCCGGGGAGCGACTTGCAAACACAGTCTCTATCCATCCCTTCTGCACAGGTTCCATCAAGAAGCATAGCTCCATGGCAGTATTCATGCATAGACACGAAAGTGTTGTTTGAGGTGTTGTTTGCAGTGTCGGTGTGGGGTTATTAAAAGAATAGCAGTTCTAGAGCTTTGGCGTTCTGGATCGCTTGCGGAGAGTTCTTGCTAGCAAATGTGCGGGCAAACGCCCTGTTTCGGCTACAATAGACCCAACTCGCGGGCACGGGCTACAGCTTCGGTGCGCCTCTGGACCTGGAGTTTGTCAAAGATGTTCCGATTGTGACCTTTCACCGTGTCCAGGGCCAGGAAAAGCCGCTCGCTAATTTCCTGGTTCGAGAGTCCTTGAGCAATCAGGTGGAGGACTTCTACTTCGCGCCGGCTCAATGGCTCGATCAGGGGCTGGGCAGGTGGGGGCAGAGAAGATGTGTCTTCGTGTTTCTGCTCCTCAGCTTTACATACCGCGATCAGCTTGCCTGTATAGTCCGGCAGCATCCCAAGAGCTGCTGCTTCGGACAAGAGGTGAGCCATTGGCCTCCCTTCGTCGACAAAGAGACGGATGAAGCCGCCCGGCGAGGCAAGCGAGAGCGCGTCAAAGAGCAGGTGCACCGCCTGGTCCTTGTCGCCATGGGCCTCTAGCACGACAGCCTGGAGCACCATCGCCTTGAGCCGTTCATCCTCCCACCCCTTTGCTTCCATCTGCTGGCGCCAGGGAGAGAGCACCGCCAGTGCTGCGGATGGGTCTCCCTGAGCCAGGTGGACCCGGGCCTGGCTGAGAGGGAGATCGTGCAAATGTGCCAGATGAGCGGCTGCCGCCAGATGGCCCTGGTGAAGCAACGTCAGCACTTGCGCGGCAGCAACCACAGGCAGGCGAGACACAACGTTCTGCTGGGGTACGGACCGATCCGCCTCAGCTAATGAAGCGGCCGCACCGTCTACATCGCCCCGGGCCAGTTTCAGGCGGGCGAGCAACACCTCACTGGCAACGACTCTGTCCGTGTTTTCTAGCTGCCGGGCCAGGTGGAGGCTCTGCTGCCCGTGCTGCCCGGCGGCATCCAGGTCATTCCATTCGTAGCAGATGCGGGCCAGGCCAAGATGCGCTTCGCAGGCAGCCGGCAGCGGCGACTCACCTACCAGTTGCAGGACGCGCCGGTAGGTCTCGGCCGCCAGATAAAGCTGGTTTTCGGTTTCCTGTACGGTGCCCAGGCCGATGGTGGCCGAGAGGTTGATGATGATATTGCCGGACGCCTGGCTGATAGCGATGGCTTCGGTATAGGCCCGGCTGGCCGCGGCACGGTCTCCCTGGAGGTGGTAGGCAATCCCCAGCTTCCAGATCGTGGCAGTGCGGACAGCCAGGTTGTCGGGGTGCAGATACTCCAGAGCGCGGCGCGACTGGGCAATGATGGGTTCCACCTGGTTCTCAGCGGCAGCCACCAGGGCCCGTATGGCGGCAATATGCCCTATGAGGTTGCGGGTCTTGTCGTCTGGCTCGGCGCCTTGCAGGGCTGCTTCAGCCGCTTGGAGTTTCTCTTCCACGCCGGTCAGGTGGCCAGTCATCGATAACGCGGAGGCAGACATCACCCACAACGAGGGCCTGGCATCCAGGACCGTCTTTGGCAGCGACTCCAGCCAGTGAAGGACAGGGGCCACCGCGCCACGAAACTGCAGGGGCATCCCCTTTCCTTCCACCAGGCGCGCGGCGTGCTCCACATCATTGGCGGCAACCGCATGGTGAAACGCTTCCAGCTCCAGGCCATGCTCTTCATACCAGAGGCTGGCACGTCTGTGGAATTCGGCCACGCCCCCCCTTTCATCCCTTGGAGAAGAGGCGATGCTCTGCTGCAGTCGCTGCCGCAGCAATTCAGCGAAGAGATGGTGATAGCGGTACCACCGCCGCTCGTGGTCCAGGGGGACGATGAACAGGTTGGCGCGTTCGAGATAGTCCAGGGTTGCTCGCCCGGGAACAGAGGGGTCCATCAGAACGGCATCACACAGGGGGCCGCAGAAGCGGTCGAGGATGGACGTGCGCAGCAAGAACGTCTGGACGCCTTCGGACTGCTGCCCCAGGACTTCTTCCACCAGATAGTCCAGCACGAAATGGTGGCTGCCGGTGAACGATTGGATGAAGCTGGTGGCGTCTTGCTGTCCCTGCAGGGAAATGGCAGCCAGGTGCAGGCCGGCAATCCAGCCTTCGGTGCGGGTTTCCAGGGCGGCGATGTCTTCCGCTGAGAGGCCCAGGCCCATCACCTGATTGAGAAAAGCGGCGGCTTCGGAGGGAGTAAAACGCAAATCAGCGGCGCGCACTTCGGTCAAGTGCCCCCGGGCACGCAGACGGGCCAGGGGCAGGTGAGGGTCTTCACGGGTGGCGATGACCAGGTGCATGTGTGGGGGCAGGTGTTCGACGAGATAGGTGAGGGTCTGGTCAACCGCTTTGGCATCCAGAACGTGGTAGTCGTCCAGGACGAGGACGAAATGGTCTTGTATGGTGGTCAGGTCATTGAGCAGGGCCGTCAACAGCGCTTCGGGTGGCGGTGGCTGGCTTGATTGGAGAATAGTCAATACCCCTTCTCCAATAGTTGGCGCAATCGTCTGCACAGCAGCGACGAGGTACGTCAGAAAGCGTGCGGGGTCGTTCTCCCCTTCGTCCAGTGATAGCCAGGCTGCCGGTCGGTGGCAACTGGCAAGCCATTCGCTGACCAGCGTGGTTTTGCCAAAGCCGGCGGGGGCAGAGATGAGGATCAGGTTGCGGTGCAGCCCCTCGTTCAGCCGCTCGAGCAGGCGGGGGCGGCTGACCACGTTGGGCCGAAGCGGCGCGATATACAGTTTCGTGGCGAGAATTGGCGTCGACATAGATCAATTATAAAAACCACAGCGCTCCGCCGTCAACTCCAGCGCTCTGGATGTCATACATCAGAGAAGGACAGAGCCAATTTCCGATTCTGGATCAGTCCTTTCACGTGCAGTGCCTCTACAGCTACTATGACATGGTACAGCGGGACCGGCATAACTATCCTGTTCCATTAAACGTGAGATAGACGGAATATGTCCTATTGGACGGTGACCGTCAGGTTCATGTTGCTATGGATCGTGCAATACAGCTGAAATGTTCCGGCTGTGTTGAATGGACCCACGGCCGCGTTATCGTTGCCTGCATACGTCTGATTAATAGTGGGCGCGCCGCCTTCCACGTGTGGCTTCGGTACGCCATTGTCCCACGTGCCATTGGCGATGATGTGCGTTGACGCTACATCGTCCACCAGGTTCAGCATATCGCCTTTATGGATAGTGATCGATGTTTGCAGGAAGGTGGCTCCGCCCATATGAACCGTCGGCAGCGAGGAAGTGCTGGCATCCCTGATGCCGCAGGCGCTCACGAAAACGGTAAGCAATCCCACTATTACCAGCCCACAAATGAGTTTTTTATGCATGGAAGTTCCTTTCGTGCTTAGAGGTGATGTTTGCGCCAGCCTCAGCTAAGGTCGCAATACTATATATAACTATAGCGCGAAAGTTCTTGCCTTCTCAAGTGTCCTGTTTATCGCAGTTGTATCCCTGTCGCCTCGCTCGCGGCCAGTGCAAGTGCGCTCAGCTCATCCAGGGAGAGGGCTTTGCCTTCTGCCCACCATGTTTCCCAGGTTGTCTCATCGACCTGTGACTTCAAGCCGCCAAGATAAGCGTGATAGAGGGGACGGTAGGCTTCCGGCAGCGCAGTATTCAGGCCCTCAAAGAGCGCTTCTGCAGCACTGCACAGCCGTGCCGCATAGGATGGCCCGCGCAATGTTCCGAGCAAACAACCGTAAGCAATCAGGTCGGTGGCAAGCATATAACGATTGCCCGTCTGCTGCGCGAGGAGCAAGGCTTCTCGTAGAAAGGCGCTGCTCTGTGCCACATCTCCCTGCGCAAGGGCCAGCACGCCCAGGTACACCAGCGTGACGGTGAGCAAGCCCGGTTCACTATACTTACGCACAAGCGGTAATGCTTCAATCAGCCATGTCCACGCCTGAGGGAAGTTGCCCTGCAGTGTCGCCACCGCTCCTAACCTGCTCAGTGTAAAGGCATAGCCTCCCCAGCTTTCTTGCTCGCGCAGGAGGTGCAAGCTCTCTTCGAGGTATCTGCTGGCCAGCGCGTATTCGCCTTGCATGTGCCATGTATCGCCTATTTGGTAAATTGCCCAGGTTCTCCCAACGGCGTCCTCAACCGCTTCGTAGAGCGCCAGGGCTTCCTGTGCCAGTTCTCGTGAGCGCTCACACGCGATCTCCCACAGAGCCAGGCGTGATGCCGCCATCAGCAGCTTGGCCCGGATGGCTGGTGACGTCTCGTGTGTCATCGTGAGTGCTGCATCGATCCAGCGATGGGCCTCCTGGAATTGGGCGCACGCTTCCCAGAACTTCCCCAGAGCGCCGCACATCCGCTGGGCGAGTTCAGCTTCATCGTGTTCAATGGCCCATGCTACGGCTGCTCGCAGATTGTCCCGTTCGCGAGCCAGCATCGACACGGCCACTGACTGCTCGCGGCCAGACAGCTTTGGCTCGATGCCTTCCGCCAGCGCCAGGTAATAGGTCGCGTGCCGTCGTTGCATGTCTTCCCACTCTCCGCATGCTTCCAGTCTTCCCAGCCCATATTCGCGGATCGTCTCTAAGCAATAAAAGCGTGGCTCTGCCTTCTCCTCCAGAGGACCTTCTTCTAGCGACATCCGTTTCACCAGGCTGTGATCGATCAGCGATTCCATCTCCTCCAGCACATTATCCAGCGTCGCTGCCTTGTTCTCTGGCATGCCGGTGGCCAGAGCTGCCTGCGCTGTCCAGCCGCCGAGAAACACGCTGAGGCGGCGAAAGAGGCATCGTTGTGGCGAATCAAGCAGCTCATAGCTCCAATCCAACGTATCGTGTAAGGTCTGGTGGCGTTGGATAACGTTAGACGTCGTGGAGCGCAGGAAGATCAGCCTCTGCCCTGGCCCGCCTGCAAGCCGCTGCAGGATTGTGGGTAAAGGAAGCGCTTTGGTGCGCGCGGCAGCCAGTTCAATAGCCAGGGGCAGACCATCCAGGCGAGCACAAATGTGCGCAATGCTGGCCGCGTTGTGTTCAGTGATCTGAAAAGCAGGATCGATGGCCTGAGCGCGTTCGGCGAAGAGGCGGATGGCCGGAAACTGGGAGAGGGTGTCCGATCTGGGCGCCTGATCCGGCGGGCAGACGTCGAGTGGAGGAACATCGAATTCATGCTCCCCGTACAGGTGCAGCACAGCTCGGCTTGTCACCATGACCTTCAGCAGCATGGTGGTGCTTAACAGGTCGCTGAGGAAAGGCGCGATGGCCGGGATTTGCTCCACGTTATCCAGCACAAGCAGGAGCTCTTTCTCTCGCAGAACACCTTTGAGCGCCTCTTCGTATGTAGAGACGCTCTGCCTGCCAGGTTCACCTCCGGTAACAGGCCGCGAGAGGTGCATTGCTTGCGCGATCGTTGCAGGGACAAGCGCGGCATCGCGAATCGCTGCCAGGGACACAAACACCACGCCATCGACAAAATCATGCTGGGCAGCGCGAGCCACTTCCAGTGCCAGGCGCGTTTTGCCTACTCCGCCCGCCCCCAGCAGCGTCAGAAGTCGCACTG
>WNFE01001811.1_pt1 | contig 15576 bp, 14 predicted proteins | sample 5400451 | NCBI WGS metagenome assembly WNFE01 (sample SAMN13153344, study PRJNA577476) | soil metagenome | isolation source: 200 cm saprolite under Douglas fir tree site 2 hole 2 | place: USA:California | collected 2015-04-18 | reverse complement strand
ACGCGTTCTATCTCTTTCTTCTTGTCGGCATGACCATCGGACAGTGGAGAAGCTCGGGAACAAGAACGTACCTGGTATATGGCGGCCTGCTCCTTTTTGGAGCCTTAGCAAGCTTCCTCGCCCTTGGATGGGAGCGGCGGCGCCTTGCTTCTGGACGTCCGGAGCAGCTACTGAAAATCTGGCAGGGCCACGCGGAGAGCCGGCCGTCGAATCCTTTCTTGTATTTTGGGCGGCGTCTGGAGTTCATCGTCCGGCGCTGTTTTTTCCCTTACGCCCTGCTGGTTTTCGCGTTTTTTAATCTCATGAACGTGGCGTTCGTTTTGAGCGTGATCGGGGCAAATCTGGTCTGGCCCATCGCGTTGTACTCCTCTCTCGCTTTCGCCAGGACCAGGCGTCAGTTGCTGGAAAATCGCGCAGATTTCTCTCAGAATGCAGAACCATCGCGTGAATACGCCGCTGGTTTGCTTTGATCCTCTCGTGATGGGGCTATCTGTCTCGCGGTTGGAGACCATCCAGGTGTGTACACTAAAAAGGTGTGGCAGGCGGTAATTTCGATGCAGGAGATCGAAACAGGCAATTTTTCACCTCCTCGGTTGGTCCTCATTCCACCGGATTCCATACGTGTTGTGAATTGGAATATCGATCGGGGGCTGCGACTGCAGAAGGTCATCGAGTTCCTGGCTAGCGCGAAGGCCGACGTTTTTCTCTTGCAGGAATCCGACCTGAATGCGCGGCGGACGCATCACCTCAATGTTGCGAAGGAAATCGCCCAGAAGCTGCAGATGAACTATGTGTTCGGGCGTGAGTTCCAGGAATTAACGCAAGGTTCGCGCACATCACCCGCCTATCACGGCCAAGCGACGCTCTCGCGCTGGCCATTGTCGAATTCCCGCATCATACGATTTCGGAGGCAATCGAATTTCTGGCGTCCGCGCTGGTTCCTGCCCGAGGTCGAACCGTTTCAGGAACGAATCGGAGGACGTCTGGCGCTGGTATGCGAAACGGCCATCGCGGGGAAAAGGCTTGTCACCTATAACCTGCACCTGGAGAGTAAGGGCGATGATGCGTTGCGCTGCTCCCAGATTGAGGAGACCCTCGAGGATGCCCGGGGTTACGACATAAGCACGCCGATCGTGCTCGCTGGCGACCTCAATCTCGATGTCTCCCGCGAACCTGCTTCCACCGCGATCAGTCAGACGCAGTTTCTGGACGCATTTGCGAATCAGCATGTGCCAACAACGTCCGGCTCTTTCCTGGAGCCCGGACGAACCATCGATTGGATCTTTACGCGGGGCCCTATTCGCGCCAGCCAACCCCACGTCGGCCGCTCAGTGTCCGCTTCCGACCATTACCCTCTCTCGATCACGCTGGATTTCGCCTAGCTCACGGAACTCGTTCAAGACGCCTGGCAACTACTAAGATTCACGATCGCTCCGAAGCTGACCGGGTCGAGGCTGGCCCCGCCTACTAGCAAGCCGTCAATACCGGGCTGCGCCATAAGACTCTTCGCATTGTCTGGCTTCACGCTGCCGCCGTATAGGATGCGCACGTTGTTCGCAGCCTCCTTTCCGAAACTGCCTTTGGCTTGACCGCGAATGAGGCAGTGAGCGGCGGCGGCGATCTCGGGCGTGGCGGTCTCGCCAGTGCCGATCGCCCAGACCGGTTCGTATGCGATTACGATTTTTGCGAACTGCTCGTCCGACAGCGCGGCAATGGCGTACCGAAACTGCTCCATCAGCGCTTTTCCCGCGTTCTTCTTTTCACACTCTCCAACGCAGACGATCGGGGTGAGCCCCGCGTCGATGGCCGCTATGGTTTTCTCCAACACACTGTCGTTGGTTTCGCCAAAATACTTGCGTCGCTCGCTGTGTCCCACGATCACGTGCGAACAACCCAACGCCCTGATCATCGGGCCGGAGACTTCACCGGTAAAAGCACCCTCCGTCGCCCAACAAAGATTTTGTGCGCCAATCCGTATCTTAGTTCCGCGCGTAGCCCTGACCGCGGTCTCCAAGTTAAGGTAGGAGGGGCAGATTACGATCTCGCAATTCTCCGAGCGCTCGGCGAGCGTCCGAAAACTCTCGAAGAAAGACGTGGTGCCGGCGGCGTCCTTGTGCATCTTCCAGTTCCCACAGATCATAGGTGTTCGCATATCAGTAGCCTTTGCAAACCCCGACGCGCAACAATCCGATCGGAGATTGAAATACATATTGCGCTTCATTTCGGAGCACTTCGCTCCATGCTCGTGGATAAGACCTTTCAGACGCTCACGACTGGACAAGGTGAGTCGCAAATCAGGGAATGGGTCAGATCCCGCATGCGCCCAAGAGCGCCGGAATGAGTACTTCTTCCAAGCACCAGAACATCAGCGGACGACTTCCAGACCGCATCAAGCAATACCTCTTTGACGGGGCCGACCACAATGGACACCAAAGCGTCGGAGCTTAGCGAACTCAGTAACTCCGCAATTTGTTGCCGCGCTTGTAATTCAGCTTCCGATGGTCTTTGAGTCTTGGAGTCCGTCTCGCTTGTCTGAATTGCATGGATCACTGACAGTTTTGCGCCGACCGCCAGCGCGGCAGCCCTCGCATAGCGAAGTACTCTTTCCGAATCCGATGACAACTCGACGGCGCAAATCCACGTCCGGTGCTCCAGGGACCGCGGAGCGATCGTGGCAGCGTGCTGCATCGTTAACACAGGACAGTCCGCGTCACTTAGTACCTTCGCTGTCGTCGAACCAAGCAGCATCCGCCGAAAGCGGCCAGCGTGGGTGGGCATCATGATGAGATCGCATTTGCTCTTCGTCGCTGTCTCCGTGATTGCCCTTGCTGCATCGCCGGGCAAGAGAATCCTCGGACTTTCTTTAGCCGGAAACTCGGATTCTAGAAAGACTTCAAGTCTGCTCTGTGCAAGATTCCAGTGTTCCTCCGCTATGTCATCGGCTGCTCGCGCATAAAGCTCGAATCCATTGTGACTCGCCAGATCACATGCGTGAACGAGGGTCACGTTCGCGCCAAAAATCGACGTAGCTCGCTTCACATAAGGGGCGACGGCGACACACGAAGGCGAAAAATCGACTGGGAATAGAATATTCTTAATCATTTCTTGCTAGTCGCCAGCGCTCCGTACTTTCCTGCGTCCATCACAATTGTCTCTGCAGCGCGTCCAGCTCGTTGCGACACATATCGCTGAACCCTCTCAAGGGATCTTCGGCACTCAGGGCTCGAGACTCAATCTGCTCGGATGTTAGATTCGGTTTCGGATAGCTGTTCAGAATGTTTCTTATGACCTCTTCAGCGGTTTCCAGAACGCGGGACGACGAACTGAGTCGAATACGGCTCAGCAGCGCATAGCCAGGTATCAGTTTCTGAGGTTCGCTGCTGTTGTGCTGCTGCGCGTCCACCGACAGGCGTGCGCACTCCACAATGAAATCGGAATACAGTGCCTCGCGACGAACAATCATTTTTGCCAGTAGGTCACGCCGATCCTGGTGCCTCTGCGTAATCCACGTACCCACGACGGAGCCTAATGCTCCGACAAACGATCCCGAAATAGCGGCCAGGCCCGCGATGAGTCCCGCATTCAATGGCTGCGCTCCCGGCACTCAGACCGTCACTTCAAGGCGTGCGTCGACGGAAATCTCAGTCTTGAAAAGTTTCGACACTGGACAACCAATCTCAGCCGCCTTAACGGCGGCCTCGAATGTCGCTTGGATCGCGCCCGGTACCCGAGCTGTCAGATCAAGATGGCTTTTCGAGATCGCGAAATGCTCGCCGACCTTCTCGAAAGTGATGGTCGCCGTGGCTGCCAGCTTCTCGGGTCTCAAACCTACCTTACCCAATTGCGAGGAGACCGCCATCGCAAAGCATGCCGCATGTGCGGCAGCCAGCAGTTCTTCGGGGTTGGTACCGATACCATTTTCAAATCGCGTACTGAACGAATACTGCGCGTCCTCCAAGACAGTGCTCTCTGTCGATAGCGATCCCTTGCCGGTTTTCACATCGCCTCGCCAAACCGCGCTCGCTTTGCGTTTCATCCCCTCGCCCCCTTCGATCAAGCTATGTCTAGATCGCACTCGAATTGCCAGTGCCGGATCTGGACCACGCTCCCGTAACTGGCTAGAGGAACGGACACTTAGGCTACAGAACTGTGACTCCATCGAAAACGCCAAGAGCCTTTCCGGGCGGAGCCTCGACAAACACGTCAATGCCTTGACGGTTGGCAGGGGTTTGTGATTGAAAAAATGCACAAACGCGCATCGCACTCGTGACAATTCCCATATTGGCGCTTGCCCAACTACCATTCCTTCAGTCATTTCGAACAGAATTTACACGTTTCCGAAATACTCCTCATTTCCTGCTCCTTATCCTGAACTAGTGCGCCGGAATGTCGTTTTCCGGTTTTCTGTGGGTTAGCAGTTGCCGGAAGGAATGCGGGATTTACATCGCACCCGGCCATAGGGAGCAAGGAATTGAAGCCAATTAGAGTGGTCATCGTCGGCGGAGGATTTGCCGCTGTACAATTCGCAAAAACTCTTCGCAGCAAGCTGCGCGCTTCACAGTGCGAGATCCTCTTGTTCAACCGAGAGAACCACATGGTATTTCATCCTCTTCTAGCAGATGTCGCGGGAGCTTCCATCAATGGGGATGCGGCGGCAACGCCTTTGCGCCAGATGCTCCCTGGTGTTGGTTGCCGCACCGAACGCGTTCAGAGGATCGATCTTCCCTCCTCAGAGATCGAATTTGACGATGGGACCGGAGCGCTCCAGCGTCTGCACTATGATCAGGTCGTAATCGCCTGCGGAGCGGAGAGTAACCTGGGCATTATCCCCGGGATGACCGAGCATGCTTTTGCCTTCAAGGTCATGCGCGACGCCATTGATCTTCGCCAGCACGTCGTGCGGCAGATGGAGCAGGCCGAAGCAACGACCGACCCTGACCGCCAGCGCCGGCATCTGAGCTTTATTGTGGTGGGAGCAGGCTTCAGCGGCGTCGAAGTCGCTGGAGAAATCAACGAACTGGTTCGCAGCAGCACCCGCTTTTACCGCAACTTCAAGAAGGAAGACGTTGTTGTCACGCTAGTTCATTCCCAGGACCACATACTGCCCGAAGTGGCGCCGACGCTGGGCGAGTTCGCCAGAAAGAAGATGGAAAAAGCTGGCATCAGCATCCTGCTGAATACGCGCGCCGTCGCGGCAACTCACGAGGGCATCGAACTCAACAACGGAAAGATGCTGACGGGAGCGACCGTAGTCTGCACGATCGGAACCTCGATTTCTCCCTTAGTCCAACACCTCGACGTCCCCAAAGAGCGAGGACGCATTCGCACCGCTCCGGAAATGCGCATCGAAGGCCAGACCAACGCTTGGGCAATAGGCGATTGCGCCCTCATCGTCAACTCCTTCGACAACAAGCCGTCGGCTCCAACGGGCCAATTCGCGGAGCGCCAGGGTCGCCAGGCGGCGCTCAACCTCGTTCGCATCCTGAAAGGCGAGCCCACCAAGCCGTTTCGCTTTAAAGCTCTCGGGCAGCTCTGCTCCATCGGTGGTTACTCGGCCGTCGCGGAAATGTTTGGCATGCGCGTCTCGGGTTTCCTCGCTTGGTTCCTGTGGCGCGGGGTATATCTCTTCAAGCTGCCGACGTGGTCTCGCAGAATCAAGGTGGCCCTCGACTGGGCATGGGACCTGCTCTTCCCGCGCGATCTGAGCTTCCTTAATACCGACTCGGCGCAACAGGTCTTCCACGCCTACTATCGTCCAGGCGATTTCATCCAGCGACAAGGCGAGCCGGCCCGGTTCTTTAGTGTTATCGAAGAAGGCGAAGTAGAGATCCTCAAAGCGGCAGAGCCGAACACCGAGCCAAAGATCGTCGCCGTCCTGGGCAAGGGTGACTTCTTTGGCGAGGCCGCCTTGTTGGGAAACCGTCCTCATGAAACTAGCATTCGTGCCCGCACAGTTGTTCGCCTCCGCCAAACCGGCAGCGCACTGTTCTCGCAAATCGCGGGCACCTTCGCGCCTCTTCGTGAGGCGCTGTCGCAGGCTGTCATTCGCCGCGCGGGCGACGTTTGGCACCGCCTCCCTTTGACCAAGTCAATTCTCGAGCGTGAGCCCCTTGCCTCTCTCCTTGATCCGCTTCCAGCAGAACTCCTCCGTAAAGACACTAGCCTGGCCGACGCCATTCGCGGTCTGAAGGAAAGCTCTACCGGCGAACTCTTGATCCTCGACGAAACGCAGCGTTTGTGGGGAACTTTCGACCGCAACGACCTCGATCAAATCGTCGCTCGCATCGCCGCCCTTCCGACGGATCAGCACGGGGATGTCACCCGTTCCAAGTTAAGTGAATTTCTCGTGGTGAATCCAGTTTGTGTAGCCCTCGACGATTCGGCGCTGGTGGCGGTCGCCACCATGCTTGATCATGGCATCTCGTGGTTGCCGGTTGTCCAGAGCAAGGACAATCCCCGGCCCGTCGGTTATCTAAGAAGAGAAAGAATCCTCGACCGAATGATCGAAAGAATCGGGCAGCCGCAAGCGGAGCATGCCCGGGTCGCGAGCTGAACATTCCCATGATCGAGCTCGCTCCTTCCATCCTGTCGGCTGACTTCGCCCGCCTCGGCGCGGAAGCACAGGCCGCTGTCGAAGGGGGAGCCACCGTTCTCCACGTGGACGTTATGGATGGTCATTTCGTCCCGAACATCACGATCGGGCCCCCCGTCGTTGCTTCTCTTCGCAAAGTCTCGAAAGTTCCACTCGATTGTCATCTCATGATTGAACGTCCGGACGAGTTCATACCCGCATTTGCCGAAGCCGGCGCTGATTGGATCTCTGTCCACCAGGAAGCCTGCATCCATCTCGATCGCATCCTTCATTTGATCGCCGCCCACGGATGTAAACCCGGAGTGGTCATAAACCCTGCCACACCGGTCCACGCCCTCGATGAGGTTCTTCCCCTGGTTCATCATGTCCTTGTCATGAGCGTGAACCCCGGCTTCGGTGGCCAAACCTTTATCCACTCTTCCCTGAAGAAGATTGAGTTGCTCTCGAGTATCCGGGAGTCCCGCCGGCTCGGCTTCCGCATTGAAGTTGACGGTGGCATCCATCACGAGACCGTCGCCGACGTTGTGCGGGCAGGCGCCGAGATCTTGGTCTCAGGTAGCGCCATATTCGAGCACGGGGTCCCAAGTGAAAATGCCAGGCAACTCCTGAAGTCCGCTCTCGATGCCGCAAAGCAACCCGTTCAAGGTCTCTCGTCTGCTTTGGCAGGAGGGGCTGCGGGCGATGGTGGGAACTCGTTAAGTTTGCCTTGATCGCCATTCGTCTTCCGCGGTGGATCGCTTACCTTCTCCGCCAAAGGTGTGTCTTCCCTCTCTGGCCATATCAGCGTCAATACTAGCGCCACGCCAATTCCGATGGACACCTCGGCGAACCGGTGAAAGGCGGCCTCCCAGGCGGGACCCGCCCGCGGGATCAACAGCACAATGGCCAACGTAATGCCGCCAAACCTGTATGCACTTCGATCCGCCAGGGCAAGAGGGCAAAGCAGTCCTAGCGTGAACACGCTAGCGCCAAACACCAGTACATGCGGCTCGAAGTGACTCGCGACAATCGCGCCAAGTACCGCTCCAAGCCCAGTTCCGACGAAACGCTGCCAGGACACCTTCAGCGCCGCTCCTAGCGACGATTGTGTAATCACAACGGTTGTGATCGGCGCCCAGTACGCCTCTGGCAGCCGGAACAAGCGCGCGACCAGCACCGAAGCAACTGCTGCCACGGCCGTGCGCGCGGAATGCACCAGTATTACCCAGCCTCCCCAACCTGCCGGTCCCTGCCTCTCCCCTGCCATCTTCTTCCTCCACCATCCCCCCAACAGTCACGTCATGCATTGGCCCAGGTGCATACACTGGACAGGCTAGCGTGCAAAGAAGCAGGCTATCAGACCACGCCAAACAATGATTTCCTCTTGACAAACCCTTATCCTGTGCGTACAATATCTTTTGGGTAATATCATGCCTTGTTCCCGTAGCGCCAGCACCTTTGCTGGCGCTTTTGCTTTCTTGAGGCCACAACTCGTTCGCACAATTGACTAGGCGCAGCGCAGGTCGCTTAGGCGCAAATAAGTTGTTTAGAATCAAACACATACAAGTCCTCTACAAGCGTTGATTCTAAATGAGTTACGAGAAAGCTAAAGCATTTAGAATCAACACTTACAAGAAAAAGGGGGGCGCCACCAGGTTCTTTCGCGCTGTATCTTATCCTTATATTACCCTTGCCAGCTTATGGGCGCGCGCGCTTTAAACTCTTGCGTACCGCTCGCTGTTAGGCTTCGATCCGATCAGCGCATAGTACAAAATGTATAGGTAACAAATCACGGGCAGGACGAATGCGTGGTGCAGGCCGGCATAATCGGCGATGAAACCTTGAATTACGGGGAGGATGGCACCACCCACGATGGCCATATTCATGACGCCGGATCCATTTCCTGTCAGAGGCCCCAGTTCTGCCACACCCAGGCTAAAGATGGTTGGGAACATGATCGAGTTGAATAAACCAACGGCGAGAATGGTCCACATGGCGGTATGCCCACCCAATATCATAGAAGCTGTGATGAGCGCGGTTGCGCAGATTGCGCATAGTGCCAGCAGATATTCAGCCTTGATCCGCCGCAGAAGGGGTGCGCCAAGAAAGCGTCCGATCATCGAGCCAGCCCAGTAGAACGAAACAAACCCTGCTGCGGTCTTGGCGGAGAAGCCTGCGATCTCCGGCAAGCCGAAATAATTCACCAGAAAACTTCCGATCGAAACCTCTGCGCCCACATACGCAAAAATTCCAATGGCGCCCAAGATGAGATTGCGATGCTTCCAGATCGAATCTGTGACCTTCTCTCCGGGACGGTCCGCCGCAGTCTCAATCTTTGGAAGCTTGAAGGTGCCGATCAAAATCGCCAACAACACAAGTGCGACGCTGATTACCGTGTATGGCATCTTGACCGAGGCGGCCTCCTGCACGCGGTACGCATGCAGCGCTTGTGGCGCGAGCTGCCTTAGTTGCTCGACCGCCAATGGCGCGGCACTCAGGATAAGCAGACCCCCTATTTTCGGGGCGATCGTCGTACCCAGCGAGTTGAAGGCTTGCGTCAGATCCAGGCGGCTCGATGCCGTTTCAGGTTTCCCCAACAAGTCCACGTAGGGATTCGCCGACACCTGCAGACCGGTAATTCCCGCTGCGAGAACGAGCAGCGCGGTCAGAAACAGCGGATACGAAACCACAGATGCCGCCGGCACGAACAATAACGCTCCGACAGCCATGGTCAACAGGCCCGCCACCATGGTCTTCTGGTAGCCAATCCTATTCACGATCTTCGACCATGGCACGGAAAACAAAAAGTAGGCCGAAAAGAACGCAAACTGAACCAACATCACTTGCGCGAAGTTCAGATCGAAAATTGCTTTCAGATGCGGCACCAGAATATCGTTCAGGCAGGTTAGAAACCCCCACATGAAGAACAGTGTCGTGACGATGGCTAGCGGCCGTGAGTAATCTTGAGTCGGCGAAGTGACCGAAATGCTTTGCGCCGCGCTAGAACTGGTAGGTGCTTCTGTTGTGGCCATCTTTCTTCACCTCGGATGCCAAGACGTCGTTCGTTCCTGCGCTTCGTGCTTTCCGCGCCAGATGATTCTCACTTGCAGTCACTGTTTACCACCACGTTTCCGTCTGAACCCCGTACGTGAGTCCGCTGGTTCGGTCCTCGAATGGAACTCCGCCCACCAAACCACGGAACCCGTTCGACCAATTCGCATAAGTCAGAAACACACGCAGCACCGGCCGGCTGAAGAACTTGCGGCCTGCACCGATTTGCGGCGCGATCGTGAATTTGCGGAGCCAGCCGTCGAACTGAGTAGTGCCGTTTTGCGTCGTGACAAGGCCTTGCGTGTGGTCAAACCCTCCCTCAAAGGCCAGGGAAAGGTACTTTGTGAAAAACACTTCGGGTCTCAGTCCGAACGAGGCCCAGTCATTAAACCCGTGTCCGGGCTGGCCGTCCCGCTTCCGCTGGAAGATGAAAATCGGCATGACGGCGAATCGGTCGTTGGGTTGAATCAGGAGATGCTCCGCGATCAATAATCTCTCGGAACTCTTCAGGAACGGGGTCGGGTCCTCGATCGACGTGCTGAAATTACTTGCTGCACCCTTCCCGTATTGGATCGAAAACGCGTGGTAGCCGCCGTGCCACTCCAACCGCTGATGGCGCAAACCGAAAGCGTACCCATTGACTGTGGGAAAAGCCGTCCCTGCGGGAAGTGTGCTGCCATTTTGCGCGGTGCCGCCCTTCGCGGTTGCAAAATCGAACCACGCGGCCCATAGGCCGGCCGGCCCCTTCAGATCATAAAGGCGCACGTCAATATTGCTTTTCGCGTAGTTCCCATTCTGCGCAACGATATCGGGCCTCGCGCCAGCCAGAAAGGCCACAGCCAGCTTGCCGATTCCTACATTGACGTCCTCAGCCCCCGCTCCGTAGCCGCTCATGTCCAGAGGATAGAAGTCATTTATCTCGACGTGCTGGCGGCGGTAATACCGCTCACCCGCCCAGAACTTCGCGTCCGGTTGGCTCTCGAAGATGTGGCCCGCCCGCACAAAGGCTTCTCGCAGCCGGAATTGGTCGCTGCCAATCCCGTTGGGAAAATTTGCGTAGCTGGCGTAATTCGAGGTGTTCGCCTCGATCATTACTTCCGTCTTAATCCAGGCCTTGCCAGTGTTTTGCTCAGGATTCAGCCAGTTGTTGACAAAAATGAATTCCCCGTAGGTTTCTGCTTCGTTGCCCAGACGATATTTCGCATCCGCTCCCGGCGCTTGGAAAGCAACTTGCTGCCCACCTGCGCTATTGAGGCCGTAACCCGACCGAAAATAGCCGTGAAACTCGAAGCTCTGCACCTGCTGCTCCAGACTTGCAATCTTCTGGTCTGCCTCTCTCAGGAGGTCATACGTCGGTTCCGAAGCCAGTTGGCCCTGATACTTTGCTCCGACCTGATCCGACTGCCCGAGCACAGCTTTTTCGGCTGCGTGCTGGGCGGCCAACTCTACTGCGGAGACGGTCCCTTCCTTTGTTTTTTCGCTGGGCTCTTTCTGTTTTTGGATTTGCTGCTCCAGGGCAGCGATGCGTTGCTCGAGGTCATGAGTGGTCGCGTCGTACTGCTGCTTGAGTTGCTCCAGTTGCTTCTGCAAATCATCAGGCTTTGGTGTAGGAGGTTGCTGCGCCAGAGATGGCAGGGCGCTTGCAGCAAGCAGCGCGACAATCCGTGGCACGCGCTTAAGCTGGAGTGAGTTCCACATTTTCACTTCACTCGCACGGAGCATGGCTGGTTTCCTTATGCTTAGGCTTTCGCAGAACGCCGGTTCAGAACGACTTCCTCGATGGCCCTCGCAAATCCTTCCTGCTCGTTTGTGGAAGTGACATAGGTAGCCGAGGCCTGAACTTCGCGGCTCGCGTTCCCCATCGCAATGCTCACGCCGCTCTTCTCGAACATCAGAACGTCATTGGGCATGTCTCCGATAGTCGCGATTTCTTCCACCGGAATGTTCAACAGTTTTGACATTGCGAGCACCACCCCGCCCTTGTTGGCTTGCGGATGCGTTACATCGAGGTAGTAGGGTTGCGAGCGTGCTGCTGAAATGTGCGTCCCGCCGGCTTGCTGAACGTCTTTTTCGCATTTCGCCACGCGATCGTAGTCGTCGCTGACACCGACGATCTTCGCTACGCGGCCGAGCAGTCCCTCAAACGTCTTGACCACCGTTGGAGGAAACTTCACGGTCCACTGCTCTCGAGCGACGTGAGGTGCGTTCGGATCGCGCACAAACCATCCGGTGTCCGTGTATACCCAGACATCGAGTCCATGGCTCTCGATGGCCTCGATCACCTTTTCCGGCACTCCTACTGGTAAGAATTTCTGATCAACAACTGTTGCAAGGTCAGGTTTGATCAGCACGCCGCCATTGAATGCCGCCAAAGGTTGAGTCAGCTTCAGTGGATCGATGAGCATGGCCATGCCGCGGGGAGGCCGTCCACTCGTGACGCTGAATACAAGCCCCGCTTCGTGCAGTTTCAAAACAGCTTCGGCCGCTCGCTTCGTCAGCACTTTCTCTTGCGTCACGAGTGTTCCATCAACGTCCGCGATCACCATGCGGATGGACTTTGCTGAATTTCCATTTCTAGATGCCATCTCGAACCTCTTTCTTGGTTTTCCACCCGAGCCAGGAATACCTATTGCTCCTGGTAGTTCCATAACAGCCCGCCGTCAACAAAGAACGTCGTTCCCGTGACGTAGTCGGATTCTTCCGATGCCAGGAAGCTGGCCATCCCTGCAACGTCTTCCGGTTTCCCCAGCCTTCCGAGCGGAATATTTCCAAGCAGCTCTTTCAGCTTGATCGGGTCATTCAAAAGTTTGGTATTGATAGGTGTTTCGATAGCGCCAGGCGCTATCGAGTTGATTGTGATTCTGCTTGGGGCAAGTTCAATCGCCAGGTTTCGCGTCAGCATCTTGATTCCCCCTTTGCTGGCGCAATAGGAAGCGAAATGTGGAAACGGCAATTCTTCGTGCACTGAACTGATGTTGATGATTTTTCCGGGGCGCCCTGTCTGCTGGAGGTGGCGCACCACCGCTTGCGTGATAAAAAACATTCCCTTCAGGTTGACGTTCAAAACGGCATCGAAATCTTCTTCCGTCACGTCCCAAAAGTCCGCTCGTTTCTCCAAACCCGCGTTGTTGACAAGAATGTCGACCTTTCCAAGAGCCGCGACGGCCTCTTCGATGAATCGCTGTCCGTCAGAAACCTTTCCGACATCGGCTTGAAACGCAGCAGCTCGCCGCTTCGCAGCCGTAATTCGGCCCACTACCTCGTCCGCCCCCGCCTTGTTCTTGCGATAGCAGATGGCAATGTCAGCGCCTTCTTGCGCCAGACGTTCCGCAATCGCCCGTCCAATCCCCTGGTCACCGCCCGTTACAGCGGCTACCTTACCTGTCAGCCGATTTGACAACGCTCCTCCTCGCGGTTCTCTTGCTCTCGAAAAAGAACCCAGCTCGCTCTCATTGTAACTTCTTGGATCCTCAGGCCACGGTGACTTCGGGACTCAAGTAGACGTCCTGAATGGTGTTCAGCAATTGAATCCCTTCTGCAAGCGGCCGTTGGAATGCCTTCCGGCCCGAGATCAACCCGGTTCCACCTGCCCTCTTGTTGACCACTGCCGTAGCTACTGCCTCCTCGAAATCATTCGCGCCGGACGCTCCTCCGCTGTTGATCAAACCTGCTCGCCCCATGAAACAATTCGCTACCTGGTAGCGGCACAGGTCGATCGGATGGTCGCTCGCGAGATCGGAATAGATGCGCTTGTCGAACTTGCCATAGCTCGAATCACCCATGTTGAGAGCCTGGTAGCCTCCGTTGTTCTCAGGAAGCTTTTGCTTGATGATGTCGGCCTCGATGGTCACTCCCAGATGATTGGCCTGTCCGGTCAAATCCGCCGAGAGGTGGTAGTCCTTGTCTTTCTTGAATGCGTTGTTGCGCATGTAGCACCACAGAATCGTGCCCATCCCTAGTTCGTGTGCGTGCGCGAAAGCCCGGCTCACCTCCACGATCTGCCGGTCACTCTGCTCCGAGCCGAAGTAGATCGTCGCCCCTACGGCCGCCGCGCCCATGTCGTACGCTATCTTCACCGTCGAGAAGAACACCTGATCGAACTTGTTGGGGTAGGTCAGCAATTCGTTGTGATTCAACTTCATGATGAAGGGGATTTTGTGTGCGTACTTGCGCGCAACCGCACCCAGGACGCCACACGTCGAAGCCACTGCGTTGCACCCACCTTCGACAGCCAGCTTTACGATGTTTTCCGCATCGAAGTAATCAGGATTTTTCGCGAAGCTGGCGCCCGCGGAGTGCTCGATGCCCTGGTCGACGGGAAATATCGAGAGATACCCGGTCTTTCCCAGGCGGCCATGTTCGTAAATCCTCTGCAAATTGGTCAGAACGCGAATGTTTCTATCGGACCCAGCCCAAACGCGATCTATGAAATCGGGACCGGGAAGATGGAGGCGCTCCTTGGCAATCTTTGGTGAGTGGAATCCCAGCAAGGATTCCGTTTTCGCTCCAAGAAAAGATTGAATTGTCGTACGCGGACTAGTAGCCATCGTTTTCTCCTAGAATGCTCTCTTCGCCTGGGGAGCAAGCATGGCGGCTGCAGAGGGATCCACGAGCCACAAAACCTTGCCCTCTTTTGGCTTGATAATCTGCGCGGGGAGCTGGTCCGGCTCGTACGGTCCCTCGAGCACGGCCTTTAGTGCCGGCGCCTTTTCCGCCCCCTGCACCATGAAAATTATGCGGGCGGCGTTGTTCAAGACCGGAGGCGTCAGCGTGATGCGATCCGTATACAGCTTGCCCACCCAATTGCTGACGACCAGACGGCGTTCTTCCTTCAGGGCTCCTGTGCCTGGAAATAGAGAAGCGGTATGCCCTTCCGGCCCCATCCCGAGTAGCACCAAGTCGAAGCGCAGCAGCTGCCCTTCAGCCAGCCTGAAACTCGCTCGCAAATCCTCCTCGTACTCCTCGGCGGCTTGCGCGGCATTTCGTTTTTCACCCTTGATGCGATGCACCTGCTTCGCATCCACTGGTGCTTTGGCGAACATCGCTTCTGTAGCCATGCGAAAGTTGCTTTCCGCGTCATCCGGGGGTACATGACGTTCGTCCCCGAAAAAGAACTGGATCTTGCCCCAAGGCACCATAGCCTGCAGGACCGGGTTGTTTATCAGCAGCCCGTATAGCGCTTTCGGCGTAGAGCCACCCGAGAGCGCGACGCAGAAGGAGTCCTTTTCTCGAACAGCCTTCTTCGCCGCCTCCAGGAATTCCGCTGCAGCCGTTTGCGCAATGGCATTGGCATCCGCCAAAATTCTAATCTCACGATTTGTTGCTATAGTTTCAGTCGTCATAGTCTCAGCGCACCCCTGCGGTCGCTCGCCCTACCGCCGCCGGAACCTCACTCGGCTCCGATGCCGGATGATCTTCCCCGATCGTTCGCCAAGCACGGCCATCGCGCCCCAGCAATTCGTCGGATTCTGCCGGCCCCCAGCCTCCGGCCGCATAGTTCGGAAAATACTTGGCCGGAGCGGAGGACCACGCATCCAGAACGGGTTGAATTACTCTCCAGCCCGCTTCTACCATGTCCGCGCGCTGGAACAGGGTGGCGTCGCCCATCATGCAGTCGTACATGAGCCGTTCGTACCCGGTGCTGTGGGAACGTCCGAAGTCGCGTGCGTAATCAAACTCCATGTTCACAAGACCGAGTTGCATCACTGGGCCCGGAACCTTAGCTCCGAATCTCAGCGAAATTCCTTCGTCTGGCTGGATGTGAATTACCAACCGGTTCGTCTGCAGATCCGCGATCTTAGTATTTCGAAACAACACGAAGGGAGAACGGCGAAACTGAATGGCGATTTCGGTCGTGCGGCGCGAGAGGCGCTTACCTGTACGGAGGTAGAACGGCACGCCGGCCCACCGCCAGTTATCGATTTCGAGCCGCAACGCGGCATAGGTCTCGGTAT
>WNFE01003736.1_pt1 | contig 15577 bp, 17 predicted proteins | sample 5400451 | NCBI WGS metagenome assembly WNFE01 (sample SAMN13153344, study PRJNA577476) | soil metagenome | isolation source: 200 cm saprolite under Douglas fir tree site 2 hole 2 | place: USA:California | collected 2015-04-18 | reverse complement strand
TGCGCTTGTTTGAGGCCATTGGTCGTGTCCATACGCAGGTGCTTGGCCGCACGTTGCCACTCAACGGCGCCGGGGTGGCTGGCGCCGCACTTGCTGATATCGGGCTGCCACCTGAGTTGCTGCGCGGCGTGGCCCTGCTGGCGCGGGCGGCGGGGCGGCTGCTCGGTCACCTCGCCGAAGAGCAGCGCCACCCCATCGCACCCGATATCTACGCTGCGATCGACAGGAACGCCGTGTATCGGCCAACCGCCAGTAACGATATCACAGAACAACGCTAGGTCCAATTCACCCAGAACCTGCTATGTGCACAGATTATGCTCGAGGGAGGAAGTTATGGCAAAGATTGTCGCTATCCTTGCTACCACTCACCATCCATTCTTCTACCGCGCTAGCACCGCACCACCAGAGAGCAGGCCCGACTTTGCGGATGAGTGGGTACGCAAGGTGGAAGCCTACCGCGAAACGCTGACGCGGGCCAGGCCAGACGTCCTGGTCATGGTCGGTTCTGACCACTTCCACCAGCTCTTCTACGATAATATGCCGCAGTTCCTCATCGGCAAAGCGCCGTTCTACGACGCGAACTACTACAATGAGGAGCGCGAATTCGGGCTGCCTCGCATGGTCCTCAAGGGACACGAGGAGTTTTCGGCGTATCTTCTGCGTGCCGGACTTGATGCCGGTTTCGACTTCGCCTTCAGCAATGAACTGCGCGTCGATCATAGTATTACGTGCCCCATCATCACGACACGCCCGCAAGCGGATCTGCCCATCGTGCCCATCTATACGAACATCTTCGCCCCGCCACTTCCGCAGCCCTGGCGGTTTGTCGAGCTGGGCCGTACCCTACGCCGCCTCATCGAGGCCTGGCCCAGTAATCAGCGTGTCGCCGTCATCGGGACCGGTCATCTGTCCCTCGAGCTTGGCGGGCCGCGCCAGTTCGGCCCTCATGGACCCGACCCCGAGTTCGACCGCAAAGCTGTCGCGTGGATCGCCAACGGCAACATTGAAGGCGCATTAAGGGAAGTCACGCTCGATAGCCTCTGGACGCCGGGCAATGCCACACACGGCTTCCTCGACTTCATGCTGATGATGGGCATCGCCGGAGCAGTTAGAGCTGATTACGTCGATACACTCGACCTGTTCCACACGATGGAAGCTTACATCACCTGGTATCCGAAGGGAGTGGACGCATGAGCAAGTATCTCCTCAACAAGTTCCTCTTCGCCATCGACCGTGACCCAGAGCTGGTCGAGCGCTACCGCGCAGACCCTCGCGGAACAGTCACCTGGTGGGAAGCCGAGCGGGCAAATGTCATCTTGAACCTGCCCGAAGGCGAGCGCAGCACGTGGCAGCAGTTCACCGACGAAGAGCGCGAGGCGCTGGCGACGCACGACTACGTTAAGCTTTTCGAGCTTGGAGCGCACAACTTCCTGACGCTCACGCTTTATATTGCTCTGTTCGAGCGTGACTATGCGGAGCCTCTCGGATTCCAGCGCGAGTACGCGCGGAAGCTCCAGCACTGGTCGCTTCCCTACCCGGACATCACCACGTGACGAGAGCTGTCTTGCAAAACGACGACGAAGGAGGAAAGCGTGTGACTGAAAAACTATTGACGACGGTTGTAGGCAGCTATCCTCAACCCGAGTGGTTGGTTGACCACAAGAACTTACGGAGCCGATTGCCGCCTCGCATCCGGGCACAAGAAATCTGGCGCATCCCAGAGCCTCTGCTGCAACAGGCCCAGGATGATGCAACCCTCCTCGCCATTCGTGACATGGAGCGTGCAGGTATAGACATTATTTCCGACGGGGAGATACGCAGGGAGAGTTACTCCAACCGCTTCGCTACTGCGTTGGACGGGATGGACCTCGATAACCCGGGGGTGGCCCTGGATCGCACAGGCCACCCCAACCCTGTCCCGCGGGTCATCGGCCCAATCCGCCGCTTATACCCGGTTGAAGTACGCGACGTGGAGTTTCTACGACGCAACACTAACCATCGCATCAAGATCACCGTGCCAGGCCCTTTCACTGTCACCCAGCAGGCGCAGAATGACTATTACCGCGATGGGAAGGCCTTGGCATTGGATATCGCTGCCGCGGTCAACGAGGAGATCAAAAGCTTGCAGGCCGCAGGAGCCAACGTGGTACAACTTGACGAGCCATATCTGCAAGCGAGGCCGGAGCAAGCCAGGGCGTACGGGGTAGAGGTCATCAACCGCGCGCTGGAGGGAGTTGAAGGAACAACAGCGTTGCACCTTTGCTTTGGCTATGCTGCTATCGTTCATACCCGACCTCCCCAGTACGCATTCCTCACAGAACTACGTGAGTGCATCGTCAAACAGATCTCGATTGAAGCAGCTCAACCACAGCTTGATCTCTCAATCCTGCGCCAATTGGCAAATAAAACCATCATTCTGGGCGTCTTAAATCTGGGTGATATGGAGGTGGAGACGCCGGAGACAGTGGCCGGGAGAATACGCTCAGCCTTGCAGTACGTAGAGCCGGAGCGCCTGATCCTGGCGCCGGATTGTGGCATGAAATACCTACCACGGGAAGTAGCCTTTGGCAAGCTATGTGCGTTGGTCGAAGGAGCCAGGATTGTTCGACAGGAATTGTAAAGATGCTCATCAAAGCCGTTCACCTGGAAGATTCGATGAGTCCTTCCAGGACATCCTGTGCTGGCTACCCAACTTGGACCATCTGTTCTTGAAAAACGACACACTATAAGAAAACAAACCAAGCACTCTGAAGGCGAACTGGCCGATCGTGTCTGCGTATCACGCCGGGCTTCTTGGAGATCATCCGACGCCCGTCGGTTTCATCGATTATTTATGCATTTTTCTATAATTGATGGAACATTTGTGCTTGCGCATCGACGTCTCCTCCCTGCGCTGGCTCTCTTGTCTCCGCCTTCTCACACACGCTATGCATTGATGCCGTGTTGATGGCTCTTCTGCAGATGAACGCAACAATGATAGATCTTCAGTTCGTCCTTTTCTCTCATTTTTCTAGAACAGCTATACCAAGTAGCCAGCACAGGATTTACAGCTTCTCGTTGTTTTCTGTTCCGTTGGTCCTCAGGGCCCAATAACTGTCCTTCCGGACTTCTTGAAAACCGCATGCCTGGTATAATGCCAGGGCACCGCTGTTGGTGGTTGTGACGTCGAGAGCGATAGGCGAGTGCTGTTCAGAGAGGAGCAGATCCACACTCGACAGAAGGATCTGTTTTCCATAGCCGTGCCCGCGATAGGGCTGAAGAAGGCAGAAAGAAGTGATATCAGCGCGTTGGTCTGCGCCCTCAACGAGGCGAATGGTGCCAATGGGACTCCCTTGCAGTTCGATGAAAAAGATGCGCCGTCCTGGCTCCAGCACATCCCTGCTGAGCCAAGCACGCGTCTCATCTTCCGGATCGCCAAACGCCTGGGCCGAGATGGAAGCAACCTGTTCGATCTCAGGCGCGCCTACCTGGCGCAACGTGAGTTCAGTGTGCCAGGTGGTTGGACGCTGGATTTTGTTCACATTGAGTTCCATATTGAATTCCGCAAAGTCAAATGCTGCCCCCTGGGCTTCGGCAAATGCCATCCCCGAGGAGATGCTCCCATAGCACCCCAACAGCAGGCGTTTGGGCTCGTATTGCTGAGCAAGCTCCTTCGCTCGCGCCAAAAGAGCCTGTCCGATGCCGCGACGCCGATATGCCGGGTGAACCAGGCCATAGAGTTCGATGTCGCTGCCTGACCAATTGTAGATGCAAAGCAATCCCGCCAGCACGTGGTCAGCACGGTAGAGCAAGGCGGCGGGCAATTTGTCTGTTGAGGATGGCAGTTCGCTGAGAGCGAAAGGAAAGTCGATGCCATCGTAACGGTTGCTCGCCTCAATCAGTTCCTGAATATCAGCATGGATAGCCTCGGAAATGCCAGAAGTGATATGTTCTGAGTGCGTCTGTCTGTTCATAAGCGCAAAACCTGCATCTTTCTTGAGCATAGAGAGGGGCGATGAAAAAGAAAATGGGCAACAGCTGCCTCACGATGGTACTGAGTGTGGAGGAGAAGGAGAATATTTCGGAGCTGCCAATGCGCCCACTACAGGGAAGAGGGCTGCTCGCCCAGGATGTTCAGGTTTCGCCGCCGATGAGCGAGCTTAGCTTATGCGCGAACCGCGCTAGCAGTGGAAACAGTCAAGATATACCGCCTTACTCCTGTGAGAGTTTTAGTGATCATGCTTGTGAATCTCCTATCTGCTATGCGAAGGGTCTTTATTTTTATCAGGAAGAGTTTGTCTTTCTTGTATAGTGCTCTCAAAACGATGGAGTCACCTGTGACGAATCTCTCTGCTTCAGAGGGATACCAACCTGCCTGGAATGCTGGATAGCAAAGAACAGGAAGAAAAGGAGCTTACCATGCTTCAGATTATCGACGGCCGTCTGCTACGCACACTTGCAATCACGTGTCTTGTGCTCGCTATCATAGTGGGTCTCTTCCTCCTTATGGGAGCCCACGCTGCGCATACTGCCGCCCCCTTACACGCGATAATACCATGTGGTCCCCAGTACCCCCATTGTCATCAATAGTAGCATGCTTTCCAGCATGTGACTATGAGTGATGGCGGCGATGAAAAACTATAGTATGGCGTGATCGAGAACTATAACTCCTGCGCCTGCTGGTTAATCATCGCCACCCGCTGTAGGAGAGGCTCAGCCTGGGCATGCAGGCCTTGTGCTATATAGAGATGCGCCAGGTCATTAAGGGTCTCAGCTACTCTGTAGTGCTCCAATCCCAGGGTCTTCTCCTGGATGGCTAATGCTTGCCGGTAGAGGGACTCGGCTTGAGCATAGCGGCCCTGTGGTGTATAGAGCTGCCCCAAGTCGGTGAGGGCATCGGCCACTTTGAGGTTCTCCGGGCCGAGAGCATTCTCAAGAATTCCGAGTGCCCGCCGGTAGAGAGGCTCAGCGCGATCATACTGGCCCTGCGCGACGTAAAGTCGTCCCAGGCCTCTCAGCCCAAAGGCTACATCGGGGTGTTCTAGCCCCGTCTGTTCCCAGATCGCTATCGCCCGATGCGCCAGCGGCTCCGCCTCGGCATATCTTCCCTGGTGACGATAGAGCGATGCCAGGTTGAGAAGAATGCCACCAAGAGCCGGATCTTCCATCCCAAAATGTCTCTCATCAATCGACAGAGCATGGAGATACAACGGTTCTGCCTCGGCATACCTCCCCTGTTCAAAGTAGAGATACGCCAGGCCAACCAGACTTTCTGCCATATTTGGGTGCTCCAAACCTACCGCCTGCTGACGAATGAGTATGGCACGTTGGTAGAGTGCCTCGGCCTGAGCATACTTTCTTTGGTAAAAGTATATGACCGCCAGGTCATTGAGGGATTGGGCCACGTCGGGATGCTCTGCTCCCAGTATTTTCTCTCGTATCATCAATGCACGTTGGAAGGCAGATCCCGCCTGGGCGTGTTTGCCTTGATAGTAGTAGAGGATGCCAAGATCCTGCAGACTCTGGGCCAGAGCCAGGTCCTCTTGCGTCAGCGTACTTTCCTGAATAGCCAGCGCCCGTTCGTAGAATGTCTCGGCCTGAGCATATTGGGCGCGTTCTCGCAGGTAATTGCCCACGCGCTGCAGCAGGCGTGCCGCTTCAGGGAAGAGCATCTTCCACTCCTGGATGAGTTCCACGCAGGCCAGCGCGTGAGGTAAACACCGCTCACATTGCTTCCACCTCTCAAACTCCGCTCCTGGAAACGCCCTGCTCACAGCCTGGACGGCCCGCTTCGACCACAGCTGTTGCGTCTCACGATCCATCCTGTCTCGCAAGACGAGCTGCACGAGGCGATGGATCGTGAGGATTTTCGCGTCGGGGTCGCGATGCACGAGCGAGAACTTCCGCAGGTCTCTGATCGCGATATTTAACGCAAGCGGATCAGCAGCAACAGCCTGCAGCGTGGGTCCAAGCTCAGCAGCGCCGCCGGTGATAATCTCCTCAGGAATGGCATCAGGAGCGAGGAAGGCAAAGAGGCACAGCAGCTCTGTCGCAGCCACGTTGCTTTGCTGGATTCTTTCAAAGGAGAGGGACCAGGTGGTGGCGACGGATTCAAGATGGTCCGCAGCGGCGAGTTCTCCTCGCCATTGGAGCAGCGCCTGGCGTTGGGTCTGGTAGAGCTGGTGGTAACTCGCCAGACCACATGCTGTTTCTTCAATGTAGGCTCCGGCCTGATCGATGGCGAGAGGCAGGCCACCCAGGGTCTGCGCGATGGTCCTGGCATGCGTGTAATCCGCTTCGGAAAGGTCGCTACGCGCGGAACCTCGGGCGAGCAATTTGCAGCGGCGCAGGAGAAAGTAGGCGCCATCCTCTTCTGCCATTGGCTCGACCTCAATACTGTGTGCAAGCCTTCCAGTCGCGCGTATACGGGTCGTGAGCAAGATGTGCCCAGCGCAAGGCACAGGAAGGAAATCCTGCACTACTGACAGATCGTCAACATTGTCGAAAACGAGGAGCCAGCGCGTGAGCGCCGCAAACCAGCCTTTCACGGCAGTGACTCTGTGACTCTGAGCTTGCTCATCTTTCTCGGGGAGATTGAGCAGCGTGGCGATAGCCGCAAAGTCTGAGGTAAGGACCTCCGCGGAATCTGCCCTCATCCATATTACAGTCTGATACTTATGAGCGTAGCGGTAGGCGTATTCAATGGCGATTTGTGTCTTCCCAACACCTCCTAATCCACTGAGGGCATGTGGGTGCGTAAACGCTGCGGTCTTTTCCGCATTCAGAGCCGTATGCAGTTGCTCAAGCAGATCCTCCCGTCCTGTGAAGAAGAGATTCCGCCGATAGGAAACATTCCAGAAAGGGATCTCGTCCTTGCGCACCAGGCCCAGTTCTCGCGCGCTCTTGCCAAAGAAGGTTGTGAGCTTCTGGCGGTAGTGAGCCGTGGGGATAATGATCCCCCGTTCCCACTTCCCCACCATTTTGGGATCGGGAGCGCCGATCTGTTCAGCTACATATTCCTGTGTCCAGTGACGCTGTTCCCGTTCGTGGCTCAACAGCTCATTCGGGATAGCAGTCGCTGCCGTTTTCATACCCTGCGTCCCCTTTCTCTCGCTCGCCTCTGAAATCACGAGAAAGAAGAAACTTGCCCCCCAGATGACGTGTTCAACGCGCCTTTTCTTGCTCATACTTGTAAACGAAGCGTCCTGGAGAAAATCACTCTCGGTTTTACCAGCAATTTGAGCCGGCAAGGAGAGCAAGCTATGAGTACAACTCCCAAAGAAGGCTGGAACCTCTTCGCACGTGTGCTTGAGGAGATCCTCACCCTGCATGGCCATCAGTTGAGCAATATGGATGACTATGCTCAGATCCATCCTGAAAAGGTTCGTCGTCTCCAACAGTCTCTCAAGGTTCCGAAGAGTTTTCCAGTGCTGAATGTGGATGAGATTGAACGAGTCAGCACTGTCTTCCATTTTAACACGCAAGAGCGGATTCGCCTGGAAGCGGCTCTTCTAGCGACCTTTATCGAGGCGAAGTTGATGAACCGGATCAGTTCAGAGGCTGCACTCCAGATGGCTGAAAGCATCTTGCTCGTTCTCGAACAAGCGCTACGAGATCAGCACATCACTTCCTGCATGGGAACAGGTGGCCTGATCTTTGATGAGACTGAGCCCGAGCGCATCCTGGAGGGCGCATTGATGAACATTGACCAGGCGATGATAGACCTGCATATGAGCCGCAGCGCCAATACACTGGCGGAGCGTATTACGTGTGCCCGCGAGGCGCAAGCTGGTTTCGCTGCGGCGCTCACCCAACTTGAGGAGGTTGCTGAACCTTTGAAGACAAGCAAGACATGGCAGGTGTGGCACCAGGAGGCGCAGAACGGGAACACGCTCGCTCAGCAACGCTTGCTTCTGCTCAAGACTGATCAGGGTTTCAGGCCAGCCTCCCTTTGTGCTGATCCAGGGTGAAGAGCAGATGTTCTTCACCGTGAAGAGTAGCCTGAAAAGAAACTATGAAACATGGGACACCCATCAGGACAAAAGCAGGACCGAGCCTCATGACCGTGGGACGGTGTTTCTTCTACACTTTAGACAGAAACCAACCAGTTGAGGTGCAGTATGCCGGTCGCTCTTTTTACGGGGCATGGGTGATATACTGCATCCTTTTAAGACGTTGCATTTGCCTTGCCAACCATCGACCTGGAAAGCCGATGGATTGAGCGCCACATACAGGAACTAGCAGACGTTGCTAGGAGAGGAGAATGATGATGATTTCTGAGGTGATAGATACCCACTGTGTGAACGACAGAGAGTCGTCCGCTGCTTCAACGAGCACTGCTGCTGAGCAGTCGTCCCCTGTCTTCCCCCTGTCAAACCCGCTGTGTGGGGAGATGAGCCTCCCTGAGCTGGCAGCACAGTGCCTGCAGGAAATCAACACGTATCGCCGGGGCGAGCCATCCACGGAGAGCTCTAGTGTCGCGCTCTTACGCTGTGCGACTGTGGAAGACGACCAGGAGGCTTGGGGATGGGTGCAACACTGCTTTGGCGGGCTGGTGCGAGGCTGGCTGCGTCGTCATCCCAAGAGAGTCGCAGCCTGTCGCCTGGAGAGCGAAGAGTACTATGTGGCTCAAGCGTTTGAGCGTTTCTGGCAGGCGACCGCCTTGAAGCAACGACTGGAATTCACCCGGCTCGCTGCTGCCTTGCGGTACCTGCGTGCGAGTTTGCATGGGGCCATTCTAGATACGCTGCGGATGTATGCACGGCCACGAGAAGTCCCGCTGCCGGGGCCAGGAGAGCCGGGAGAACCACAAGCTGAAGACAGCAGCGAGAGCAGTGACGTCTGGGAGGTCCTCCAGACGATGCTGTCCAACCCTCGTGAGCGGCGGGTCGCCTACTTGCTCTTTCACTGCGGTCTCAAACCCAGGGAGATCGTGCGTGTGTGCCCACAGGAGTGGAGTTCCACAGGGGAAATCTATAGTCTGCGGCGGGCCATCATGGAGCGACTTCTGCGCAATGCTGATCACCTGCGCTGGCGGCTGAGCTAGCAGACATGCGCAGGGGAGAAGAAAGGATCAGAGCTATCACCTGGCGTGCCAGCGCTTTGTGTATAAGGGGCTCGTGCCTAGAACTGCCCTCAAGGCTCCCTCACATCCTTGTGAGTTTTCAGGCGCGCTCGCGGCAGGCTACACTCGAGGAAAGAGAACACGAACACCCAGTGCAAGCAAGGAGGATAATCGATGCCACCGTCTTCTGGAAGCTTAGGGAGGCTTTTCCGTGAAGCCGCAGTGGGTTTCTACGATCTGGTGTTGACCACGTTGGCAATCAAGGCGGTGCATCACGTCAGTGGCGGTAAAGCCCTCCTTGCAACACTGGCTCCAATGGGGTTGATCATTGTCTTTGCCGACTGCGTCTTCGGCTTCCTCGTCGCTTTGGACTGACCAGCCGTCCAGGGAAAGGACAACAGGCATGAAATTCTCTCAATTCCGCGTGTTACGCAGCCGATCACAGCGTTTTGCCCTGATAGGGCTAACAGGACTGCTGGTAGTCGCTCTCGCCAGTGGTCTGACCTGGCTCATCCGTTCTCATGCTGCTCCATCCACGGTCATCACGTCGCCTACTACTGGGGCCATCACCGTGTTTCCTGTTCCAACCTCATCTGGCTTGCCAACCGAGATCACAGCAGGACCCGATGGCAACCTCTGGTTTATTGAGTTTGAGTCTGATGCCCTCAAGATCGGGCGTATCACTCCCAAGGGGATGATTACCGAGTTTTCCCTCCCACCCACCCTGGTCGGACTAAACAAGATCACCACGGGACCCGATGGTAACCTCTGGTTTACAGCGGGTGTCGACGGCTTCTCGTCTGATCCGTCTGATGAACGATATCACGGAAAGATCGGGCGTATCACGATTGGCAAGTGAGATGAGTGATGAGTGCATATTAAAGAATAGTATTATGAAATTCACGCAAATATCATGCATTGACGTTTAGACTATCTCGGAGTGTAAATGTGTAAATGCAAACTTTAAACGGCGCATCCTGTGGGATGAACCGATGTTTTGCCGGGATTGTTAACCTGTGGAGGTATGTTATGGGACCGTCGATGCAGACAGAACAGCACGAGTTAGGAAGACTCGGAGCAACATATGCCACCCCAAATAGCCTGGTCATAGGAGCAATGCTCTTGGCATGTGCGCCTCTCTTGCTCCTGCTCACCTGCATCTTCATTGTGCGAGGTTTTACGCTCTGGCACGGTACTGCTCCCATGACCGGCGGAAATAGTAGACTGCTCATCTTCCTCCTCATGCTCATCGCTTTGCTTTTCAGTTCGGTAGGAGTCCTAGTACGACTCAGTTTGCTCTGCTTCAGGAAGCAGCGTCTTGTGGTCTATGTGTATGATGACGGGCTGGTGTTGCTGGAAGGCGCCGCCTGGGGACAGAAAAGCAGGAGGGTGATCCGTTGGGATCAAATCATAAAGGTGCATGTGGACATTGAAGTTCGTGATCGGGTGTTTTACAAAGCAGGTTACTATAAACAGTGGCCTCCCATACGAGATGAAATACCTCATTACACCTTCCAGTTGCAGGACGGCTCACTGATCAAGCTGCCAGAAGATGTGAGTGAGGTCGAGTCTCTGTTTGCTCGTATTGAAGCGATGATCGCCTCTCACCGTCATAAGTAGACCCAGGAGGTAAACAGCGATGTCAGAGGAGCCAGTGCGCCTGCTCACTCACACCTTTGTGAGTTTTCACATGTGCTTCGGGGGACTATACTTGGGGGAGAGAAGCAGAGCGGCAGCGAAGTGCACACCTTTTCTCGCTAATATGCTGTTACAGTGACTATCTATTATTATCCGATGAGCGGTCGCTATGAACAGCTACCGATGTGACAAGTTCTCTATCAGGAGGGATCCCATGCACACCTGCGAATCGTGTGGATCAGCACTGCCCAAAAACGCTCAATTCTGTGGACGCTGCGGACGGATGATCGGCAGCGCGATGGACGGTGCCACTACCAGCCGCGCCGCCCAGCACTTAGATTCACCGCCACCGGGGGCATCCACGATCCCTGGCGGCGTGTCAGACCTTCAGTTGAAACGGGATGAAGAGGAGGAGCAGCAGCGCGGCAACGTCCTGACCAACTTCCTGCCTCCTGTTTTCCCTGTAGGAGGTGGTCAGCCACTTTTTGGCCAGGTCCCGATGGTGCAGGGAACGCCTGCACTGAGCCAGGTACCGGTGGTACCTGGAAACCCATCAGTACTGGGTGGCGTATCCGGCGTCTCCAATGTTACTCAGGGAGCTGCTTCAGGTAATACACCTGCAGGTGCGGCTCCGTCACTCTCTATCCCTGCGCAGGGCGCCTCGAGGATGCCGCTTCCCCAGATGGGGACGACAGTTGCGCAACCTGCTGAGCCGCAGCCGGGGAAGAAGTCACGAACGCAAGGCACTGTCAGGTCGTCGCTACGTAGTGTTCCCACGTGGCTCCTCATCGTCCTGGCCTGCCTCATCATCCTCACAGGGAGTGCAGCTGCGCTCGCAGGGGTCTTCCATGTGCATGTGCCGGGAACGGGAACTGGATCGACCCACACGGTAGGAACCAGTCAAACACAAGGGTCCACTCCCCATGCGACTTCCTGTTCAGGTTCCAATTGCACAACGACCACACCTACGACAGTGAGCAGGCATACATCTCTGAACGTGACCTTCTCTGGAGCAGTCACGGGTCCTCTGGCGCCGACGAGCTTTGGTCCCTGTGGCTCTATGAAGGACAGTCAGGGGCCATATTATGCGTTCTCGGTCCAGGGCACGATCCAGGGGAAGCGCTACATTTTTGACATCTATGTGCGCCCCTACCACGGTCCAGGTACCTACACACACGTCACCACGGGTGGGCTGACGGATGAAACCTCGATTCCTTCTGGCAGTAATGGTCTCTGGGAAGTGAGCAATGGAACGGTCACCATCGCCAGCGATGGGAAGCCTGGAACCCTGGATGAAGCCTTGGGGGGTGTCCCTGACCCCAATGGCATTCTGTCCACTCCTGGCCCGGCGCATGTCTCAGGAAGCTGGACCTGTGCTTAGGGGTGAAGCTAGCTCTCAGGTTGGAAGAGAGGCGCGTCAATGATGAGTGAGGAGACCATTCGAAACCGGGTGCCGAATTTCCATGAATCAGATGCAATAGATAAGGATGAACATCATGCGTGCAAATGAAACAGGCAAAGCGCCGGAGACTGTCCAGACGACCCAACCGCCATCTCAACAACTGACCGAACCAGGCTGCGGCTGCTGCCGGTCCAGAATCGTTAAAATGATCCTGCTCAGCGTGGTTCTCAGCGTCGTGATTCTGGCCATCGTTCTCTCCATCAATTCCAGTGTGAATGCTACCATCAAGAATACAGCCCCAACGACCTACCTGCAGTTCAGTCCCGTTGGCCGCTTGCTGGTGAGCGAAACGCACGAGTCCACGATCACCCATTCTGATCCCACGTGTATCGGGTGCAGGCCCTTCTCGTACGATACCCGCTATACCGTCAACGTCTGGAAGACCGCGAGCGATACGCTGCTCTATAGCTTTCCCGCCTACGCTAATACTGGCCTTGGCAATCGCATCCAATTTAGTCCCGATGGCCGCCTGCTCGCTACCTCCAGCACCAAACTCGCCAGCAATCCCACCCTCTGGCGCATTACCCTCCGCGAGAGCCAGCATGGCACACTGCTGCGCACCCTTGCCATCGACCAGCCCTATGTCAGCGATTTCGCCTTCAGCCCAGATGGTCGCTTGCTCGCTGTAGAGGCCAATACCTTCAATAACCCCAACGCCAACGTGGACGACTCGTTCTCTCTGATCCAAATCTATGATGTGGCCAGCGGCACGCTCCTGCACACCCTCAAGGGCTGGATCGCGGGCATATCCTTTCTGTTTAGCCCGGATAGCGCCACCCTTGTGGTTGGTTCAGATCCTTACAATTCAAGCAATCAGACCGGGTATGTAGCCATCAAACTCTACGATGTAGCCAGCGGGCGCCTGCTGAAGTCCATTGTCCCTCCAGATTCTTTGTGGGCGGATGTTTATAAATTTAGCACAGATGGACATACCCTGCTTGTCTTCGCGGGCAGTCCCGATGGAAATGATTATGAGGACATCGATTCTATCGATCTGGCCAGTGGTGTCACCACCATGAGCATTGAACGCAAAATTGGGTATGGTCTGAGCGCTACGGCCCTGAACCCTGCGCAAACAATCTTCGCCTTCTCTGATTGGAATGATAAAAGTGAGCTTGCCTCTGCATTCTATGGCACGGGCAGCAATACCGTTTCGCTCTGGGACGCGGTCACAGGCAAACAGATGCGCGTCCTGGAAAAGCGGTCCGGGAGCTACCTGACGAGCGCCGTAGTCAAGCTGGCCTTTAGCCCGAATGGTCGCTTGCTCGCGGGTTTAGGGACCGATAATGTCATCCGCATCTGGGATGTGGCGACCGGCACATTGCTGCACAGGCTCGGCGGCTATCTTTCACCGGTTCGCACCCTGACCTTTAGCCCGGATAGCTGTTGGCTCGTCACGGGTTCTGGTTACACCACCTTTCATTTCTGGATCGCGTATACCATCCGCGTCTGGAACGTCCAGAGCGGCGTGAGCATAAAAGAACAGTAAGGGCCGCGGGCCGAGTCCCAAGATCCTGGTGGTGCTGGGCTGCCAGGGCGAGCGGCCACGGCACGGAAGGGAGTCTGTCTCCCAGTATAGATGTATGCAAGGAGAGAGATCATGGCACAAGCATTTCCACGCTTCTGTCCGCAGTGCGGCAGCCCACGAGAGGCAGGGCAGCGTTTCTGCCCTCATTGTGGCACGTCTCTGGATACGGCAGCGAACAATCCGACCGCGAAGGCTTTCGATCAGCAGTCCACCCTGGCAAGTCCATCAGCACTGGATGAATCACCGTTTGGTCCTGCTGCCCTTGCTGCGGATGGTTCGGCGGCCGGAGCGTCCAATACCGGGCCAACTATTCCCCAGGCACCCCTGCCAGGGAGTTCGCCAACTCCGGCGCTCGATAGGCCAGCCCCAACCTCTTCGCCAGCCCCTGGCGGTCAGCTCTTTGTCCCGGATACCGGTGCAGATAGCATCGCACCACCTCCCCCTCCGCCCGATTCTCTCTCCACTGAGCCTGTGCCTGCATCACCCTACTCTACACCTCCTACACCCGGCACCTACACGGCGCCATCCTACGCGCGAGCGCCAAAACGCTCCAGAGCGGGCTTGTTTGCCTTTGCCTTGCTCCTGGTCCTGGTGCTTGGCGGCGTCGGAGGGTACGTGGTGTTTTTCCGTGGCAGCAATCAACGTGGAACGGGCACAATCAGCCAACAAGGGACGACAGGCAATGGGCGTACCACGAGTAGTAATACGCCGGTGACTGGCGGGCCGACGACAGAGCCATTGAACCTGCAGTTCACCTACGCTAGCGAGGAGATCACCCTCACCTTGATCCAAGAGGCAGCGAGTTTCGCCGATGATCTGCAGCCTCACCAGGGCCTGGGCCTGGTCCGGATCAATATGAACGAAACCAATCCCACTCGCTATCATGCGGGCTTTGGGTTGTTTAGTGATGTGGCGCACTTGCTCCTGCCCGATGGCTCGACGGTGAGTGTGAATATGGTCAAGTCGGATGGAGGCCTGGATGCGAATGCCAGCCGTATCAACAACTGGATCGATTTTGCGATCTCCAATACCACTCTTGACCTGAGCCAACTCGTCCTGCGGTTGGGCACACCCACCGACCACCAGATGGACATTCCCCTGAAGCCGGGGGCGGACCTGAGCGCCTTCCAACCCAGGACCATCACGCCCAACACCCCCATCAGCTATGGAGGACTGAACTGGACGCTGCTCAGCGCGACCTTGAGCTTGAGTGCGAACGGTGTCCAGGCGACAGCGGACATGCGCTATCTCACGCTCTCGCTGCGGGTGGATAACCCCACCACACAGGACGTGGGCATTGGCTTCCCTACGGACTACCTGCGCCTGAAGTCTGCGGAGGTGACGAGCGCACCCATTACCGGCACGACGACCTTGCCCCTGAAGATCAGTGCGGGCACGACAGGTGTCACCGGGACGGTCCTCTTCTTGATGCCGGAGAGCGACACCGCCTTTACCCTGGAGTGGCTGGCGCATGAGAACCCGGTCTACGATCCTGTCTCCTCCTCCCAGGTCAATACGCTGATCGCGTTCCCGTGAGATGAGTCGCAATTCGTGTGTGATCGTTTGGCAGCTTGTCAAAAGCTCAGCAGACTAACCACGAGATTCGTAGAAATTGACGTTTAGACTACCTAAGTTTCGCCCAAATTAATGACAATGTGTAAGGGAGTAAGCAACTCCCGCAAGGGACGGATAAGCGAGTGAGCTCGATGAGAGTGCTGATTCAGCACAATCTCAACCACGTGATGAAAGGCATCAAAGCAGAGAAAGCCACTGACATGAAACACATCACGCACCATGCGCAACATGCCACAATGTGGTCCTTCTGCAATGGCCAACCATCGGCGCGCCCAGACCACCACATTGTGAGCGAGTGTGCCCAGAAGCACCAGCATCTGCTGAGCGTCAA
>WNFE01003190.1_pt1 | contig 15581 bp, 9 predicted proteins | sample 5400451 | NCBI WGS metagenome assembly WNFE01 (sample SAMN13153344, study PRJNA577476) | soil metagenome | isolation source: 200 cm saprolite under Douglas fir tree site 2 hole 2 | place: USA:California | collected 2015-04-18 | reverse complement strand
TGTCCGTTAGAGCCATTGCAGAAACCATCGCCACAGCCAGTATCAATGAGCTTGTCCATTCATTGCTGTCCTTGCGGAAGACGTAGAGCCAGAAGACTAGTGGGACCCAGATGATATCGCCTAACGTTGCTATCCCGAAGATTAGAGGGACAAAGGAGTCACTGGGTAAGGAATGGTAGAAGGCAAGGGCGAGGTATGTGTCTGTGGGAGTTCCGAGTATTCGCAAACCGAGCAGTGCAAGGACGAACCCTATGAGGCAGGCCAGGATGATTCGATGTGAGGCTCTGAGGCTCTTGGCCCACGATCTCAGGTCGAGCCCTGCCCTTCCTAGTAGAGACATCTAAAGTGGCCTCGTTGATTGGTTCCTATTATGTGAATGGATTGGTACACTCGATGGCCTGATTATTATCATTCGAGTGTATATCAGGGAATTTCCGAGAAGACCACACTACCGACGCTGCTGAGTTTTGGCTGTCCCTTGAGCCTTTCAGACTGCTTCCATAGTTTCCTCGACTATCGATAAAATTAATAGTAGTTGGATTCAGCTTGGGGTTCTATCCAGTTCAGACTCTTGCTTGCTAAACAAGATGGACGCTTTGGATCTGATCTGGGGCAGACGACGTGAGCGCTGAGGAGGCGCGGTGACCATAAGATACCCGACGAGAAATTGGGGAGGTGAGAATTGACGAAAACAATCAGGAGAATTTTCTATCTACTGCCCGCAGTCTTTCTACTATTCTTGCCCGCCGCCCAGGCAACCACTACTCAGACAGCTACGGGGACTTTCACAACTACCGCGACAACTATCAATGTCCAAGTGGTAAATGGCAACACGATCATCACTCAGAGCCTAACGATCAACACAATAGGCGATATCTCTGGGACATTGTCGGGTACTGATGTCGCGGTGATAACATCCACAGGATCCGGGTTCATAGCTGGTAGCGGAACGTTCACCGGCACAATACTCGGCAGGACCGGAACAGTCGGAATCGGCTTCGCGGGAACCTTCAGCCCAATCACCGGACAGTTGAACATAAACGCCGCTTTCCTTCCAGGCACCGGAACTGCGCAACTAACAGGGATTAGAGGAACAGGAACAATCCAAGGCATCTTCAACGTAGGCGGTCCCTACACCTTCAACGTGACTTTCCACCTCTAAAGACAGGAAACACTTGAGGGTACAGATCTCGACCACTTCCAACTTCTCTTTTTTCCGGCAATAACTAAGCGCTAGGGTCTTCCGCGGATCTTCGACCGGTTATCGCTTTTTCTCCTGAGACTTGCGTGTCTTCCTCTTGTACCGTCTGCCCAGCTCCGCCAATTCACTATACCAAGGACGCTCAGTATACAATCCCAAGATGCCTCCGCCTTCCGGATTGGGAAAGGTGATAGGCCGTTTCTCCCACTTCCGCTGGTTCTTTCTCTGGTTCTGCAAAATATAGGCCATGACGAGGAAGGATGATAGTCCTATGGTCGTAAGGATAGGCCAGCCGCTCTCCGGATTGATGTTGTAAAGGAGACCGAAGAACCCAGTCACAAAAACGGCTAGGAATAGTGACGCGACGAGATCGCCTACCGCGACCCGCAAACGCCCTTCATCCAATCCCTGTTACGGCTTCGGTCGATAAAGAACCTTCCGGATTTACATGTGAAGATAAGGGACGACCTATTCAGGCCCTAATGCTGTTCTGTGGAAGTGGTCCATGAGCCCTGGTTGATAGCTGGACCCTGAAGGTGCAGAACCAGAAATCCAGTGTTCAGCGCTATGGTCATAGATCCGGCTGAGGTTAGATTGATTCGCCATTCGATGTCCCAGTAGATTGCGTTCGAGGGTCTGTCGAGCTGCCAAATTGCTGATTTATTCGAGGCTATCGGCCCGGACTGGCTGGTGTAGTCTGAGTAGAATTGGCCTGTGAGATTGCAGATCCCAGTACAGGTCAGTGTCGCACTCGTAACGCTGGGATCCTGCAAGTCGCGCGAGGTGCTGCTGGTTCCAAGAATGTTCGGCGTGTAGAATAGGAAAGCAACTATTCCTCCAACTAGAACCAGGACAATCAGGACGACCGCGGCTACGACAATAATCGGAGTGTGGCTGTCCTCCGTTTGTTGGTAGGGATAAGGAGAAGCGGCCATAACCGGAAAACGAGTCATCCGGCTAATAAGCAAGGATAAAGCGGCTATCTCTGACCTTCGACGGTTCTTCGAAGTATGCTGATCAGGGTCTATGTGACTCCGAACGCGAAACAACGGCGCGTAGTCAGGGTCAGTGAGGACTATCTTGAAGTCTGGGTCGACGAGATAGCGGTGGGTGGCCGATCGAATAAGAGACTCGTGGAGATTCTGGCCGAACACTTCAAGGTCTCAAAATCGAGAATCATCATCGTAAGAGGAACAAAATCAAGAGACAAGATCGTCCAAGTAATTCTCGAACATACTCCAGGCTTGCCGTCGCGTGGATAGTGGATTTCTCACCGGCGCTGGTTTATTTCTGCCCTCCCGAAATGATATTCCTGAGGACTCGCTCTTTTGGCTGGAAACGAACTCGGTCTGGATTTTGATAATCGTTTTCCAGCTGTCCCTGACGAGGGAGCCAAGGAACGAACTGAGAGAGCGGCCGACAAGCGGGCACAACCACCTCTCCCGATCTTCTCGATCCTCGACTCGATAGACTTCTCGGAACATTTCCTAATCATCGGCGACGTCGGAACGGGAAAGAGCACCGTAACTCCAATTCACGAATTCGAATTGTCCAAGGGGAGGAGGGAGATCGTCATCCGCGAGCCGTCAAGGGCCGCTTGCAACGCTCTCTACTATTCGCTCCAGGCTCTACATTCAGAACTGGGAGACGAGCTGGCTGTCATTACAAAGGATACTCAGATCAATGTCAATGGCAAGATCAAGATAGTCACTGACGGGGTCTTGCTGAGAATGCTGGCCGAGAACTCGATCTATGACTCTTCAATCTACTTTGACGAGAGCCACCAGATGAGTTCGCAGCTAGAACTCTGTATGTCGCTGGCAAAGAAGGAGGAGGCCAACGCTAGGAATCTATTCCGGGTCATGAGCGCCACCATTGACCCGAAAGAATTCCTTTCCTTCCTAGGCATTTCAAACCTATACCGGATGAGCGGGCGCAGATACCCCGTCAAGCTCGAAGTGGAGCTCGTAAACGATCTTAATGGAATGTTCAGGATTCTAGACCGGTACCTCTACTCGCAGCCCCGCGACGAGTCCTGGCTAGTCTTTCTACCAACCAGGCGCATGGTCGAAAAATATGCTGATCTCTACCGCGGCGTCTACATTCACGGGGGGCTCGAGGGGTCCGAGGTCAACAGGATACAGCGCCGAGCCGAAACCGACAAGAACCTGAGAATCTTCGCAACAAACGTAATCGCCAGCTCGGTCAACATCTACGTCGACAACGTGCTGATATTCGATGACGTGATCGACAGCAAGGACAAGTTAGGCCAGAAGACACTCCACTACACAAGTGTCGACAACAATACTCTGCTGCAGATGATGGGCAGAATCGGCCGGTTCAAACCGGGCCGCGCCGTCATCCTGACTGACTCGCCGATTCCGAAGAAGATCGACCCGATACCGGTGCGGAAAGCTCTCGAAACCGAGACCCCGTTCGACCTGGTCCTTCTGATGTCCAAGTATGGCCTGAAACTGTCAGAGCTAGAATTCATGTCAAGAGTCGACCACCGAGAGGTCGCCTTCGCAGAAAACTGGCTCGTCGAGATCGGAGCGATCGACAGGCGCACTCGCAAAACAACTTGGAAGGGTCTCCTGATGAGCGAGATCCCATACGAGCCGGATTTCGCACACATGATCTCCAGCGCGCTAATCTCCCAAGACTATGACATCGCAAGATTCCTCCTAGCCAGCGGCTCTTTCGGCGACTCGCTAAACCATGCCTACAAGTCAGACGCGGAGGGCAACGCCCGCCGATTCCTGTACAGCTTCGACAGAACAAGCGAACTCAACATCAAAGCACACCTCCTCAAAAGCTACGCAGAAGACAACAACGGCTCATTCGTCTCAAAGATGGAAGCGAACGGCCTATTCCCCGTGTATGTTGAGGAAGCATGGAAGAACCACGAAGCAGCTAGAGAAGCACTGAATGACCTGCTCCGCGAGTCAAAGAAGCAACCCATACCAAAGGAAGTCGTGGTAGACGCTGACGTTAGTAAGCTGAAGCTATACCTTGAAAACTGCTTGTCGTTCGAAAGATTCAGCCCACACGAAAAGAAAGGTCACGAGTTCCAAGAGATGAGCATCCCAGGGCCCTTCTATGCAAGGGCTCTGACGATAAACTACAGACGCATACTGTTTGACATCGTTGCAGTGAATTCTCCGAGTAAACGACGGCATCAAACCGAACGACGAGACCACAATTGGGCCAAACGTCGATCTGGCCGGCATCGATAGGATCTACTGTTCTGACAGCATTGATGAATAACGACGGTCAAGGTTTCATTGTTGATACATCCCGTCATGGAACCACTTCGCAAGCCTAACCCGGTTCGTGTTTCTGTACTTCTCAACTTGGACGATTCCGCGCTCTGACAAGGCGGCGACTACTCTGTGCGTCCTCAATCGTGATAGATCAGCTTCTTCCGTGATGTACTTTTGCAGGTAGTGCCTGTGAATGCTGCAGACTGTGGACTAGTGGCTCGCTCAGGCAGAGCTGCTCTTGCAGTAGCGACTTTTACACCTCGGGTCTTACGCAGAATGTCGAGATCAGTGGATATGCCCAAGTTTTATATAACATGATAGACGTTGCACATATTGCAATATGTGGAGTGCGTGCGCGTAGTATGTCATCTCAAACATCATCACTGGATCGGATAATGAGCAGAAAGAAGAGATCTGCACCTAGGCCGGCCGGCTCCGTGAGAAAGGTAGTGAAGACGGTCGAGCTCGAACCTGAGGACTACGTTAGGATAGCTCTGACGATGCCTTCCGACACAATGAAACAGCTCGACGAAGCTTCCAAACTCTATGGAATAACCAGGTCAAGAATTATCCAAAACGCGTGCAAAATGTATCTAGAAGAGGAGCTCCTCGACACTGCCTGGTTGAGAGACATTCTGGTCGATGAAGAGGTCAAGAGATCGATAGGATATGATGTCGACACTCTAGTTGACTATCTCAGCATGGAGTATGTACCGGGGATAAACGAGGAAGGTAGGGATTTGACCCTTCTTCCGGAACATCTGCAAATGATCAAAAAAAGCTTGGAAACAGAGCGGAACTCAAAGGGACAATCGAAGTGGATTGAGTTCTGCGAAAAGACGGGCATCGACCCGAAAAATGTCCCCAAGGACAGATCTGTCAAGCTCATCTTCGCAGAGGCATACTAGCGAGACGCAAAACTGTTTAGACAGAAAGAATGGGCCGGTAGCACAGTCCGGCAGTGCGGCTGCCCGTTAAGCAGACTGTCGCGGGTTCAAATCCCGCCCGGCCCACCACGATTGCCCATCTACTCCTTCTAACCAATAGTTGAAGTTTGCTGAACGCGCTTCTCTACGTTTTTTCCAGTGGTCTTCTGGGTACAGATTCATCCGAACCGGCATACTCGAACTGGGCCTATGGTAGCCCGGGGGAGATTCGAACTCCCGTCGATGGGTCTCTTCCTGGTTTTAGAGTCCAAAGCCCATCATTGGCCGGGTCACTATTTTCGACCCTTGCTAGTCCACTACACCACCGGGCTACAAGAGACCCGGGTCTCCGGCCAAGACCCAATAAGCCTTCCTCGCAATCGGCTGGCGTAGATGTTGCGAATCGTCTTGCAAGCTATGAAAAAGAAGGATTCTGGCAGTCCACGCTGCGACCTCACAAAGATACTTTCGAAATCTGGTCGGTCAGCGCGGTCGGAACTAACGACGTTGCGATGCCACGAAGGTCTTGCATGATTGTCTTAAGCTCAGCCGGTCCGGATTCTTTCATTTGAATTAGACAATAGTCAGCGATCTCGAGCAGACGCTCGTTGAGTATCATCATCGCCGGAGTCCTCTGTGGTAGAAGGTAGCTCCTTTGATACATCTCAAAGGTGGGACCGGCCGTCTTTCCGGGTCTGTGAGACCCTAGAGGCATCTTGGTCAGGAGTTCTCCTAGAGGTGTGATGGCTTTGATCATCATGGCGACTGAGGCTTTGCTCAGGGTTTGGCGTTCGGTAGGCTCCGTGTCGGCCTGGACGAAGTAGCGGCTCAGGATCTGGAGCATCACTTCATAGCAGGCGTTGAAGATATTCGCGACGCCAGCAGTCCTAGGATCAGTAATCACGTCTGCACGACGCACATCGCTCGGTGGGTGGACATAAGCCGCGAGCACGGGTCGAGATGGATGAAAGTTCGAATCCTTCTTCTCCTCTTCCAAGTATTCGCTCAGTACGTTGAAGAACTTGCCAAAGTGCGCCTTTCTCCAATCACCCCTAGCGCCTTCGCCTTCGGTGATTATAGTGTCGATTGCTCTCATGGCGCTGTCGAGATCGGTGACTGCAATCAATTCCGGCCACCCGAAGTACTCTCCCGTAGCCTGGGTTTTGGAGGATCCTAGGAAGACTTGGGACTGTCCATACTTGTCGGATAGGTCCCAGAAGCCTTGTTGGATGCCGCGGTAAAGATGTCCGACGGTGGCGAAGTCTTGCTTCTCAGGCACTATTTCCTCGCCTGTTAGAATCCTTTTAGCAGTGGCTCCTGTTTGTGGAACCAGGACATCTTTCAAGGACATTCCTTCTGGTCTCTCAAGATAGAGGAAGTGTCGGAGGGCCTTTTCGCTGAAGGGCAGCAGAGCCAGCTGGACTCCAGGTCCGAAGTACTTTGTGGGGTGAGGAAAATTCGGTCGGCCGAAGTAGGGCGCGGCTCCTATTGAGGTGAGAAGGTTGTTTACGAGCGCGAGATGCAACATCTCCTGTTGTGCAACTCCGGCGATAACGCGTTCCCAACGCCTGAGCGCCAAAAGCTGGGCGTCTGTTACTCCCTCTTCCGTGCTCCGTTTCAGGCTAAAGATCGTGAAAAGGTATCCGCACATCACCATGTGCTCTAGGGTGGCTGCCTCGCAAAGCGTGAAGATGAGCTGTTCGCGATTTTCGATTGCAATAGTCCGTTCCTTCCTATCTACTCTTCTAGACACGGCAGCTTGACCTTCAGAGGAACAAACGCGAAACGGGTCTACTCACGAATCGGGTATCCTCAGAGAAGTTCTGCCAAGGGAAACGAACGATGCTCAGTCGGGGGCACCAAGAAGTTCTGTCTGTGTGTTGTCGTGGTAACTATGTTGATTCCCATGCCCAAGGAAAGCGCGCCAAGAGGAGCACTGTTTTGGACGAGCACGTTGTTGCTCTTGCAGTACGCAGGATTATCGAAGTCGTAGGCTACTGCCGTGCCACCTTTGCCCGGTTTCGCGTAGGGAGCTACGAGGTTGTAGCGGCCATCTTGAGCGAGCCTGACGCGGTGGAAAAAGTCACTGGTTGGGACGAAGACGACAAAGTGGACCCCCGCGGCGTTTTCAAGTTGCATCCCGTCAACACTCGGCCGAGAGCTGTAGTAGAAAGGATTGTCTAAGGTGTTAAAGTCAACACGAAGGGGGACCGCCTGACCCTTCTTGTACATTGTTCCGTAAGGGTCGGTGATGTCCTCGGCGAGACGACTCACAGGCTGAATTGCTGCGCTGTGCCCGGCGACCCCGAATTTCTCGACTTGGGACTGAATGACCGAGGAAGACGCAACCAAGGGAGAGGAAGAGTTCGCAGCGAGTAGCTGCGTCGCACTGCCCTCTTCTTGTGATCCCCCGGTGTCAATCGTCACAGTTCCTTCAGGCACATTGAGGGCTTTCGATCCGCGAGCTGGGCCATGCATGCGTTGCACTCGCTGGGCAAAGTTTGGGAAGTATTTGTTGTACCAGAGCTCTAGGTCCTCAGTAATGTGTGATAGGTGCATGATGGTGCCATGTGCAAAATAGCTCTTGGGAGTCTGATTTGTGAGTCCAAGACTTTCGAAGTTGTCGATCCTTCCTATCCCGATCGAATTTTCGATGGTAGACGTGAACCCCATGAACAATTCTGCGTTGTCCGGAATCCTGTCCGCGCCTAGGATCCCAGCTCGAGTCGCCAGCTGCTTAACTAGACTCGGCTGAGTCTCGTTCTTGAAAGCGTTCGAACCCAGGAATCCTTTTCGCATGCTGGTAAAAGAGAATAGACCCGTACTGACTAGTGCTGCTCGCCCTCGTGCAATATTCTCGGAATGATCGCTTACCAGGACTATCGCAACATCGTTGTTTTCGATAATAAGATCCAAAGGATCGCCTGGAAATCTAACGGCCTCCAAGAGAGCCAAGGTTCTACCATTGTACGCTTTTGTCGCGTAAAGGTCAACAGGAATATACTCGTCTGAAAGGCTCGCGAGGGGCTCCATGAAATTGAAAAAGTAAGGTAGACCCCACGCGATCACTAGGCCGAGCCCATTTGCTCCGCCCCAGTCGTCGCCGAAACTGTGCTGAAGATTCTTGAGCGTGCTCTCCAGCTCGTATTGCGCCCTCTGGATAGCTGTCTTGTTCCGTTCGATATCTAGATTAGCGGTCAGTACCTCGTGGTATAGCGGAGGTACATCCACCTCGACGGTCGTGTCGGGAGGTGCGTCAGGAGCTCTGTGGGCGACTACGTCAGCGTTGCGCTCCACCGTGAGATATTGTTCGGAGTAGAATTCTGCTACGGGTTTGCGCTTCGCTCTCCGTCTGACCACGGCAAATTGTTTGAGAAACGAGTAGATCTTTTCCTCGGAAAGCGCGGTGCGGAGCTTTTTAGAAGTTGCAGCAGGTTTTTCCTCAGAGTCGGCAGACATGGACTTATCCACTGGTTTGAAGTGATTCCGAGGGGTCAGCAGTAGATTTAGTTTTTGCTTAGAACATCGAGATTAGTTGGTACATTCGCATCCGTGACGAGAAAAGCCCATCGTTCCTAACTCCTAGGCGAACGCTACCTTTCAGTCACCATGGTCGTTTCAGAAAGAAAAGTAGGCAGATTCTTCATGAGAGAGAGATATTCGACGAAGCCCGCAAGCGAGGTTGAGGAGGGAAGGACAGCCCCAGTCTTTGAGAGGCGCCTAACAATCGCGATTCAGGTAGAGGATTGGTTTTTTAAGCCTCCTGCTCGGTCGGCGTTCCAGGGGTTGAAGCAGATTTCTAGACTTGCGGATATTCAGCTAGAGATGGTAAGCAAGGTACCCCTGTTCGCGAATCTAGACAAGAAGCATGTCGAGGCCATCTCCGGCCTTGGAAAGAGGTTATCCTACGATCCTGGTCGGAAGATTGTGAAGAAGGGAGAGAAGGGCATTGGATTCTACCTGATACTCGACGGTCAAGTTGAGGTCCGATTGGGCGATAAAGTCTTGGCGAAACTCGGTAAAGGTAATTTCTTTGGAGAGATGGCCTTGCTGGAGAAGGAACCCCGGTCAGCGGACGTAGTTGCCATAGCTCCTACGACCTGCTTTGGGATAACAGGATGGTCCTTCGACGAGATCCTGAAAAAAGAGCCGGAGATAGCTTCGGGCATCATTAAGGAGCTTGCCCGCCGCCTGCGCGAGGCAAATGCTGCCTTGACGGAGTAGCAGAGACTAGGACTAATACGCTGGTCGTCGGTCAAGCTTCTTCGAGCACTTCTGTCCTCACTAATCAGCGCCAGGCTTCGATCGTTTTTTCCTTGTCAGATCCGGTCCTGCGTCTGGAGGTCGTTGTGCCGAGTTGTTTCTTTTTTCCTTCACTGGATGCGATTGCGACTCTGGAACAAGCAGGAAATCCGCTCGGAAGGTTGAACCGAGAAATTTCGGCTGAACGTGCAGGCTTCTAGATGCCGCTGGTTGTGCAGAAAGCGTTGTTCTTGAACTTGTTATTCTTGCTCCCAGACTGGAATGCGTCAAACACTCCGTTGCCGCAGGCGCTGTTTCCAGTGACCGAGTTGTTGTTGGAAGACGAGACTAGGGCGAAGCCGTAGACGCCGTTATTGTTAGCCGTGTTCTTCTGCAGGTTGTTGTTGGACGAAGAGATCAGCAGGAAACCGCTCCCAAGGTTATTGTTGGCAGCGTTGCCTCCTAGGCCATTATTGTTGGAGGACTGCAGCAGGAAACCGTTCACTCCATTGCCATTGGCCCCGTTGCCCGTGAGAGCATTGTTGGTCGATGAGGACAGCGAAAAGCCGTTCATGGAGTTAGCAGCGGCCGTGTTGAGACCGAGCACGTTGTTTGAGGAGGACATTAGAGAGAACCCGTTGCCTAAGTTGCTTGTTGCCGTGTTCCCTGCGATCCCGTTTTCATTAGAGGAAGAATCCAAGCGGAAGCCGTCGTAAGCGTTGCCGCCCCCAGTGTTCCCCGCAAGACCGTTGAGGGCGGAGGATGATAGCCAGAACCCGTAGGCGTTCCCGTTGGCGCTGTTGGCGAAGAGTATGTTGCTGTTGGATGAGTTGAGCCGGATGCCTATGTAGAAGTTTGTCACGTGGCAGTTCTCTATTGTGACCCCCGTCCTCCCATTTAGGAGAATGCCTGTATTCGGCGACGACGTCGGCAGATTGGTTATTCCGCTGATAGTGTGACCGTTGCAGTTGAAAATGATCTTGTCTGCACCTATGACAATCTGCGCGGTAGTGTCCGTGGTGAGAGTTGTGCTAGAGGTTATAGTCTGGATAGGCGGTAGCCCCAGTACAACTGTGGATCCACTACTGCCCAGATGGCTCGTATCCCCAGCGTAGCCGGCAGTTATCGTCTGGGGACCCGGGGACGTGGCGCTCGGACTATAGCCGATCGTGCAGCTTGCTGTCGCTCCAGTAGCTGAGAGCGAGCATGTTGGAGGCGTAAATGATCCTGACTGGCTGCTCTTGAAGCTCACAGTTCCCGTTGGAGTCGTCGAAGTTCCAGTATCGATATCGCTAACGGAGGATGTGCATGTGCTGGGAGTATTGACAGCGACCGAGGTCGGTACACAGCTGACACTCGTGGAAGTGGAACGGTGCGGGCTCGTGAGGAACGTGCTCCATTCAGATTCTATGACCTTGGCCGTCTCAAAGTTGAGCTCCGTTCCGATGTCGCATCCGACCCGACAACCAATATCACAGCCTACTCGACAACCAATGTCGCATCCCACGCGGCAGCCGACGTTGAAATTCCCACTTTCTGTAAATTTGTATCGGAGATTTGCCCAGTCGTTAAAGCCGGTCAGTGTCCCAATCATCGTGTCATTGTTGACATCGGAGGATACGCCCGTCCTCAGCTGGCCATCACAATCCCAGTCCGGGTTGTTACTGACTAGATCTATCTTGGTAGTATGATGGTCTGGACAAACCCATCTAGTATAGTCATTGGTATTGGATAGGCTTGACCACTCGTCGAGACTTGACTCGTTGAGTGCCGATAGTGCTTGTTCTGAATAGTCGAACCTGGCTACATTACCAGTAGGTGTCTTGGTAACGATGCCTACAACCTGGTGTTCATAATTCATGACGCTGAGATAGTTCGGTTTGAAGTTGGCATCATCGCTCCCACCATGTTCGAGGCCAAGATTGTGGCCCAGCTCATGCATCAGTGTCCCAGCCTGTTCAAAGACGGTCCCGACGCTGTTTGTCCAGCGCCCTATACTGACGATAAAGTTGCTACCAAAAGTCTCTCCGACACCGGAGACGCTACTTCCGGCGATCATGTCCTGGACGAAGAGCCCGTAGTGGAAGTAGTGAGCCCGGTTAGGGTCCATGTATGCCGCTTTGAGAGTATCGAAGGACTGAGGCTCACTGTGGGTGAAGTTCAAAACATCCTGTTGAGGTATAGCGTTCTTAACATCAAATACGAGATTGATTCCACCGCTCTTTCTCGGAAATCCAGCGTAGAGACAGTTCGACACGGCGGGCACAGGTGCTGAGTCAAAAGCCGAAGTTACAATATCCAAGGCTTGCTGGAGTGGCTTGTGAGTATAGGCGCCGCTTGCTGGGACCATATAGTCAAGTTGCACGAGCACATTGATTCGACAAGGGTCTACTCTCAACGCTTGCATCTCCGGAGACAATTTCACAAAATCAGGTATCCCGTCACCGCTGGTTTCTTGGAACGAATCGGGTTCCACCCGTAGCGTTGACCTCAGGATATGTGTATGATCCCACCTGAGGGTCCGCAGTTATGTTCAGCCCGATCAGATCGCCCGGCAGAACGGTCAAAAGCGTATCTGTGAAGTATTCTATGATGGTGGATCCAGTCAGGCTATTAGGGTAGCTTGGTAGCCGGGCCTCCAATACAGGTCTCGGGTCGTGAAGTGGCCCAGCCTCTACGACGGTGAGTATTGAAGAATTGTTCAGATTTTTCCTGAGGACCTCGATCTGAACACTAGTGGGAGTACTTGGAACTGTACTTGAAGATGACCTTGAAGGCGTCTGACATACTGCGACCCCCACTAGATTCAGACTCGAGCCTCCGACTGGCTGTTCATTGAACGCTAGCGCTCTCCAAGTAGTGGGTGGTGAAGCAGTAGCAGGGAACATGTCTGTAACTACCAGCTCCCCTCCGCCGTTTGGATGGTTAACACTGTTGCCACCACCCGTAAGCACGTCACCCGCCTTGCACGACGCATCAGACTCACCCAGCGTCTGTGGAGCAACAGATGTAACAGGGCCGCTCACCAAGTAAGTTGCGTCTGACGACAGGAATTCGGGTCTGAACTGGGCCTTCCAACTAGTAATATTACCGGGCATGGTTATTGGATAGGGCATGATCCATGTAGTTGCGTAGGTCGGCGCAAGTCCGGAATCCTCGACTCCAACAATATTGCCGCCGGCCGAGGCGACGCCTGTGGGCAGATGGACTCCCAACAACTGGGACTGGATGCTTTCAGGGATCGATATCAGAGTCTCTGTACAAAGCGTCGTACAGATGGTTGTCCTGAAAATTCCCATAACCACGCATAGGTCAGCGTTCGGTACGCTGCTGAGCGCGGAAGCGAGCCCAATACTAATCGTGGAGCAGCCTGTTGCAAAGCCGATGTGAGGATTGACCAGTGGCAAGCCGGTCAGTGATACTTTGAACAGGCGGCCGGACGCGGGTGCTGTTGTGTTTGCTCCGACGAGATCAACGTGTGCGACGCCCGGTCCGTCTTGGGGTCCGCAATCAACCCCAACATTGTTAATGCAATTGGCGCTCACAGTAGGGCTCTGAAGAATTGTGTTTGTCAGGTCTGCGCTGGTCGCGTTCATGATGGTCGGGTCCCAGCGGACAGATACTCCAAATGCGTTGAAGATAGTTGAATTGAGAATATTTATCGAGACAACCAAGTGCCCAGTCGAATCCGCGATCATCTGCGGGAGAGTCTGCGGGCATAGCAGTGAGTCTCCTGGAACAATGCATATTCGGCCAACAAACGGAGGTAGGCCGGTACCACTCAACGCGGATGATGCGGAGACAGACGGAATGTATGGGGTCCACGCGAAGAGTGTGAGGGTTATTGCCAGAATTATTATGCTGAGTATCTTATAGTCGACACGATTCCTTGCGAAGCCTAACCGCTTGAGCACTGCTTTGTCTTATGCCCTGCACACTGCCATTATCGTGGAGAACGAATTCTCCCCGGCCGCCGAGAAAAAAGCGCGCCACTTCTGGCGAATGTGCAGTCGTCTGAATTTACGATCAGAATTTAACACTATCGGCAATCTTAACTCCGAAGTAATTTGTTATATAGATAGGGATGGCTTAAGAAAGCCTTGGTTATCTGCCCCGCCCCTCAGCCAACCGAGAACACTTGGCTTCCTCACCGTAAGGGGGTGCTAATGATTACCTGTAATCTTTGAAGAATCTTCTAGCCGATGCTCAAAGGGCATCGGCTTCGACGAGAACAGTCGAACTCTTCCAGATTCGGATCTGAAAGAAAAGGGTTGAGTACTTGAAAACGTACGAAGTGAAGATTCCGTTGAAAGCAGCTACAGAGCGCCTTTTGAACTTCATCCGACAGTCCTCTTCGTAGCTGGAAAAGCGTTTGCGGAGGGCTTATGAGTTCGGGTCTGCATCTATCACGGCAAGAGAACTCATCATCTGATGCCGGCTGAACGGTGCAAAGTAGATTATCTTCTCTGGGTCTCTTGCCAGTCTAGAGCATACAGCGGCTCGGCCACGGGAGTTGACAGTATCCTATGGAGTAAAGCTATAACGTCGGACTGGTGGTTCTGTGTGAGAACGGTCGACCGCACCGTTTAATATTGTATTTACTTCCGCGCATATCTAGGTCTTGTCAGCAACCGCCGATCTTTCCCTAGACGAAGCGCTTGCGGGAGCCGCGGAGAAGATCGGCAACTATGAATGGACAGCTGCGGCGCACTTGTATCAGCGCGCCCTGGATACGCTGAACCCTCCCCGAGACATTCTCCAAGCCAGCAGCATTACGGAGGTTCTGGCAAAATGCCACTTCAAAGCGGCGTTTCAGGCCGCCGGCAGAAACGAATTCTTGCATTGTATGGGACTATGCCGGGAGTTTCAGGAAAAAGCGGCCACCATGTACGAAAAGGTAGGCTCGGAGGCCCTCGCAAAGAGAGCCAAGTCTAGAGGTCTGTTCGCCTCTTTCTGGCTCAGCAATGAGCCCGATGAGAAGCGGAAGTTGTTGGAAAAATGTATGTCTTTGACTCAAGAATCGTCTCAGACTCTTGAAGTTCAGGGAGACAGAGGCCCCCTCGGCGAGACTCTTCTCGATCTATTGGCCTACCGTCAAGAGGCTGTTCACCTCTCCAGAGATAGGAAACAACTAGTCGATCTTTTCGAATCGGCTGTTGAAACCGCTTGGCGGATTATTGAAGACGAGAGCTTGGTCGAAAACGTGATCGTGCTAGAGTCGACCAATATGCTGATACAGCTATACATGGTAGCGGATTACGTACTTGAACGGCCGAGATATGAGGAGCTGGAGAGGAAACTAGAAAAGTTCAAGGATAGAATAGGCTTACTGTCAGAGAAAATCGGTACAGCAGGCGCGAAGGCCCTAGCTAATGACAGTCTGGCACTGCTGATTGCCGACCTTGAGGGAGACATTCCCAAGACTATGACTCTCTTCGAGCAGGGAGTGTCAAACGCCAAGAAAACTAGAGATTCTTTCGTTATGGGAAGATTATGCACCGTTGCAGCAACTATGGCCCGGTGGGCAGGTCTAAGCGAGGAATACGTAGGGAAAAGACGGGAACAACTTGAGAAATCAATAAGACTTGCCCAGAGCGCGATCGAGAGTCTTCAGCCATCATCGCCAGGTGCATGGCTGAAACGCGCGTATGGAGTGAAGATAGACGCATCAAATTACCTCGCGCTCATAGTTGAGAGTGACATTGACAGCAAGAGAAGCATTCTACGTGAAGCCATCAACAATGCGAGGAGCGCGATGACATACGAGCATCACTCCTTCCTCATGGGCATGGGCCACCAGCTCAGCAGGGCCATGTACCTGCTGGCTACGATGGATGTGGGTGCAGAGGAGAAAGCGCGGCTCCTCAAGGAAGCTCTCCCGATCAGAGAGGACACGGTCCGGACACTTGAACTGCTGAGCCCTCACTCCTTCAGCAGGGGAACGATGCT
>WNFE01001806.1_pt1 | contig 15604 bp, 14 predicted proteins | sample 5400451 | NCBI WGS metagenome assembly WNFE01 (sample SAMN13153344, study PRJNA577476) | soil metagenome | isolation source: 200 cm saprolite under Douglas fir tree site 2 hole 2 | place: USA:California | collected 2015-04-18 | reverse complement strand
GACTGATCTGTTCCGATGTTTGCGCGAAATGTCGCGCACCACCAGGCCAATCGCTCAAGTTATCCTTAGCGAGAGAAATGCCCAGGTATCCCTTTTCTATTGTACAGAGTACCGAAACAACAATCTGTGGCTTCTTAATGGATTCCACTGCCCCAGTTTCCTCTGCAATGGCTTCGGCAAGGAGCTGATTAACTTGCCCACTGCTATACGCTCGCTTGATACTGACTGTGGAAAGTGTCTCTGCTGTATTGGTTTGCAGCAGGCGCGTCTGCACAGCAAAACGTTGTCCGCGTTCCAGTAGCGTAAATGTGGGAAGACTGGCAATGGCTAAGGCAAGTTCACCTAAATCGTTCTCCGTATTATTCAAGTTAATCATCGCTTGTACAGGTGCAAGATGGCGCACGAAGATCGGTCGTTGCTCTGCTGCCTGCCGCATCAACGCTCTAACATCTTGTAGGGGCGTTACTTGAGGAAAGCCACACAACAAGATATCAGGAGCTAGTAACTCAAGACTATCCAGGCTTCCATCCAGGCTCTTTAATTCATCGAATGCCACATTCATGAATTCAGGATGAGCAGTAACGATCAATACAGGAGTTACCCTGGTGGGTATCGGTGCTTCTCGACTCACAATCCCCCCACAAAACGGCCTTTGACAAATGTTCCTTTGGGATCAAACTGCTGTTTGAGTCGCTGCATCAAGTAAAAATCTGCACCAGGCTCACCCCATACATCAATGCGTCGTTTCAGGTCAATGGGACAACGTTCGACAACCAGGCTTCCGCGCGCCCCTTGTGCATGTAGACGAAGCTCCGCAATCGCCTCCACAAGGCGAGGTGTTGCATCACTTGGTCGCAGTTCAATATATAAAATACCGTTACCAGCATGCGCTACAACAGCCGAATCAAGCTCATAATGCCGGCAGGTCTCCTCAATTACCTGAAGGTAAGTCGCTATTTGCGATACCAGAACAACCGCCTTACAAGTTACTGATCCCTGAGTATGTTCGCGCACAACATCCCAGAATTGATCTTGTGCCTTACCGGTCAGGTCATCGCTTAACAACGCACTGTTCTTGCGGGCCAACAGTCGGGTCTCATCTATTTGGCGGTCAATTGCCGTGGAGCTTCCCTCAAAGTTGACGGCTAAGGTATAGCCATTGGTTGGCAGGTTCAGGCCAAAGAAATCGGTCATGTCATTGGCTGCCCTGGGGTCAATCAATTCAATGGCGCTTGGCGTCAATAGGGAGCCCAGGATGGCGATAACGGTCTGCATCGCATCTGTGGCGCTCGAAAAGGTTAGTATGAGTGTATGTTCGTTTGCCGGAAGTGGCTGTAATTTGAAATTGGCTTCAACGATGATGCCGAGTGTTCCCAATGAGCCAATATAGAGTTTATTGAGGTCATAGCCCGCGACGTTTTTGACCACGCGACCGCCGCTGCGTGCAATATCCCCGCTGGCTTGTACAACATGCAGCCCAATCACCATGTCACGTGCCGTGCCATAGCGTAATCGTTTTGGACCGCTGGCATTCGAGGCCACAATCCCACCTAGAGTCGCCTGTTGAGCATCGGGCGGGTCGAGAGCTAACCTTTGTCCTTTTGTCGCCAGTTGCGCCTGTAAAGCCGTCAGTGTAAGACCTGCTTCGACATGACAGGTGAGGTCAGGTGCTTCATGCTCTAGCAAGCGTATCAGCCTGGTCGTTTCGAGCAAAATATCGAATTGTTCTGGTATTCCTCCCAGGTTTATACGTGAGCCGCCACCACGAGTTAGTAATGTTAATCCTTGCTGATTTGCCAATGCAACGACCTGGCCTACCTGCTCAACTGTTTCGGGTATGACCGTTACACGAGGTAACAATCCGTCGACGGTGTAATTGCGCAATTCGTCGGGATCGCTAATTATCTGCATTGCAGGGGTGAATTGCCCTAAGTTAGTTGCAAACGCCTGAAGCTCAGCCATTACTATTTCCTTACAACTGCTTCATATCAGCACATCGTCCCGGTATTGGGAATAATTTCCCCGGATTAAACAACTGGTGTGGATTCCATGCTTCACGCACTTGCTGCATCACGCGTAAATCGACGTCGCTGAAGATAAGCGCCATCTCTTCCTGTTTCTCTATCCCAACGCCATGCTCACCTGTTATCGTGCCTCCGACCTCGGCGCATACCGCGAGTATTTCGTGTCCGGCTTTGCGCACACGCTCGACCTCGCCTGGAATTTGTGAATCGAAGAGTATAAGTGGATGTAGGTTACCATCACCCGCATGAAAGACGTTGCCCACTCTCAATCCATAACTGTCACAGATTTCACCAACACGTCTCAGAACGTATGGTAGGCGAGTACGTGGTACAACCCCATCCTGCACATAGAACTCGGGGCTTATACGTCCAACCGCGCCAAAGGCGTTCTTGCGGCCGGCCCAGAATAATTGGCGTTCTGTCTCGTTCGCAGCGATACGCACCGCGCGAGCTTGATGTTTAAAGCAGATGCTCTCAATTTTTTTCACTTGTTCCGCTACATCTTCTTGCAGCCCTTCGGCTTCCATCAGTAGGACCGCCGCCGCATCCATTGGATATCCTGCATGTGTATCGGCTTCGACTGCCTGTAAGATCATCTGATCCATCATCTCGATGGCGGCGGGTATCACGCCGGAGGCAATAATCTCCGAGACGGTATTCGAGGCATCATCCATCGCGTCGAAGACTGCCACCATGGTTTTGACGGATTCAGATAGGTGCACGATGCGCACTATAATCTTGGTGACGATACATAATGTTCCTTCGGAACCGATTAACAAACCAGTAAGATCATAGCCTGGCGTATCGCATGTCCAGCCACCTATCTGTACAACGTTCCCCTCTGGAGTGACGATCTCTAGCCCAAGCACATGATTTGTGGTGACGCCGTAGATCAGTGTATGGGGACCACCGGCATTTTCTCCTACATTCCCACCAATAGTACAGGAACGCTGACTGCTAGGATCTGGTACATAGTAGAAACCTTGCGGATTAAGAGCGTTGCTCAGGTGGAGATTCACCAGTCCTGGTTGCACAACGGCGCGTAAATTATCGTAATCTACCTCAAGGATCCGGTTCATGCGGGCAAATGCAATCACAATGCCACCATAAACCGGAATTGCGCCACCACTCAGACCTGTACCTGCGCCCCTCGGTACCACTGGTACATTATGACGGGCTGCAATTTTTACAATCTCGGCTACTTCCTCTGTCGTCGCTGGCAGCACCACCATGTCCGGAGTACTGCGATCGATCGACGCATCATACTCATATAACATCAAATCATACGGTGTGTGCAAGACGTAACGCGCTCCAAGCAAGGCACTTAGTTCGCGCACCACCTCTACTTTTTTCGTTGCCGATACACGTTGAAATAAGGGAGCTGTAACAGGTAGTGATGGAAGTTCTGCGATGCTCATGATGTTGATCCTTTGGGCTCGTTACCCTTTTTTACCAGTGAGTGGATAAATGCCCTTTGACACTTTCATCCGGACATCCGTGGGGCCCGATTATGCACTTTGACGAGTTAATCCGGACACTCGTAGGGGCCGATTTATCGGCCACTGGTAGAATGTTCCGCTATCCGAATTATTTTGTTCAATGCCATTATCGGCCCTTGCTGGACTTTCGCTCTCCAGATGAACAAGTTAAAAGCGTATATCCACCGGTCAGCTATCTTTATATGGTGATGATACCATGCAAATTGAGCGAAGGGAAGAAGGCCTGACGGGATGAAAGGTGAAAAATTGATTTCAAGGGGATGAAAACAGTCGCCAGCACCAGAAGAGCATCAACGCTAATGCAACCGCAAGTACCGTTAGTAGGATGCGGTGGGAGGTATCCCATCCATTACTTATAGTGGACGTTGACGATGTTGGTGACGTGGTCAACGTTGGGGACGTTAAGTCTGTGGTTGAAGTGACGGCGGCAACTGGCGTGGAAAATTGAAGGTTGCTCCATGCAGGCTGAGTGCTACTGATAATAGCAGGTGTTGAAGTAGCCTTCACATAACCCCCGGACCCTAGATTTGGCAAAGAAGAGGAAGAAGAGGTTGGTGTAGGACTTACCTGTGACACCATGTTACTTGCATCAATAGTGGGAGTATTTGTTATCTGCCAGTTGTTGGATCCGTCGGGAACGCGAGCATATGAATGATCAGTAGGTAGCGCTGGAATATTTACCTCGTCAATTGTTGTGCCTGCAATAACCAGGCGCAAACTTCCTGCAGATAGATGTATGCTCGAATAGACCTCAGGAAAAATCACCAGATAGCTATGCGCAGCGATGGCAGCGCCAAAGGGTAAATAGTAGGTGAGCGTGTTGGGACCTGAATCGAAGCTGGCATGTGCTGCATAAAGATTATATGGTTGGTTTTGTCTGTTATACAACTCTACCCAGGAGTCGCTCTTAAGAGAAAATGTTTTGTTTAGTTCCGAACAATTCCAGGGTGAGCCGGGCATGGAAAGTACTTCGTTAATCAGCACAATACCTGGTGTCGCAGGTGCAGCTACAGGTGAACCAGGCACCGGCGGAGGGATAGGTGGAGCGCAACCGTGAGTGCTGGCAGAAGCAGCGTGTAGGGTATTTACGTTCAAAAAAAGCGCTACTATAAGTAGCGCACTAAACAAGCGCAGCCTCACACGTGCCTCCTTCAACTTCCAACTAAGTTATTTCTATTGTGAGAGGTATTCAAATGGCACTCTGCTGCGGCTGGGGATACGTTCATTAATGGCGCGGCGCAGTGCCTCAACGCTATTTTCGCCAATGGAAAAAGCTATAATGGAACCAATAATGACACCGCAAATGCCACCAAGCGCAATGCCCTCGAGAAACATGCGGTTACGAAAAAAAGACATCATTGATCACCTTCTACAAAATGAGTTATTGTAAGTATACTACAGTTTTTGCTTCACTCCAGAGGCGTTCTAGTCGGTAGTATTCTCGTTCCTTTTGCCCGAAGATATGTACGATAACATCACCAAAGTCCAGCAGAATCCAGCCGTGTTCGGCATTGCCCTCTCGATGGAGCACTTTGGCTCCCTGTTCCCCTAGCTGTTCATCAATGGCATCAGCGATGGCCTGTATCTGGCGAGGATTGTTGCCACTACAGATGACAAAGTAATCTGCAAAAGTGGTTACGTCTCGAATATCTAATAAGATTACGTCCGAGGCTTTTTTATCGGATGCGATATCCATTGCAGCCCTCGCCAACTGACCAGGGTCTAGCAGAACTCCTTCCACAAACTCTCCTATGTTTACACATTTCTAGGCGGGTATCCCACCCGCTAGGAGCTTCCTACTCTATTGGTAAAATGTACAGGTAAGGCTTGGCATCGACATCCCTACCCTTACATTGATTGTACCCGCATTATAACATGGTTAAGCAAAGGTGTTAATAGGATAAAAGCCCCAACCACTCTTCTTTACTAGTATGACGTTCGGCGCTTACATTCTCCAAAATTTCTGCACGCAGTTCGCCTAACGTGCCCCAGCCCTCGGCCTCGACATCGTATTTATGGATTGTTTCCTCGTTGCGTTGGCATACCCAGACGAAGCTATCATCGGGCAAGTCACTATACTTCTCGACTACGGCACGTAGAATCTCACGTGCCACATCTTCGGCGAAGCGAGGATTAGCGTGTGCTTTATTAACTATATAGAGTTCATCGGGACGCTTGAGCAATCCATAATTTTCAGAACTCATAGCGCTTTCAGCAAGGTCAACCAGGTCGGTGGCATCCAAACTCTGATCTGTTCCAATCATCAAGGTTGCTCGTCCACGCTGGTTATGTGTTGCTAGCGGCGTGACATCGAGCATTTTCTCAATCGCATCTTGAGAGAAGCCCTCCTCCTGCAGGCGCATTCGTGCAAACGAATGGACCATATCCTGAGCGCAGGGGCAGGCAACCATACCTTCGACTTCGACGCCCACTATGTGCCTTGAATAATCCTTTGTTGCAACAGCCTGTGCAATTAAACCGTAGACTTCCTGCGTAGGGCGGCCTGAGACCGGAGTCCACCTCTGAAGGGGATAGGCAGTGCGGATGTGCACTTCTGCCCGGAACGCTTTCTGCTTTTCTACAATTGTTTTAGCTATATGCTCGGCAAGTAATTCGATTTTAGGCCAGGCATTGCTACCAATGTCCTGCAACACCTCGTCGAGGGCGTCACTGAAGCGAGACATATGCATTCCCGCCTGTGTTGCATTGAGATCAGCATAGAGATCGAATGTCGCATTGAACCATTGTTGCTGCCCCTCTGGATCTCCAATCAAAATCGCCTTGGTGATGCCAACAACGCCTGCACGCCCGAGACGAACATGCACTGCTGGCTGTCCGTTCTGGATATCTCGACCAAGCGAGATATGCAAACTCGGTGCCAGTTTATTCACACCATTCTGTGAGACAGCATCCAAAAGTTGTTGCGTGGTCTGTCCACTCAAAGGGTCGATTACATCGGGCGCGATCTCCGCCAGCGGAACCAGCACGAATGCGCGTTCTGCCATACGTGGATGGGGCACAGTTAGATCTTCTTGCGTAATATGGAGATTATCGTAAAAGATAATATCGATATCTATTGGACGTGGACCATTGCGAAACGTTGGTTGCCTACCTATTGCTACTTCAATATCTTTGGCATATTTGAGCAATTCATGAGCAGAGAGCGTGGTTTTCCCACGGCAGACTATATTCAGGAAGCGCGGTTGGTCAAGATAGCCAACCGGCTCTGTTTCGTAGATGGATGAGATGGTTGTAATCTCCATCACTTCACGCAGGCGCTGCAATGCAGCAGCCAGGTTGCCACGGCGATCCCCCTGGTTGGAACCAAGCGCGAGAAAAACGGTATGAGTTGCAACCGGTTTATTTCCGTTTAAGGAAAACGGTGGCGAAGTTGTGGTTTTAATACCCATTGGATATATCCTCTCTAAACGCTGTATTACATTGTACTCAAGTTCTTAGTATTCCTTTTATGAGAACATGAAACAGGCTGGTTTTTAATCCACTTACCAATATCCCCACATATCTACGCATTGCATGCTTATAATAAGTACGATTTCTTAAAGGTGGTTGATTTGTAACTATTCAGGACTTCTTGCCGCCTGCGGCGGCTCACTCAGGTATGGCGTGGGTGCGGGCTGTGCCGCCTGCGGCGGCACAGCCCGCACCCACGCCATACCCCTGGCGAACTGCCGTAGGCAGTGAGGAGTCAAGCAGCGGGGAGACCTGAAGAGTTACGTTTATTTTTAATGAATGTCATGCCCTCCAAAAGGCGCAGAGAGCAGGTCTATGCCACTATCAGACCAGCTCAAAATATCTTCGCTAAAGAGTATCTACCTGTCCTATAAGAGATAAGATTTCTTATAGCCGAATATGGTGGTGAATCGTTCTATTCTAACGTGCCGTCCAGTATCGCTCCAGGTGAACCGTCTCCACAGGCCGAATACCATGCGTATAATCGTCCATTGCCTTAAACATCGTTGCCTTGTCGCCGAAATTTGCCTGAATTTGGGAAGCGTACATCTCTGCCGCTTCCTGGCGAAGGTGCAGCATCTCAGACATTTCAACCAGTGTAGGCTCCAGAGTTCCACCTAATTCCCTCAACCGCTCATCCCGTGCTCCACTCGCTAGAACATAGGGGAAGTCCTCGTAGAGTTTGACGTTTGCCCTACGTTGGATTAGACGGTCGATAGCTGAACTAACGATCTGGTGATCGACATGACGACCTACCCCAAGAGGTCCATAAAAGACCGCATCTGGTAGACGGTCGTGTAATGCGACCAGGCTTTGGGCAAGCTCCCTGTCGATCCATAGATCACCAGAATGAACCTTTCCACCTATCAACTGGCTCTTTTCTGTATAAAATGGTGGTGAACCACGATACATTGCATCCAGGTAGTCAAGCCAGAGGTAATCGACATTCAGGTAATTAAGCGCTCGAGCGTCTTCCTCATGTCGGGTGGTTACTGCGATTTGCGCATTCGGCCGGAAGCCCATATCTCTATGAATCTGTGTCGCGAGTGGGCTCAGTTCTGTTGTTTGAGAGGGTATCCCTCCAAAGACGGTGATTACAAGTGGGCGCAGCCCTGTACTCACTTGTACCCCAAGGGTACCACCGCATGAGAAGACGGCATCATCGAAATGTGGCGAAAGAAAAATATGTCTGTGGCTCGTGGCGATTTCATCGAGACTTTTGAGTTGCAATGTTGTTCACCTCCATAAGAAATAGTATTACATCCTCCTGGTACATACTGTAGCACGTATTACGGTAGGCGTACACCCTCCTCAGTGCAATCAACCAGTCCATCTTTTGCCAGCCTGTCAATGACCTGCTGCAGCCAGGATAGTTCATCGTTGCGAAACTCTGGTTTGATCATTGGTCCCAGGGTTGCCAGTGGAATACGCTGACCTGCAGCTAGAGAACGCAATTGATCAACAATGCGGCCACGGAAATATCGATTCGTGCTAGTGAATGGCTGCGTTTGGTATGTCTGCTTCTTCTCGGCCACCTTACGCAGTTGGCGTAGAACTGTCCCGGAAGGAAACAAACTATACTGGCGCATCTCAGTGTAGGCATTGCAGGCTTCTTGTAAGGGGCAACGTGCGCATTGTGGGTTGTTACTGGTACAGATAGTTGCACCCAGGTCCATGAGTGCCTGGTTCCAATCGTATGCCTTGCCATCCGGCAATGCCTTTTCTGCTAGTGCCAGCATCTGATCTTTATTGAGCTTAGGCGCGGGATGTTCAAGTCCGAGGAAAATGCGATGCAGTACGCGGGAAACATTGGTATCAACTGTGGCTACCTGTTTCCTGTAAGCAAAACAAGCAATGGCTCCGGCGGTATAGCGCCCAACACCTTTCAGTTTCAGCAACTCCTCGAGGGTGTCGGGGATCCGTCCTTCATACTCAGCGATTACCTGGCGCGCAATTGACTGAAGACGTACAGCTCGCATATTGTAGCCTAGCGGAACCCAGGTTGAGATCACATCAGCAGTGGGTGCAGTGGCAAGATCAGACAACGTTGGAAATGCGGCCAGGAATTGCTGATACTTGGGTAGTACCCGATCCACCTGTGTTTGCTGCAACATCATCTCGGAAACAAGAATAGCATATGAATCATTGGTAGAACGCCAGGGTAAATCGCGTTGTTCTGCGGCATACCAGTGCAAAAGCTCTGAATGAACCCGCGCTATCTGATCAGCCGCAGGTTGTAAAGAAAGAAATGATGGTAGAGAGTTTTTAGCCATGCGCCCTCAGGACTTAATGGCTTGAGTTGCAGTATCATCCTGGTGTTCTGCCGATCCTGAAGCAGCTTGAGCTCCTGGGCGCTTGCGATACATCAACGAAAAAATAGTATCCCCACCTTCTTGCCAGCATTTTGCGTCGGGTGCAGGTAGGTTTTCGCACAAAGTCCAATCGGAGGCATCTTTCAGCACATGTCCTTTAATGCACTTGGCATACATGATGTGATCGTTTAAATCAGGATCACCTGGCTTAATACTGGGTGAAGCAACCTTGGGTACGAAGAACTTACACCACGGCACGGTTCTATACCTTCCTTATATTCAAGTAGTCTGCCCCCGTAATTGAGCGATACTTTGATGTTGATACTCTTTTTACCAGGGCATGTGAAAGTATTATAGCGCATCGCGTCACTTTTAACTAGTAGCAGAGAAAGGAAAGGTGAATGAAAAAGTTGTAGGCAGAGTCCAAAAGCCCTATTGATTAGCATAATACCTATTGAATGATGTATACTAAATACATGGAAAATGAATCTGTGTCCAAAGAGGGAAAGCGCCCTTATCACTCGCGGGTGCGTCAACGTCAGGCAGAGGAGACGCGTCAGCGCATCCTGGCCGCGGCACGTGAACTCCTCACGAGCAGGGGCTACGCACACACAACACTGGAGATGATCGCCGAAGTCGCAGAAGTCTCACCTAAGACGATTTCAGCGGTGTTTGGCTCCAAGCAAGGGATTCTCGCCGAGCTGGTGAATCCCGTCGCTTTCGACACCCCCGTCCAGCACCTTCTTGACCAGCTTCGCTCGAGCCAGGAACCATTGCAGCGGGTGGCGCTCGTCGTGTTGATCACCCGCCAGGTCTACGAGTCGCTTGTTTCGCAGTTTGACCTGCTGCGGACGGCTGGCGTCGTGGCTCCAGAACTGGCAGACCTTGCGCGGCAGATCGAGGTGAGACGCCGTCAGAACCAGGCCTACCTGATTGCGGACCTGCAGGAACAGGGGATGCTGCGTCATGGCCTGTCATCTGAGGAGGCCACCGACGTACTCTGGGCTCTGACGAGCTACGACCTCTACCGCATGCTTGTCGTTGAACGTCGCTGGCCACCAGAGCGCTATGAAACCTGGCTGACCAATCTACTCATCCAAAATCTGCTTCAGCCTGTCAACGGATGACGAAGCACTGAGACCGGACGACGCAAAAGGAACGAGAGACATGCTCAGTCGTTTAGTGTCTCAAACCAGTGTATCGCTTCCGGCCCTATTTCGAGGAGGAGCGGTTGACCAGGGTCCACCCCGATTTCTCGCCATTGCCCTCTGCTCAAATAGAGTTCCAGTGCATCACCTCGTGCAGGTATGCCGGTTCCCGGTTGCTCTGTCCACTGCGGTCGAACGAGCAGGCGCATCGCATGACCGTAGATCTGGGCATCCAGGAGTATTCCTCTCCATTGTACTGCTCCCCGCGTGGTCCAGATCGGAGGCTGAATGGCGCCCGGCCACGGATACACGAGCACCTCATCGGTGCGAATACAGCCTGAGATGCTCGATTGCGTGGTGAGGAACCGTGGAGCTACCGGAAGCGGGAGCCAGCAACGATCCGGCTTGTCACTCTGGGGCAACAGAATCTGCTCTTGAACACCGTTGGCTTGCAGCCAACTCAGCCGGAGTGCTTTTGGTGGAGCGGAGGGTTGATCGCCTGGCGGAGTGGCAATATACCCACCGAAGACGTTATGCTGGCCGACCAGGTGGGCAACATATGGCGTGCCGGGCGTGAGAAAAATCTCCTGGACGCTGCCTACCTGCACCACCCGTCCCTGCTGCAGCACCACGATCGTGTCTGCAAGCTGCTGGGCTTCCGCGTGATCATGGGTCACCAGCACAATGGGTACGGCGAAACGGCGCTGGAACTGCTTCAGCGTATCGCGAAGGCGCTCGCGCACGGCAGCATCCAGCGCATTGAACGGCTCGTCGAGTAGGAGCAGGTATGGTTCAGCCGCCAGTGCACGCGCGAGCGCAACCCGCTGCTGTTGCCCCCCGGAGAGGGTCGCGGGGTACCGTCGCTCAAGGTCCTCTAGCTCCAGGACAGCCAGCAGTTCGCGTACTCGCGCCTGCTGGGAGGCCCGTCCTTTACCCCGTTGTGTCCAGAGTGACTGCCTGGGCAGCGCGAAGAGAATATTCTCGGCGACGGTGAGGTGTGGAAAGAGGGCATAATGTTGGGGAACATAGCCCATACGCCGCTCCTGGGGCGGCAGATCAACACCAATTGCGTTGTCGAAGAGTACATGCCTATCGACTGCCACGTATCCGCGCTTTGGGTGCAGCAGGCCCGCTACACTGCGCAAAGTGAGGCTCTTGCCAGCGCCGGAGGCGCCAAAGAGCACGATGAGGCCGAGGGGCACGTGAAAATTGACTGCTAGCAGAAAGCTACCAAAGCGCTGGTGGAGGCTGACATTAAGCGTGCCAGTGTCATCCAACGCCTTCACACTCTCTGATATGATCGTACTGTCCAATTCTCTCATTGCATCTCCCGTCGCTGGCTAGCATATTGTATCCAGAGCACCAGGCCCCCTCCTATGCAGCTCACACCCAATGAGAGCAACGCAAGCGGCAGGGCCGCATTGACTCCTGTCCCGCTGAGTTGGACATAGAGGTAGACGGGCAGAGTATAGGGGTGGTAAGCCAGGACCACTGTGGCCCCAAACTCGCCCAGGGCCCGTAACCAGCCAAGCAGAACCCCGGCGATGATTCCCGCCCGGGCCAATGGCAGATTGACGCGCCAGAAGATGGTCCAGGAGCCCTTGCCCAGCGTGGTCGCTACCTGCTCGAAGGCGGGATCCACTGCCTCAAAGGCGGAACGCGCCGCAATGACAACAAATGGCGAGGCCACAAAAATCTGCGCCAGGACGATACCGGTGAAGGAGGAGTCGAGTTCCAGTCCCGCATTGGCAAATGGAGTGCCGATGGGACCATAAGGGCCATAGAGCAGCAGCAGCAGGATACCACTGACGACCGGCGGAAACACGAGGGGTAAGTAGACGAGCAGCGTCAGCAGACCCCGCGCAGGAAAGTCCCTCCTGGCCAACAGGTACGCCAGCGGCACGCCCAACAGCGTGGTCACCACGATTGCCAGCGTGGCCGAGAGCAGCGAAGTGACGAGGGCTGCGATCGCCTGCGGATCGGCCAGTTGCCCCGGCACGTCTCGCCAGGGCAACGTCACCAGGAAATATCCCAGCGGGATGATGAGGTAGAGCAAGAGCAGTGCCCCCAGCAGAGCCAGAGAGCGGCGTCCTGCGTTCCAGCTCGTCGGCACACGCATCTCCTCCATTGTCATTGGAAGTACTGCTGTAACTGGCTGGGCACTGCTGAAGCATCTCCAGATACCTCAGGCGTAACCTGCGTCAATCCATCCTGCGCAAGGATCGACTGTCCCTGCGGTGAGAATAGGAAGCTGACGAAGGCAATCGCCCCGGCCATGTTTTTGCTCGTGCCTGGAATGGTGACAGTGTAGACGGTGGCAGCGCCTTTCGTCGTCTTGCCAGTTTTCAGATTGGTATAGCTGGCCTGGGCATAGGTGCTGTTCAGGTTAGGATCGCTCAGGTTAATCTGGTCTGGTAAGGTGATGGAGGGCAGGTTTTGCTCCTTGACTTCGTTGAGATAGAAGAAACCTGCATCAAGCTGTCCTGAGCCCAGGCGCGCTACCAGTTCTTCTTCGGGGAAGATCTGGTTGGCATTCTCTGTAGCGCCAAGAATCCGCTGGGTCAAACCAGGCTGGTGGTAATACTGTTCGGCCAGTTGCATGAGAATGATTGTACGCACCCCTTTGGGGTCGAGTGCCGGGTCAGTACGTCCCAATCGTAAACCGGGCTCTTCTAACACCTGGTACCAGGGTTTAGAGCCATTGGAGGCCGCCTGGAGGTCTGTGGCAAATTTGCTGGTAGGATTGTAGCCGATCACCATCGAAGTACGGATAAACGGAACATACCATGAGACATAGTTACCATTGCCAGGTCCCATCAGAGACTTGTCAACGTTAGCGTCTGCGCTGATAAATATATCAGGAGTGCGCAGCTTCCCTTTGATCTCGTTGGCGAGTGCTGTAGAGCCCTTGCCCTCCCCTTCGTAAGGGTACCCTGTGGCCTGTTGGAAAGCGGGACCGACCTTTTTCTCCATCAGGTTGACGAGGGAACCGGCATAGAGGACGGAGATCTTGTTTTTCGGGGCCGGGGTTGGGGTGCTTGCGCCACTCGCACTACCAGAGCCACCACAGGCCGCTAGCAGAATGGCAATCAGAAGAAGCGGAACAAACAGCTTCGCTAGAGATCTGAAGTGTTCCTGGGAAGTCAGAGCACGCTGGTTGAGAAACATGTACACCTCCTGATGATCGAAATAGCTGAAGTAAAGCAATCCTCATAGATAGCATACTCCAGATATACTTATTCACAGTCATTATACTCAAACAATGAGTAATGGCTGTTGATCATATTGTAAAAAGCAACGTCATCCCTGTCAAGGACAATGAGAGATATGATCAGCGCTGGCCCCAGGGCCAGCGCAGTCGGGGGAGAAGCAGTGTTATGTAGTCAAAGTGCATAAACAGATCACAGAATGGTACGTCAAGCGATTATTCGTTTTTACCGATCATCACTTCTGTCGATTTTATGATCGCAACGACGTCATCGCCCTCTTTGAGGTTCAATAACTCAGCAGAGGTACGCGTGATCGCGGAAACGATCTGCTGACCATCTGCCAGCTCAACGATGACTTCGGCCATAACGCTACCAAACTTGACCGACTTCACTTTCGCTTTCAACTGATTACGTGCACTGAATCGAAGTGCCATTTGAAAATCTCCTTCTTCGCTTACTAGCAAAACCCAAACCAACCGAGATTAGATTATGAACATTAACAAACTAATCCAGCTAGCAGAACAGCCAGCGAGGTCGATCAATCGGCGCTGGGCGCGATAAATCGGCCCCTCCGGCTGATCGGATCATTTTGTTAATCTGCATTATCTCGTTCAATTGCTATTAATAGTATACATTGGCCTGACAATCATATCAGACAGCCGAACTATGAACAATCAATTCTAGTATAGATGTGGAATCAGTGGTTGCTTGACCTAATCAGTTTTCTTACCAGCATGGAGCACCTCGGTAAAAATGAACTCTCAGAACAATTAGCTTATCCAATTAGACCAATGACTCTAATAGGCAATATTACCTATTAGATTACTCTTCCATCCGGATTAAATTTATGTTATATTCAATTTCATATTTTCTTAATATTCATAATGTTATATTAACACAAGAATACATAAATAAATACAAAATAACATATCATGAAACATGATAACACAACATGGTATACGGTGAGAATAGAAAGCGAGTATTTTAAGGGTTACCACCTATCAGTATCGGTTGAAGACAGAAGAGAACGATAGATTTTTGTTCCTTCCTTGAGACCCCATCTTCATTATGAATTCAAGCTAATTGTCAGTAGCGCGTGCGTCAAATCAAAGGTAGGAACACCACGTCGACTAGTTTGAAGCTAATATAACCCTAGAATTCTTGACGGTTTTATTGAGGAGGTTTTTATGTAACGTACTAACGTATCAGGAATAGTGAGCCGGTAACCGGCGAAGTTGCCACCGGTGAGGGACACAAAAATCAATATTCATCAACTACAAGCCTACTAACAAACTTATTACTCCAGTAGAGGTTGAAAGCGGAGACTGTGATGCATTTTTGTTTTATCATTGAAGCACAATATCGTAAAGAGACGATGCCTATGGCTGTTGCACGCCAACTTGTAGAATGGGGACACGATGTCGACCTATTGGAGCCTGAATCAACAACCATTTGCCTGTCGGATCTTAATAGAGGGAACTATGATGCGTATGTTTTGAAAACGGTATCAGATGGACCCGGTTTAAGTATTTTAGAGGCGGCAGAAGCAGCAGGTATTCCTACCATCAATCATTCGCGCTCCATCCGGTTAGTGCGCGACAAAGCTGTAGCTACTTCCTATGCTTCTTCTCATGGCCTTCCTATTCCATTGACCTACTTTGTTACACATCCCGGTCTGCTCAAACAGATCCCATGGGGGGATTACCCCCTTGTTGTGAAGCCGAATAATGGCAGTTCCTGTCGAGACATTTTTCTCCTAGCTAGCCCGGCTGATCTCGCAACATTGCAGCTCGTTGAAACACAGGCCCGTTTTTTCCTGGCTCAACAATATGTAGAAAATAACGGATTTGATAGTAAGCTGTACGTTGCTGGGACAGAGGTCTTCGCTGTAGCGAAGAGATCCCCGCTTCACCCTGAGGTGCGGGTAGACAAGCGGCTTAT
>WNFE01004567.1_pt1 | contig 15606 bp, 10 predicted proteins | sample 5400451 | NCBI WGS metagenome assembly WNFE01 (sample SAMN13153344, study PRJNA577476) | soil metagenome | isolation source: 200 cm saprolite under Douglas fir tree site 2 hole 2 | place: USA:California | collected 2015-04-18 | reverse complement strand
CAAAACAATAGTGCCGTGTAACGAAGCGCTTTCATGGGATCCCCCTTTGCGCATGGGCTGCTACAAATTTCCCCCTGCTTTTCGTGCCTGCATGCATTGTTGCTGGACCTCTGCGAAGGGGATGTCAAGACGCGGCGAGTCTGACCGGGCGCGGCGTGCCGGCGGCCCGCCAGCCGGCATTGGCGCGACGGCCCGGCTTTCTTTTGGGACGCCCCCCTCACCGTTCGCGACATTCAAGAACGCCATCAAGTACGGCCGCGTGAAGCTCATCCAGGGCCGGGCTTCACCGCGGCGGCAGTGCTGGTCCTCGCCGTCGGGGTGGGTGGAAGCACCGCGGTTTTCAGCGTGCTGCGTAGCGTGGTCTTGCGGCCGCTCGAGCTGCCGCATCCCGAAGAGCTGGTGCGGCTGTACGAGCGGCCGGCGGGGACCGAGGCGCGCTGGCCGTTTTCGGGGCTCTACCTCGCCGCTCTCCAGCCCGCCGGCGGCATGCGGCGGCGGTCGCGCGCGCGCCGACGTCTTCGCCCGCGGGCCGCGAGGCGATCTGCTGCACTCGTTTTGGAACGGCCGCGATTGGTCGGCTTTTGAATCGCTGGGAATGGCCCCTGCCGAGGTCTCATTCAGCGGAGCGGCCGCCGCCTGCACATGGGGCAAGTACCGCCTCGACGTCTTCGCCTGCGCGGCCGACGGCAAGCTCTACAACGCATCCTGGCGATGAATTGGGGAGCCCGGCTCCACGAAGAAGCCGGGCTCCGCGCAATCACAGGTCAGAGCCTCGTCCGGATCCAGCCGTTGCGCTCGTTGCTCCGCAGGCCGCCCATCTCGGCGTATTGCTTCCTCGCCTTGGTGAAGTTGTCGTCGGGCAAGCTCACGCTCTTGACGGGCACGACCGGCGTCGGATAGCCCACGCCGAACATCAGCGCGTTGAGGCTATCGGGGATCCGTGACGGGTAGTCCACCGGCAGCGGATTGTACGCGCTGTTGCACTGGCCGACGGCGCGCACTTCCTTTCCCTTGAGCCCATACAGGCGTGCGCTGTTCAAGCCCAGGATGAGCCGCCTATCGCGCTCGGTGATCTCGGGATAATGCCACCGCTCACGGATTTCCTCGGGGATCTGGAAGCGCCACAGCGCCTCGATCTGCCACTGCGGCCCGCCATACCAGGGCGAGTCGGATCCGAAGACGATGTGGTCGGCGCCCATGTAATAGAGGAGCTGGCCCAACAGGTGCGCCAGCACCGTCGGGAACGTGACGACCATCGACGCGAACGTGGTCCCGAGCTCCGCATACACATTGCTCAGCCGCCGCCTCGACATCACGTCGCGGCCAGCGCAGATCTGCGCGAACTGCGTGCTCCACTCGATGTTCGGAACGGAGTGGCCGTGGGTGTCCATCCGCACCTTGCCGGCCTTGATGTCGTTGAGCGACTGCAGCACGTAGAAGCTGGGCCGGATGCAGGAGTGATAGATGATGAACCTGAGCTGCGGCCAGTCCGTCGCCGCTTTGGGCAGATCGGTGGGCATGCCGTGCTTCGGGTCCTGCGGCGAGCTGGCGGCGAGCCCCTTGTGCACGCAGATGTTGAAGAAGCCGGGGTGATCGTTCAGCATGTGCCGGTTCTTCACGATGGCTTGATAGGTCGGGTACGCCACCGCCTCGTCATCGAGCTGCCACACCGTCATGTTGCTGTTCGGATCGAAGTCGGTCTTGGCGGCATTTGCGATGTTGTAGGCCTTCCACGAGTCGGGTTTGACGTTCTCGGTCTGCCACTGCGTGTAGTCGCCGAAGAGTGGATCCTTGAGGTTGCCGACGCCCGGATAGAACTGGCCGTGGGCAAGCATCCGCCTGGAGCCCGCGATCTGGTTGACCCAGTCGCAAACGCCGCGCGTCTGTGAGCCGGTGAGGATCTCTGCCTTGAGGTTCTCCGCGATGTTCTTTGCCGGGCGGTTGCCGGTAAGGGGGTCGTTGATGACGGCGCCATTCGCGTTGCTCAGGATCACGACGCTGGTCTGGCTCTCGAAGAAGAAGCGCTGGATGTACTTCACCATGTGGAACTCATCCCCGGTATTCGGCGGATAGTCCGCCTGCAGCAGCGCCGTCAGCGGCTCCGGGTGGAGCAGGAATGCCGGGTTCCACGGCGTCCACAGGCTGCCCAGCTCGTCGACGCCGGACGCATTGCCGTTGATACCGTTACCTTGATAGGGATTCGTCTGGTACCCACCGGTTATGAGGTTCGCGTTGGCGGACGCCTTGCCCGGACCCTGCGCGAGGGCGCGGAGGCCACGGCCCTGCTCCTGCGTGCTGCGCACGATGTGCGTCTGGTCGTCGAACACGAAGAGGTCATCCGGCGGCCCATTCTCCTTGCAGGCCCCGGGCTCGAACATCTCCTCTTCGTCGACTCTGAAGAACTCCTTGCCGTGCACGTCGTTCATCGCCATGAAGGCGGCGGCCATTCCGCCGGACCCGCCGAGGAACTCGCGCCGGCTGATGCCCACCTTCTTGCAAACCTTTTCGGCGAGCTCCTGGATTCGCTGCTCGACCTGCTTCTGTTTCTGCGTCTGCGGAAACGGCATGTACTCGCCGTTGGATACCATCCGCGTCGGAACAGGCGACTGGAAAGGTTCCTCCTCCGCGGGCGCGCAGCGAGCGAGTTGCTCGTCGCTCAACCAGGAATCTTCTTCGCGCGTGCCCGGAGGCTTGGGAGACTTGTAATAGGGGTCTGAGGAAGACATCGTTCCTCCTTCGCATTCAAAGCGATACTTTCATTTCCTCGCGTTCAAAGTTCCTTGCGTCTGATTCCCGCCCTGCGAACTTCGCAGCAGGCGCTGTGAAGCTCGCGCGGCGACATGCCGTGCGGGAGCGTTACGCTCCCCTAAAAAATGGAAGTCAATGCGCATCGCATTACGTCACCGAGTCCATGCGTTTCTTGCTGAATTCCGCCAGAAGTCGCCGATCGGAGGCCATCTCATTCGGGCGAAGCGCGATGTTTTCGATTTTTGGCGCGATTTTGCGAATCCTCGATGCCAAGATGGAGGCGTTTCGCGGGCGCGGCGATGAACGCCCCTTACGTAGGGCACCCCTGGCTTACGTAGCTGCGGGACGGTAGGAATATCGCGGCTCGATGTGGCGGACCAACGTCGAGGGTCGGAAGCAGAGATGCCCCATGCACTGCTGGCCGCTGCCACTCCCGGTACACGGTCGCCTCGGACACGCCGAGGACGGAAGCGACTTCCTCGTTGGTCATTCCTCCGAAGAAGCGCAGCTCCACGAGCCGGGCTTGCCGAGGGGCCGCAGCCGCGAGTTGCTCGAGAGCCCCATCGAGGGCGAGAAGGTCCACGTCGCGCGTAGCTGGATCAGCCGCCTCTTCTGTCAGCGTGACCTGCAACCGGCGCCCGGATCGCTTGACCGCGCGCCTGGCCCGCGCATGATCGACCAGGATCCGGCGCATGATCTGCGAGGCGACGGCGAAGAACTGGGCGCGGTTCTTCCATCCCTCGCGTGCGGATGCGTTGTCACCAGCCGCGAGCCGGACTGGATCGTCTGGTGAGGGAGCTCAAAGCCGTCCTGCATGGCGCTTGACCTCTCTCCGCTCTCGGTCAGGATGCAGATCGAGGAGCCGAGCGAGAGCTACTTTGCGCTGCATCCGCCGCACTGCGTACGGGGAGGCACGCGGGCAGCCGTCAACCGATGGCACCTGGCCGCCGACCAAGCGTCCCTGGGTCTCGCCGCATCGCGCACTTCGCCCGGAGCTTGCCACGTTGGAACGCCCACGCGGACGGCGGTCCGTCTTACTCGCGCCTGGCCATCCCGATCCGTCATCCCGGAGCCCTGAACGATCGATCACTTCAGCACGTTGCTAGCCTCGGCATCCGCGATGTACGCGTCCACGTCCTCCTGGAGCATGAGCCGGCCCTCGTGCAGCTCGTGCGCCGCCTTCGCGACGGCCGCCACATAGCCCGCGTGGTCGCCGTATAGCTCCTGCAGCGACGGACGCGGATCGCCCGCGGCGAGCCGGTCCGCCTTGGTCTTGTGCAGCGGGAGGTACATGCCGTTCAGATCGCACACGTCGCCGTCGGTGAACTCGGGCGTGCGCGTGTTCCAGCCCGTGATGGTGGCGGTCGGCGCGGCCACCTCGGGCTGGCGGATGCCGGCTACGTCGTTGCCGATCGCATCCACCTTGGGCACGAGAACGCGATGCGTGCTGAGCACGATCGGATGGAGGAAGTCGATGACGCCGCTATTGCCCTCGACGCGCGGGCCGAAGTCGCGATCGCCCGAGCCGTTGTAGCGCGCCGTGTAGGTCACGCCGGGGATGAACGGGAAGCCGGTGCTGGCGCGGTCGGAAGGGACGAGCGTGCCATCCGCAACGCGCGGGACGCGGCTGCGCGGCGCAGGCGTGCCGTCGCGGACCCACTCGAACAACGCGCGGATCAGCGCCCGCGCGCTCGCGCCATAGTGCGTGGGATTGGAGAGTTGTTGGCACTGCCGGTTGCCGGTGCCGAACGTGGGCGTCACGCCCTTTGCCACGAAGTGCTGCGTGCCCGCGAAGAGGAAGCGCCGCACCTTGGGCGGCTCGCGCCGGTCGCGCGTGCCGGTATCGTTTGCATCCACGAGCGAGGCGCGGAACTGCCACCATTCGGTGGAGCTGTCGGTATGGATCACGAGCGGGTCGGTCTGGGGCCGCTTGAGGATGCCGTCGCGGCAGAGCTCGCCGGCGGCAGCATCGTCATCATCGGCATCGTCGTCCTCGTCGCCTCCGCAGAGGGGGTTGCGCAGGACCGCGTAGGCGCGCGGGAAGTTGTCGTCCGGGACATAGCGCTCGCGGTGCTGCACGGTGAAGGGGTTGGGTTGCGCAAATCGATAATTCAAGAAGAGCTTCTGCACGCCAGGAATGTCGATGTGTACGCCGTCGCAGACTCGGCGCCCCTCCTCGTCGGCATTGAACCCCTGGTAAAGGTAGTCGCGATAATACATCCCGCTCGAGGAGATGCCGTCGCAGATGGTGTGCTTCACATCCCGGGCCGGATTTGGATTCCCCACGTCGTCGTGGTGGGCATTGCGCAGGAAGGTTACGAAGTCGCGCGAGGTCGCGTAGCCGAGGCCCATCACCGGCGAGTTGGTGGCGCGATAGACGAGCTCATAGACGCGATTGTTCTGGAAGCCTCCGGCGAGGCAGATGTCGGTGGTGCTCGGTGTGCCGGGCGGGCCTGCGGGGCAATTTGCAAACGACCATTGCGAGTCGGGCACCAGCGCCGGCGTGCCGCCGCCGAAGTTGCGATCGGAGAATTCGGTGAGAATGCGCTCGGTGATCGGCTTTCCGCCGTGCATCGCGATGGGGAAATTTACCAACAAACGGGCGCCCCCCGGCGCGATGTCCGCGCCCCAGCCCACCCAGGCGATGGTATAGCCCTCGCGCATCAGCTAGCCGTTGCCGAAATCGGACGCGGTGGTCGGGAAGTTGTTGTTGGCTGTGGGAGGCGTGTCGTTGAGCATCGTCAAGGAGATCTTGTTGCCGCGGTTGTTCACCTCGAAGAAGAGCGCGCGGTTTCCTTTGGTCGCATCCATCGGTCGCAGGATCACGAAATCCGCGGAGTACTCGACCCGGCCCGACGTGTTCCTCGGCGCATTCTCCAGATCGAAGATGGTCCTGTTGTGCGGATTTGCAGGATCCGCCTCGAAATAGACGGTCCCTATCAGCCTCTCATAGGGACCGGTCGACCCGAACGACGCGCCGCCCACGATCGGCTGCTGCGAGACGACGACGACGCGCGTGACGCGCGCGCTCGCGGCGCCCGCCATGGTGCACAGGGCGGCCACGAGTACGAGGCAAAGCGACTTGCGAAGCATGGGTTGCCCTCTTTCCGGCCTGCGACGGAGCAAGTGCCCCGCGGAGGAGAAACCGCGCGAAGGACATCTTCGCCATCGCAGAAGGCTGGGCCTGGGGCGAGCGGCTCCCCCGAGCCGGCGGTCGGCTTAGGACTCGCGCGCAGACAAGTCAAGTCACGCCGCGCCGACGGTCTCCTACAAGAGTCTGATCCTCTCGGGAGAGGATCGGGCTTACGTCTCAAGCGAGCATCGGGACCGGAGCGGGGGCGCGTTCCTGCGGCTGCGTCTTCGCGGTGGGCTGGGTGGCGCAGGCTGCAAGGGCCAGAATCCAGAACGAAGCCGTAGCTGGGCATGGCCCTATCCTACGCAAGAGCACGCAGCTTCTTTCGCGGCGGGGCGTGAAAGCTGCTCGCGACCTGTTCAGCCTGCGCTAATCCTCATCCTCGGACAGCTCGCAATCGCTCGCCGGCCGCCCCACGGGCGAGGTCGCCCAGAAGTCGTCCTTGATGTCGAACGTCAGCATCCCGGGGTTGATGAACGCGTCGGGATCGTACAACCAGCGCACGAGGGGCCGCTGGTTCTGCGGGACCCCGATGATGTCGAGCTGGCGGTAGTACGCATTCTTCCAATATGGCGTCGTCGTATGGAGGTTTATGAAGTTTAACACCGCAAGGTCGACGTGTGTCGGCACGTACACCTTCGGCTGCAGCGCCTGCGTGAACAGAACCGCGTCGCGCTCGCTGTTCGTCAGCCAGCCGATGCTGAAGAGCGCGCCCAGCTCGACGTCGGTCTTGGGCAACGAGCGCGCGATGTCGAAGATCTGCGGCGCCTGCTCCTTGTACGGTCCGGTCGTGTTGTGCCAGAGGAACGTGAACTTGTGCTTCCCGTCGCCGACGCTGAAGTGGTAGGCGATGCTCGTGAGCCCGCAGTCGCCGCCGCATCCCCCGTGGACGATCGGCGGGGGCGGCGGGAAGAGCGTCGCATCCCTTGGATCGACGACAGGGCCGACCGGATTGGGCGCATAAAACGGATCGGGAGGCTCCACCGCCGAGTGCACGTGCCTGAACGCCTTCACGCACACCGCCGGCCGGAGCAGCGGCAGATTGTTCACCTCGGCTCCCGGAGCGGAGCCGCGCGTTACGGCCGCCAGGCAGTTCACCTTGGCCGTCGGACCGAGCACGCGCACCGCGTCCAGCTGTGCCTGGTCGCAGGCCAGGGCGGAGGCGACGAGCGTGGCGCCCGTCATCGCCGCGAAGGGACCGCCGAAGTCGAGGTGATCGAAATGTCCGTGGCCGATGAAGACCGCCTCGGGCTTGAGCGCGACGAACTCCTGCACCGAGGTCGGAACGCGGCCCTCCTGGTCGATGTACGAGTCGAGCAGGAACACCCGGCCTCCCGCAGCGACCGCGAACGAGGTGTTGCTGAACCACGAGAAGATCACGCGGTCCTTTCGCACGGCTGCCGAGACTGGGTCCACGTTCTCCGGACCGAAGAAGTGCTGGCGGGCTTTGATCGTCGCTGCGTCCGCCCGGCTGTCCTTGTCCTTCGCGAATCCGGCCGATGAGGCCGATGAGACGATGAGCACGAGCGACGTCAACGCCGCGCGGCGCGCATACGCACGAACCTTCATGACGACCTCCCTCTTGTGCAGCAATGTGCTGCGTCTGCGGAGTCCCCTCGGCTTTCCCGGCGCACCGTTTTGGACTACCTTCCGCGCACCTCGGCTATCTATCGTCTGATGGAACGAGCGGGAGCCTAGCGAGGGGAGCAAGGCGTGTCTTTCGGAATCTTGCCCGTGCTTGTCGCATTCTTGCGCGCCTGTTTCAGGCTGGCGCTATCGTCTCAGGGAGCGCAGCGGCCCCATTACTGGCTACTTTCTCCATCCGAAGACGGGGCCTCAAGCCGCCCTTCGGTAGTCGTAATGCAGCCCATTGAGGACCGGGTGTGCGACGACACGACCATTTGCCTCGGGTGTTCGAGGCACGGGTTGTTCCTGCCGAAGGCCTTGGTGTGGCCGAGCCTCGTTGAAGAAGCGGATGTACTCCGCGACGAGGCGCAGCAGATGGTCCTCCCCAAGCACGAGCACATGGTCGAGCAATTCGTGCCGCAGAGTACCGACGAAGCGGTCGGCGAAGGCGTTCATGTTCGGTGCCCGGACCGCTGTGTGCGAGCGACCCTTGTACCGACGGCCTTGAGCAGGGACGCAAATGAGCGCCCAGCTTAGCGTCGCGATCGACGACAAGCACCTCGGGCTGGATGTCCAGAGTTGCGTTTCGCGCCTGCTGCGCACACCAATCACCGGACGCCCCCCCGGTGACTGCAGCATGAGGACGGAGGCCGCCCGCCTCGCGAGTGGCCGGCATCGAAGAATCCATCCGGCGAGGCGCGCTTCGCCCCCGTTCGTGTCGATCCATCCACCTCGGGCGACGTGCGCCGGGTCTGTCAGGTCAAGATCTTGCCAAACGCCGTCAAGAACTTGAAAGACGCTGCGCTCTCTTGGGTGAGAGTCTTCACCCAGCGAGGGCTGCCTCTTCCATGCCCTTGGGAGAATGTCATGACGATGCATTGCAAGTCCTCTGTATTTTGCCTTGCCAGGAGCACTCGCGTGGTCGATTTCCTCCCCTCGCATGCGTTCCAGGCGCTCTTCGCGGGCGCAATCGTGCTGGTCACGGCAATCAGCGGGGCGCGGGGCGCAGGGGTCGAGTCGGATGCCAGGTTTGATGTCGAGGCCGTCTCCAACCGCGCTGACCTCGTTTCAGGTGGGGACGTCCTGTTGCGCGTGAAGCTGCCGCAGCGTCTGGCGCGCAACGGTCGAGGCGTGCTGTTCCTGAACGGCCGTCGCCTCGATGATCCACTCCACCCCGCTCCCGACGGACACGGCTACCTCGCATTGGTGACCGGGCTGGGTCTCGGGCGCAACACTATCACCCTCTCAGCGGGCGAACGCGATGTGCATTTGGTCGTCACCAATCATCCGATCGGTGGACCTATCTTTTCCGGCCCTCACCTCCAGCCCTGGGGTTGCACAACGCAGCAAGCAGGGCTCGGTGCGCCGGTCGACCCGGACTGCAACGCACCGACGCAGTTCGCATTCTTTTATAAGAGCGCGACGACAGGAAAGTTCACAGCATATGACCGAAAGAGCCCTCCGCCGTCGGCCGAGATCGCGATGACGACGACGGACCGGGGCGTGAGCGTTCCGTACATCGTTCGAGAGGAGACCGGAACGCTGAATCGCTCGATCTACCGGATTGCGGTGCTCTTTGATCCCGCCCGCGCTTGGGCCCCATGGGCGCCTCAGGCTGGGTGGAACGGCAAGCTGGTGTATCAGTTCGGGGCGGGCGCCGGAACCCAATATTGGCAGGGCGTCTTCAGCAGCAGCTTGCTGATCGACAACCTGTCGACGCCCCTGCTGTCGACCACCCCGCTCAACGATGCAGTCCTATCGCGCGGGTTTGCGGTCGCTACCTCAACGCTCACCGACGAGGCGATGATATCGAATGCCAAGTTGAACGCCGAGACGTTGATGATGGTCAAGGAGCATTTCATCGAGACCTACGGCGTAATTCGATACACGATCAGCGAAGGCTGCTCCGGCGGCGCAATTCAGCAGTATAGCGTCGGCGATGAGTACCCAGGTTTGATCGACGGGTTCCTTCCGTTGTGCAGCTATCCCGATATGTGGTCGCTGGTCGTGAACGGCCACGACTGCATGGGGCTGACACGTTACTTCACCAGCACGTCCCCGCAGCTTTGGACCAACGCCGCGGACCGCTTGGCAGTCCTCGGCGAGACGTCGGAGCAGGAGTGCCCTGGACAAGACGGGCCGCCTGCCTTCGGCAACAGGTGGTTCCCGGTCAGCAACGCGAGCTGCCTGCTCCCGGCCGAAGCACTCTACAATCCCCTCACCAATCCCCACGGCGTCCGATGCAGCATGAAGGACTACCATATCAACGAGATCGGGGTACGCCCGCAGGACGGCTTCACGTACCAGGTCTTCGACAGCGTCGGCTTGCAGTACGGGCTGAAGGCCGTTCAGGCGGGAAAGATCACCGCCGACCAATTTGTCGACCTGAACGAGAAGATCGGAGGCATGGACATCGACGGGAACTTGCAGCCGAACCGTACGCGGGCGGACCTGGTCGGTCTCGAGCGGATGTATCGATCGGGGCTGATCACCTATGGTCGTGAGCTCGTGAAGTACCCGATCATCGATAATCGCCGCGACGACAACTTCGAGATGCACAACAACTCGGAATGGATCTTCACGCGCAATCGGATCTTGCGCAGCAACGGACGCGCCGAGAATCACATCCATTGGTGGGACGACGTGAGTGCGGGCGCCGGGATTCCCGCGATGGCCACCAGCGTGAAAGCGTTCAATGTAATGGACCGATGGCTTGCCGCGATCGAGGCGGATGATGGCGAAGCCCCGCACGAGCTGAAGGTGGCGCGGAACAAGCCGGCCGAGGCGCATGACACGTGCACCGTCGGCGGGCAGGAACATGCTTGGACGCCCGGGTCCATCTGCGACGCGCACTTCACCTTTACGGGCCTGATCCGAATGACGGCAGGCGGACCGAATACGAATGACGTGCTCAAATGCCAGCTCAAGCCGCTCGACCGTGGCGACTACAACGTAACGTTCACGGACGCGCAGTGGACCCGGCTGCAGAACGCGTTCCGGGGAGGCGTGTGCGATTTCTCCAAGCCTGGAGTCGGCCAGCGGCCACCTTTGGCGCCTTGGCTGACGTTCGAGTCGGGGCCCGGCGGAGTTCCGCTTGGACCGCCGCCCACGGCCACATCGGACGACGAGGACGAGGACCACGAAGCGGACCAGTGAGCAGCGTGCGGATTCGGTTCGTGCGGGGCTGAGATCGGCCCGACGCCCGAGCGCTCTCAGCCACAGCTTCAATCTTCGACGGCTTCCCGTGGTGCTCGCGGCGAAGGTTGCGTTTTGCCGCATCGTGGAACTGGATGGAGAGGACCGGCACGAGGCGTGGGTCCGCCCTGCCATGGAACAGCCGCACCAGCAATTGGCCCGGTCCCCTTGACCGCATTGATCATCAACGCCCTCGGCCAACCCAGGTCCTCTACGCCTGGCTCCTAGCCGGGGAAGAGCTGCAGTCCGCGCGCGTTCCTCGCGCCACCGTAGAACTTCCTTGGCTCGCAACCCCGGGCTGCGTCAGGCAGGCAGCCGGTCCACGCCGGGCGGGGCATGAAATCGTCTCCGGATCGAAGCGGGAGCGGCGCGGATCGCTGATTTGTTCGGCCGAGCTTCTGCTCACGCTGAGCGCGATTCCCTGCCGCGGTGGGCTAGATCGAGAATGCGGCGGTATTCGCCCGGCGTCACGTTCGTCAGCCGATTGAACGTGGCTGTCAAGTGACTCTGCGTGGCAAATCCGCAGCGGAGCGCGATGTCGGCGATCGAGATGCCAGGGTCGAGCAGGAACTCCTTCGCACGCTCGACGCGCCTTCTGAGCACGTACTGGTGCGGCGGCAGGCCGGTGCTCCGCTTGAAAGAGCGGACGAAGAAATAGACGTTCATGCCCAGCTGCTGCGACAGCTCGTGCAGCGAAAGGCTCCGGGCCAGGTTCTCCTCGACATACTCCTCGATGCGGCGCAGTTCGTCGGGAGGAAGGCCCCCGCGCGGGTCCGCTGCGCAGCAACTTGCGACCGCGTACCCACGAACAATATGCGCGGCGATGGCGACGCCGAGCGACTCGCCATACAGCGCACCTCCGGGAAATCCCGCCTGCACCTCCCTCCGCAGCGTCAGCACTAGATCGGCGAGTAGGGCGTCGTTTTGCGGAGCCACGGCTGGGCGAAGCTCGATCCGGGTGCCCGGAGGTTCTCCGCTGGCGGCGGAGAGGAGATCCGGATCGAGGAAGAGCCCGGTCGCCTTGAAGCCCTCCCATCGGGCGGCATAGGGCACCATCGCGGGAAGCAGGGCCGTGTTGCCGGGGAAATACTGCCGGCTCCAGCGCCGGCTGCCCGCCCACGAGTTCTCGATGCGGACCTCGCTGGCGACCACGCCGACGAAGTGCTGCGTGAAGTAGCCTTCGTCCATTTCGTCGGGGCTGACCGAGATTCCCTCCAGCCGGAGCCCTTTCCAGAACTGACCGCTCGAGACCTTGCCCATCCCCGGCACGGGCCGGGGACGTCCGGTCGCGGTCTCGATCCGCATGGGTGGAGAGCCGAGCCGCATCGCCGGTCCGGTTCCCTCGCAACGAGCGCTGTCGGAGAACGTCCGTGGGGCGCGCCAATCTGGATCCAGGATCCACGACCGTCAATACGCGCCGCGTCGCGAACTGTGGGGCGCGATCCTAGCGAATGAGAACCCCGTCGTGCGACGCGACGGAGCTGAGCAGCATCAGCTTTGCGGCGCGCGTGTGGTGAGCGGCGACGGCGCGCGCCCGGCGAGGCTTGCCGGATCGGATGGCCTGGAGGATGGCGGCGTGCTCGTCCCAGACACGATTGCGGTAGCTGGTCTCGCCGAGCACCATCGCCATCACCCGCCGGATATGGTTCCACTGATCGCGCATGACGTCGATCAGCACCCGGTTGTTCGCCGCCTCGTAGAGTCCCGTGTGGAATGCGATGTCCAGCTCGATGAGCCGTCGTAAATTTCTCAGCCGGACGGCCTCGCGACCGCGCGCGACGATCTCGTCGAAGCGCGTCAGATCGGGTGCGGATAGCTTCGCCACCGTGGCTGCCACGAGGCCCTCGATGGCTTCGCGGAACTCGTACACGTCGGCGATGAATCGCCGGTCGAGGGACGTGACGGCGGCCGTCCGACCGGGCTCGGTGGAGACCAGGCCCTCGCGCTGAAGCAGCAGCAAGGCCTGTCGCACGGGCTCACGGGACACGCCGAGGCGCGCCGCGAGCTCTTCCTGCTTGATGCGGGTCCCGGGAAGGAGCGCACCGCTCAGGATCGCGTCGCGGATCTCGCCCGCGGCGCGGACCGGCATGACGGATTTGACCGCGATCGGCTTCATGGCCCTGGCACCTTCTTGCGTGCCAACGTAGCACGGCTCGACAGCCTTTCAATCGACCTTGCGGATATGGCCGGCCGCGTCCGCATGGAGCATCCCGCGGCTGACCCCGATGACCGATCCATGGAGCAGCCAGTCCTTGGATGATTTGAGCAGCACCATGTGATTCGTCTCGTACGGCACGTAATGGGACACGCACTCGATGCTGATGAAAACCTTGGACGCGGACCCGAGGTCGGCGTACAGGTCGCGCACGAACTGCGGGTTCACCTCTTGATCGAGCTCACCGGAGAGCAGGAGCACGGGGGCCTGCACCTTCGCGGCCAGATGCGCATTCCATTGGGTCAACGTCTGGGAGCGTGCACGGACGACGCCCGGTCCCCAGGTCGCCCCGACCGGATCGAACTTCATGTTCGTCGCCCAGATCGCGTCGCGGATCCCGGGATCGAACTGGTTGGCGCAATGCACCTGGATGTCCCAGCGCTCGTGGAAGGCGTGAAAGCGCGTCGAGACCGTGAATGGAAAGCCGGGGGGTTGCGCCGGAGGCGGATTGTCCGGGAACGCGCGGAAGTAAGCGGGCGCGAGCAGGACGACCTTATCGACCTTCTCCGGATGCAGGCCCGCATAGCCTCCGAATCGCGGACCGCCGCCCGACCAACCGACGAGGCTGATGCGATCCTGCCCCGTACGGGCGCGGACGAACTCTACCACGCGGTCCACCTCGTCCCAGTCGGACTGGGCGCTCGACAGAACGAACGGATGGCTCGCAGCACAGGGGATCGCGCTCGGAGGGATCGGATAAGGGCTGACGAGCAATTGCTGGGCGGGACTCACGTTGCACGGATCGCCCATCGGGAAGGGCCGCGTCGACCAGCCATAACCCTGGATGTCCATCGAATAGACGTCGAATCCGGAGCGAGCCAGATATGCCATCCAGTCATAGCTCTTGAATCGGAGATCGTAGTCGGGCACTGAGGGATACGTGCCGCCGTGGACGAAGAGCACTGCCTTGCCGTTCGCCTCGGTGCTCCTGCCCAGGTCCTCCACGCCACCCAGGACGCGCTCGCGCACGAAGAGCTGGACGTGCTGGCCGGCGGTCGCGGGCACGGTCGAGACGTGATTGACGTAATGGTCGATGGAGAGGACGCCCTCGTCCTGTTGCTGCTCGCAGCTCTGGTCGTCGTCGTGGGCGCGAGCAGTTCCCACAGCGAGAGCGAGGACAGCCGCCATTCCGATGAAATTCGTGCGTATCACGATGACCTCCGCGTCGGATCGATCGATCCTCGGCGCTAGGCTTACATGCGCGGGACGGCCACCGTCTTCCAAGTTCTTGATCGCACGGTTGCATGATCTTGACCGGGCGGCGCTCGGCGGGAGCGGAGAAAAGCGTCGAGGTGCTCCTCGCTAATAGGCGCCGCGGGCGCCCAAGTAGAGCCAGCCGCCCTCCACGGTGCCCTAATCGTCGTCCTCTTCGCGCTCCCTGCGATAGAAGTCCGAGTTCACCGTATCGCGGACGTGCCGCACGCGGCAGACGAAGCTCGCGGCATCGTCGATGCTGCCGCTGCCCGTATAGATGGCTTCCTGCGGATAGGGGCAAAGCGGCCGCGTCCGATCCGCCACGCCGTTCGTCAGGTGCGATCCGATGATGCGGTCAGGAGCGACGCCCTGCTCGACCCACTTCACGAGCGCGCCGAACGCATCGAAGGTCGAAGGGCCCGTGCCACCGCCGCAATGGAGCATTCCGGGGACCATGAAGAGGCGATAGAAATCGTCGATCCGGGTTTCGACGTCGCCGTGCTCTTCGTCGAGATTGCGCGCGACCGCGTCGTGGAACTGGATCGAGAGCTTCGGGACGAGCCGCGGATCGGCCCACCCGTGATACGTGACGATCTTGTGGCCGGCCGCCGCATACGCTGAGAGATCCGGCTTCACGTCGAACAGCGCGAAGTCGGGAGCGAGCTTGGCGGGATCGCGATCGAAGTTGAACGACAGCGGATCAAAACCGGGACCGAACACGAAATACTTGAGGAAGTTGTCCGGGATGAGGACCATCAGCTCTCCGGGTCCGCCGTTCACCGAATTCACGAGGGCGCGCGGCCATCCCAGGTTCTCCACGCCGGGCTCCCAGCCAGGGAAGAGCTGCGCGCCACGCGAATTGCGCGGGCCGCCATAGAACTTCCGCAGGCTCGCGACCTGCGCCGTGGTGAGGCAGCCCGGCCCGTCGCCGCCGGCAGGGCACGCGAGCGTGCCCGGGTCGAAGCGGCAGCGACGCGGATCGCTGATGAGGCCGTCGACCACGCCGTCCTTCGCATCGCACTCGTCCAGGACCGCTCTGGAGATCAGATTCAATTTGGCCGGCGGAATGGGCGCGGCGGTGAGGGCCTGCTCGTCCCAGTTCCACGCGATGACCTGCCCCGGCGGGCTGAGGAATGGGTCGCCCGCGACCACGCCGTCGAAATCAGCGGGATAGCGCTGCGCCGACATGGCGGCGTGGCGGCCTCCGCCGGAGCAACCTACGTAATACGAATAGCGCGGGGCGGCGCCATAATAGGCGCTGGTGATCGTCTTTCCGGCCATCGCTACGACGTGGGTGGAGCGATAGGCCCAGTTCACCTGTCGCTCGAGATTATGCTAGGCCCAGCTTCCGTCGTATAGCGTTCCATCCGTGGTCGCATGGCCGGTGTTCGTGGCGACCTCGGCATAACCGAGCCTCAGTCCAGCTCCCGGGCCGGGGAGCACGCCGTCGAGCCCGCCGAGGCCCGTGAAATAGAACTTGCCGTTCCACTGGGTG
>WNFE01001803.1_pt1 | contig 15607 bp, 15 predicted proteins | sample 5400451 | NCBI WGS metagenome assembly WNFE01 (sample SAMN13153344, study PRJNA577476) | soil metagenome | isolation source: 200 cm saprolite under Douglas fir tree site 2 hole 2 | place: USA:California | collected 2015-04-18 | reverse complement strand
CCGGAGCTGGCGGATCGCAAGGTGTTGCGCGCCATCGATGCGCCGCTCGACGACACCGTGCCGGCCAGGCGCGCGATCACGCTTCGCGATCTGCTCACGTTCCGGCTGGGCTACGGCATGATCATGGTGTTTCCGGATCGTTATCCGATTCAGAAAGCGATTGCCGAGGCGGGCCTGGCGCCAGGGCCGGTGTTTCCGTCCTTTCCGCCGGATGAGCTGTTGCAGCGCTACGGCAGTCTGCCGCTGCTCCATCAGCCTGGCGAACGCTGGCTTTACAACAGTGGAACGGAGATTCTGGGCGTGCTGATCTCTCGTGTGGCCGGCACGACTTTCGGCGAATTCCTGCGCGACCGCATCTTCGCGCCTCTGGCAATGAAGGATACGGCGTTCAGCGTGCCGGAAGCCAAACGTAACCGGTTCGCAACCAGCTATCGCCTCGACCACGCGACGCAAAAACTGAAAGTGTTCGACAACCCGGTCACCGGCAAGTTCTCAAACCAGCCGGTGTTCGAAAATGGCAGCGCCGGACTTGTCTCGACGGCAGACGATTTCAATGCCTTTGCCCAGATGATGTTGAATGGCGGCCGGCTGGGCCGCGAGCGCATTCTGTCGCGGCCATCGGTCGAACTGATGACGACCGACCAGATCACGCCAGAACAGAAATTGGGTTCGGAGCTGTTCTTCGGCGATAACCGGGGCTGGGGCATGGGCCTCTCGGTCTTCACCAAGCGCGACGATCTCCACACCACGCCGGGCCGATTCGGCTGGGACGGCGGCTATGGCACGTCATGGTATTCCGACCCGCGCGAACAGCTCACGGGCATTCTGCTGACCCAGCGAATGATGGATTCACCGGAACCGCCGCGCGTCTTCAGCGATTTCTGGACCTCGGTCTATCAGGCTATTGACGATTGAGGGATGCGGCAATGGCGGTCGGATTTCGTCCGCAATTACTTCCGAAATAATTTCGTCCGGCATGTCGGTGCCGCAAAACACGGTTCGTCATATCCATAGAGCCGGGGTTCGGCGATCGCCCAAAACCCGGTCACTGGAATTTGAACCCAACGGAGCGAGACGATGCGATTCATGGTGATTGTGAAGGCCGACAACAACAGCGAAGCCGGCGTGATGCCGAGCACGGAATTGCTGACGGCAATGGGCAAGTTCAATGAGGAGATGGTGAAGGCCGGTGTCATGCTGGCAGGCGAAGGTCTGCATCCGAGCTCGAACGGTGCCCGCATCAAATATTCCGGCAAGGATCGCACCGTCACCACGGGTCCTTTTGCGGCCACCCGCGAACTCGTCGCCGGCTTCTGGCTGATCCAGGTGAAGTCGCGGGACGAGGCGATCGAATGGATGAAGCGCGCGCCGTTCGACGGCGGCTCCGAGATCGAAATCCGGCAGGTCTTCGATGCGGAGGATTTCGGCGAGGCGTTGACGCCGGAATTGCGCGAACAGGAAGAACGCCTGCGCGCGCAGGTGAGGAAATAAAGCCAGCGCTCGTCATTCCGGGATGCGCCGCTTGGCGCAGACCCGGAATCCAGAGATTAGTAGCGCCAGATTCCGGGTTCGTGCTTCGCACGCCCCGGAACGACAACAAAATTGCAGACAGGACACACGACCATGCGATTCATGATGCTGATGATTCCCCTGGGCTATGAGACCGCGCCGCCGGACGTCAAACTCGATCCCGAGCGTGTGGCCGCGATGATGAAATACAATGTGGCGCTGAAAGACGCCGGCGTGCTGATCACGCTCGACGGCCTGCACCCGCCAGCGACGGGGGCACGGGTTTCATTCGCGAGCGGCAAGCCTCTGGTAACCGACGGTCCATTCGCCGAGGCCAAGGAAGTGCTCGGCGGTTACTGGATGATCGATGTGAAATCACGGGAGGAGGCGATCGCCTGGGCGAAGCGCTGCCCGGCCTCCAGCAACGAGGTCATCGAAATTCGTCAAGTACAGGAAGTGTCGGATTTCCCTGCCGACGTCCAGGAGGCGGCGGCTGGATTTACCGAATTGCAGGGCAAGTCTGGACGTTAACAGACGTTAACGTTTGTGCCGGCGTCTCGTCGCATGACTCGGGGCTGGGGGCGCTGGAACTGGCGCTAGTGACCTTTACGGCCGGCTCATGTAAAAGCCTTTCACATGAGCTGGCGCAAGGAACAACGCCGCGCCGAGCGCGGCTATCATCACGGCAATCTGAAAGAGGCGCTGCTGCAGGCCGCACTCGGGCTGATCGCGGAGAAGGGCCCGGCGGGGTTCACCTTCGCCGACGCCGCGCGTTCGGCCGGCGTCAGCCCCGCGGCGCCGTACCGCCATTTTCGCGATCGCGACGAGCTGCTTTCGAGCATCGCGCAGCGCGGCTTCGAGCAGTTCGAGGAAGCACTCACCCAGGCCTGGGACGATGGCCGTCCGGACACCGTCACGGCGTTCGAGCGGGTCGGCAAAGCCTATCTCGCGTTCGCCCGCGCGGAGCCGGCGTTCTATTCGGCAATGTTCGAATCAGGGCTTCCCGTCGACCTTAATCCTGCATTGTTAGCCGCAAGCGAGCGCGCTTTCGGCATCATCCGGGCCGCCGCCGAGCGTTTAGCCGCGCTGGCGCCACCCGGCATGCCGCGCCCGCCGGCATTGATGATGGCACTGCATATCTGGTCGATGTCGCACGGCGTGGCGTCGCTGTTCGCTCGTGGCGATGCGGCACGCCGCAAGCTGCCGATGTCGGCGGAAGACCTTCTGGAAGCGGAGGTGTTGATCTATCTGCGCGGTCTCGGCTTCCCGACCGATCGTCGGCAGCCCGCCCAAAAAGACCAGGCGGACCAGAAGCCGCCCGGGCCGCCGCCGGTGCCGCCATCCGGTCCTTGGGGCACTCCAAAATAAATTCGAGCGCGCCGCCGGCGCCCGGCTTGACAAAAATCCGGGATGGTTTAGGTATGTAAATGTTATTTACATTCACAACGGCGTGATGCCGTCATGGAGAGGGAAATGGCCTACACCGCAGATGTCAATCGATGGCGCGGCCCCGCCGAAGAGAACTACCGACCGCATATGCTTGAGTCGCCGTGGCACCCCGGCTGGATCGCCGTGACCGTGTTGGGTTTCATCATCTGGTGGCCGATCGGCCTTGCCCTTCTTTTTTTCACACTCGGGAGCAGAAAAATGGGTTGTTGGAGTCATCAAGACCGCTGGGCGAATAAGATGGAGCGGATGCAGTACAAGATGGAGCGGATGCGCGGCCGCATGGAGCGTCGCGGCTTCGGTTTCGGCGGTTTCGGTCCGCCCTCGAGCGGCAACCGCGCCTTCGACGAATACCGCATGGAAACCCTGCGGCGCCTCGAGGAAGAGCAGACCGAGTTTCGGGATTTCCTCGATCGCCTGCGCCACGCCAAGGACAAGGAAGAGTTCGACCAGTTCATGGCGCAGCATCGGACCCGCCCGGCGCCGCCGCCGCCCACGGATGGTCAGCCCCAGGCATGAGTCTCGGAAATATGAGGGCTCGGCCTCCGGCGTAATGCGCCATCCAGCCTGACGGCCACACCCCCGCCCGTTTGCGAAAGCAGACGGGCGGTTTTGCTTACGGGAGCCCGATTCTGGCGCAGTCCGTTACCTCCGCTGCCGCCCTTTGCCGCACCAAATTCTCCTTTGGTAACCTCGCATTAACCATGATTGGCGTCTGGTTAGAGGCGTAAGGTCGCGCCGATAGGCCCTTGTTTTGACATGTTGGCGGCGGATGCAAGCCTCGGCTTCGGCGGGCCTCCCATGCGACACAACAAGGCGCCAGCGTTGGCGTTTGCCGCTGCGTCTGGCGCGCGGCTGTGGAACCGGCAGCCATTTGCTCCCGGAGGATTTGGGACGCTTGCGTTGAGAGGATACCGCTTATGAATCCGGCCGACGTGGCTCAGACAGCCTTGCCGCTGGCATCCACCGACGTATCGCTGATCGCGCTTTTCTTTCAGGCTCACTGGATCGTGAAAGCGGTCATGCTGGGGCTGTTGGCCTGTTCGGTCTGGGTATGGGCGATCGCGATCGACAAGACGTTCCTGTATGCGCGCACCAAGCGCGCCATGGATCGCTTCGAACAGGCGTTCTGGTCGGGGCAGTCGATCGAGGAACTTTATCGCGCGCTATCGGCCAAGCCGACGCAATCGATGGCGGCCTGCTTCGTCGCGGCGATGCGCGAATGGAAACGGTCGTTCGAAAGCCAGGCGCGCTCTTTCGCCGGGCTTCAGATGCGCATCGAAAAAGTCATGAACGTCTCCATCGCCCGGGAAATCGAGCGGCTGGAACGCCGCCTGCTGGTGCTGGCGACGGTCGGTTCGGCGGGCCCGTTCGTCGGCCTGTTCGGCACCGTCTGGGGCATCATGTCGAGCTTCCAGTCGATCGCGGCCTCGAAGAACACCTCGCTCGCGGTGGTGGCCCCGGGCATCGCGGAGGCGCTGTTTGCCACGGCAATCGGCCTTATCGCTGCCATTCCGGCGACTATCTTCTACAATAAGTTCACCTCCGAGGTGAATCGGCAGGCCCAGCGGCTGGAAGGGTTCGCCGACGAATTTTCCGCGATCCTGTCGCGCCAGATCGACGAACGGGCGTGAGGCGCGGTATGTATGAGCCCATCGTGATGAGGAACATATCATGGCGATGAACATGGCAGGTTCGCCGGGCGGCGGACGCCGCGGCCGGCGTCGCGCGGTGATGGCGGAGATCAACGTTACGCCGATGGTGGACGTAATGCTGGTGTTGCTGATCATCTTCATGGTGTCGGCGCCGCTGTTGACGGTCGGCGTGCCGCTTGATCTGCCCCAGACCCAGGCCAAGAGCCTGGAGCAGGACAAGACCCCGCTGCAGCTTTCAGTCGATGTTCAGGGAAAGGTGTTTATCAACGACACCGAAGTGGCCATGAACGAGCTGATACCGAAATTAAAGGCGATCACGGACGCCCGTGGCGGCATGGAAGAGCGTATATTCATGCGGGCGGACAAGAAGGCGGATTACGGAACCGTGGCGAGGGTCATGGGGCAGCTGTCGGGCGCGGGGTTCAAGCGGCTGGCGTTGGTCACCGAGGTGGAGCAGGGGTCCTAGGGGTGAACGTCGACAAGACACTGGTGGCGTCCGTGGCCCTGCACGTCCTCGTGATCGGGTGGGGACTGGTGTCGTTCTCATCCAAGGCGTTCGAATCGATGCCGGAAGAATCCTTGCCGGTCGATATCATTTCGTCGGATCAACTCGCCAAGGTCATGGCCGGCGTGAAAACCGGCAAGAAAGAAAACCCGAAACCGGTGGTTGAAAAAGTCGCCGAGGCCAAACCGGTCGAAGACGCCGTCGGCAAGATCACCGAGAAGCCGCCGGTCGTGACGGAAACGGCTCCGCCACCGCAGCCGAAACCGGAGGAAAAGCCGGTCGAGAAAAAGCCCGATCCGCCAAAGCCCGTCGCCGAGTCCAAGCCCAAGGAAGAGCCGAAGCCGATCGAGAAGAAGCCGGATCCGCCCAAGGTCGATCCGATCGCGGAAGCTTTGAAGAAGGAAGAGAAGAAGCCGCCGCCGAAACCTCAGGTCCAGGCGGCGACGCCACCGCCGCAGCCGTCGAAGCCGAAGACCGAGCGGACCTTCGATCAGTCGAAGATCGCGGCCTTGCTCGACAAGCGCGATCCGACCCGGCAGGCCGTGACCGGCGACACGCTGAATTCCAATGCCGCGCTGGGTCTGGCCAAGGGCAAAGCCGCGGACAACTCGGCGACGTGGGGCGCGCTATTCCAGTCGCAGGTCGAGCGCTGCTGGAAGAAGCCCTATGGCGGTATCGAGGCTCAGAAATCCGAGGCAGCTTTCGCCATCAAGCTGAAGCGCGACGGCACGCTTGAAGGGATGCCGGTTCCGGAAGGCACACCGGCCACGCCGTATCTTCGCGTCTATCAAGAGAGTGCCTTGCGGGCGATCATCGAATGCCAGCCGTATAATTTGCCCGCCGCCTATTTCGACGAATGGAAATATTTTGCGCCGGTGTTTACCGAACGAAAGACGTGAAGGTGATTGCTCGTGGCGATCGCAGACATGAAACAAAGCGCGTAACAATATGACCGACAAAGATGGATTGCACGTCATGCCGCTCCGCCTGAGCCGCCGGCAGATTATTTCCGGGATGGCGTCGCTTGGTGTGCTGACCGGGGGAGGTGCACGCAGCGCCTTCGGACAGAAGCGGGTCATTATCCCCGAGGGCGACTTTGCGCCGCTTCCGATCGCGATTCCGAATTTTGTGGCGGGAACGCCGGGGGACGGCGAGGTCGGCGTCAGTGTGGCCCAGGTCATTACCAACAACCTCAAGCGCTGCGGACTGTTCGCGCCGATCGATCCGGCGGCCTTCATTGAAAAGATCAACGACATCGACAAGGCGCCGCAATTCCAGAATTGGAAGACCATCAACGCGCAGGCCCTGGTGACCGGCCGGATGACCCTCCAGGCCGACAGACGTCTGAAGGCGGAATTCCGTCTCTGGGACGTGAACACAGGCCAGCAACTCGCCGGCCAGCAATACTTCACGTCTCCGGAATACTCGCGGCGGATCGCACACATCATTTCCGACCAGATCTACGAGCGCCTGACCGGCGAGAAGGGCTATTTCGACAGCCGCGTGGTGTTCGTCGATGAGACCGGATCCAAGGAGCGGCGCGTCAAGCGCCTGGCGCTGATGGATCAGGATGGCTTCAACGTGCGTTACCTGACCAAGGGCGCGGATCTGGTGCTGACGCCGCGGTTCTCTCCCGCGCGCGACGAGCAGTTGATTACCTATATGGAATTCGGCCAGGGCGACCCGCGCGTCTACTTGTACAGAATCGAGACCGGCGAACGCGAAATCGTCGGCAATTTTCCCGGCATGTCGTTCTCGCCGCGTTTCTCGCCGGATGGTCAGCGCGTGATCATGAGCTTGCAGCAGGGCGGCAATTCGAACCTGTTCGTGATGGATCTGCGTTCGAAGTCGACCACGCGCCTCACCGACACTCCGGCGATCGATACCTCGCCGTCCTACGCGCCCGATGGGGCTCGCATATGTTTTGAATCCGACCGCGGTGGAAAGCCGCAGATCTATGTGATGCCGGCGACCGGCGGATCCGCGCAACGCATATCCTTTGGCGAAGGCAGCTATTCCACCCCGGTCTGGTCGCCGCGCGGCGACTACATCGCCTTCACCAAGCAGGGCGGCGGACAGTTTTCCATCGGCATCATGAAGCCCGACGGCTCCGGCGAACGGATACTTACGTCCGGCTTCCATAACGAAGGCCCAACCTTTGCGCCGAACGGCCGCGTTTTGATGTTCTTCCGCGACCCCGGCGGCAATGCCGGACCTTCGCTGTTCACCGTGGATACTTCCGGACGCAACGAACAGCGGATTCCAACCCCCGGATTTGCGTCCGATCCGGCGTGGTCGCCGCTGCTGTCGTAGCACGGTGCGGTAATCCGCCGGCGCCGATGTCCTCCCCGGCAAACCTTGCCTAGCCTGCTGATTTCGCAGGCATATATTGGCACGCCGGATCAAAAACAACTTCTCGGTAACGATGTTCCCTCAGGAAGACTTCATCTGGAAGCGGTAAATATACGGCACTTCCTAAAGGACGTGCGCGCATCTGATGCAGCTTGCAAGCGAAGCCCCAGACCCCGACCAGAGGATGTCGCCGTCCATTCGCGCGGCGTTGATTGATTCGCTCTTCGAAACTCCCGGCACGGTGCATGTGGGCATCGTCTTCGCGACCATCACCGCGGCCATGACCGCGCTAAAGACCGGAAGCGATTTCATCTGGGCATGTGTCGCGCTTCTCGCCGTGGCCGGAGTTCTCCGGGCGATCGATTTGCAGCTTTACCAAGCGCGGAAATCGACCCTCACTGCCGATGGTGCTGCGTTGTGGCAGACGCGCTATCAGATCGGGGCAATGATCCAGGCCATTGCGATCGGAATATGGTGCAGCACCACTCTGTTGAGCAGTGACGATGCTGTGGCCCACATGATTGCCTTGTCCGTGACGATCGGGCTCCTCGCGGGTGGAGCGGGCAGAGCCTATGGGTGGCAGTGGATATTTAGGCTGCAGGTTCTCCTTGCCTTGGGTCCGACTGCGATCGCGCTGGCGTTGCGTGGCACACCCTATTACGTAGCCATGTCGGTCGTCACCGCCGTGTTCCTTGTGACTCTCATTAAACTCTCGGCCAACCTACATAGAATTTTTATGCAAGCGCTTGTGGCACGCGAGCGCGAGGCGGCGCTGGCCGGCCAGTTCGATACCGCCCTGAACAACATGCCGCACGGTCTGTGCATGTTCGCCGCCGACGGGCGGCTTGCGGTCATGAATCATCGCTTCAGCGACATGATGAACCTGTCGGACGATCTGGTGCGCCGCGGCGCGAGCGCACCCGACATTATCTTCGCCTGCGTCGACTCCGGGTCGATCTCGGCGGCGAGCGGAAGCATGATTCTCTCGGAAATCGAGAATTCGCAGGCAGGGGATCTCGTCACGGCCGATCCCGACGCGAGCAGGAGCCAGTCGCTGTCCTGGACATTCCAGCCGATGGCCGGCGGCGGGTCCGTCGTGCTGGTGGAAGACATCACCGAACGCAAGGATGCCGAAGCGCGGATCAGCCATCTGGCGCGCTACGACGAACTGACAGCGCTGCCCAACCGGGTCAATTTCCGTGATGAAATCGAGCGCCTGCTGGTGATTTCGCACAGCGCCGAGCGGTTGTCGGCGCTGCTGTTTGTCGATCTCGATCAGTTCAAGCAGGTCAACGACACCCTGGGTCACCCCTGCGGCGACCAGCTGTTATGCGCCGTCGCCGGCAGGCTGCGCGAAATGCTGCGCCCGGAGGATTTCGTGGCGCGGTTCGGCGGCGATGAATTCGTCGTGTTCCAGCAGAACATTGCGTCGAATGAGGACGCCGCGGGTCTCGCCCGGCGCATCGTCGACCGCCTCAGCGAGCGCTACAAGATCGACAATCATCTGGTCGAGATCGGCGCCAGCGTCGGCATCGCAATGACTTCGCCCGCGGGTATCAGCGCCGATACGCTGTTGAAGAACGCAGACATGGCGCTCTATCGCGCCAAGGCGGACGGCCGCGGGACGTTCTGCTTCTTCCGCGACGAGATGGCGCAAACCGTCGAGGCTCGCCGCATTCTGGAACTGGATCTGCGCAAGGCGCTTGCCCATGAGGAGTTCGAGTTGTTCTATCAACCGCTCGTCAATCTCAAATCCGGGCGAATAGCGACCTGCGAAGCGCTGCTGCGATGGAATCATCCGGTGCGGGGCACGGTTTCTCCGATCGACATCATTCCGGTGGCCGAGGACATGGGTCTCATCGTCGACCTCGGCCGCTGGATCCTGCGCAAGGCCTGCATGGAATGCATGAAATGGCCGGAAGGCGTCAGCGTTGCGGTCAATTTTTCGCCGCAGCAGTTCCATCAGCGCGATGTGCTGAGCGAGGTGCGTTACGCGCTCGAGGTCTCCGGATTGCCCGCGCACCGCCTCGAAATCGAGATCACCGAATCGTCGCTGCTGCGCAACACACAATTGACCCACGATGTGCTGTCGCAGCTGCACATGATCGGTGTGCGGATATCGCTGGACGATTTCGGTACCGGCTATTCGAGCCTGAGCTATCTGCATAACTTCCCGCTGCAGAAAGTGAAGATCGATCGTTCCTTCCTGGAGGGAATCGATAGCGATCGTCCGCTGACGCTGTTGCGCGGCGTGGCGCGGCTCAGTGCCGATCTCGGAATGTCGGTGGTGGTCGAAGGCATCGAGACCAACGAGCAACTGGAACTGATCAGCGCCGACGGCACGGTGACCGAGGCGCAGGGCTATCTGTTCAGCCGGCCGGTGCCGGCGGTGCGCGTTCGCCAGTTGCTGCATGCTTCGCACGGCCGGCGCCTGCCGGACGACAACTTGATCGAGCTGCCATCGCGCTCGATCGCCTGAAAATCAAGCTGCCTCGCCGCTGCAACTTCGCGCCACATTGGTCAGATGCAGGGGTGGATTCCGCGCCGCCGGATTAACTCTATTGTCTCGATTCGTTTGCATTCCCTTAAGGAGCTGTTAATCTTCTTTAATGCTCGCGTGAGTTGCGGCCGCCTGCGTTCGCGCGGAAGTTGCCGGGAAGTGCTGGGAAGTTGTAAGGAGTATCAAATGAAGTCCGCAGTCGAAACGCGCACTTCGCACTCTGTTTGGGGATCAGGGCTGCTTGATCGCGTCGATTACCGACTCGTCGAAACTGCTGAGGAAAGAGATCGCATCTGTTCGTTGCGTTACAGAGCCTATCTGAATGGCGGATTAATCCCGCCATCAGAGGCTCAGCGCGTCTACGATCCCTATGATGATGCTCCTAACGCCTGGACGCTTGGAATTTATGTTGACGGAGAACTCTGCAGCTCTGTCCGCCTCCACGTCCTGACCCCGGAATGGCGGATGTCCCACGCAACCGAATTGTTCGGCGATGTGCTTCACCCTCGCCTCGATCGGGGCGAAGTTTTCGTCGATCCGTCGCGCTTGGCTGCAGACCCCGAAAAAGCCCGGCGGTTTCCGGAACTTCCCTACCTGACGGTGCGGTTGGGCTTTATGGCGTGCGAATATTTCAACGCCGATACGGGGCTCGCGCTCGTTCGTGCCGAGCACCAGGCGTTTTATCGCCGGGTCTTTTTGCAAGAGACCATCGCCGAACCGCGTCCGATTCCCATCATATTACAAAAGGTGGCATTGATGGCGTGCGATTTCCGGGCCGTGCGGGAAAAGGTCTTGACCCGTTTTCCCATCATGCGTTCGACGTCCGTCGAGCAGCGGATGCTGTTCCAGCGCGCCGGCGAGCGACATTCGCCGCCACGCGGGGTTGTCACCTCCTTCGAGCGCCCCTCGATCGTTCCGAATTAGCCGGCCGGACTTCAAGGCGCACCCCCGAGCCGCCTTGGCTCGGCGGGTTCCGGCCGCATCGGCCGGATATCCGTGCGCGCTTGCCTTTCACCGTCGCGCCACATTTACAAACCATTAACTATCGCGTTTGCTTTTCCCCGTTTGCTGGCATTTGGTCGGTTCTGGCAACACCTCATCAAGGTTGACGGAACGTTCGCTTAACCATCGCCCTGTAGACCGGAAACAGTCGAAAAACGTGAGCGTTGGAGGCTCCCGAATGAAACATCAGATGCGAATCCTTCAGGGATTGAAGCTGGCCGCGGTGCTCGCGGTGGCGCTGTCGATGGGCGCCTGCGCGAACAAGAACCTCGGCGCCGACGGCGCCATGGCAAATGCCGCGACCCCCGGCAGCCAGCAGGATTTCGTGGTCAATGTCGGCGACCGCGTGTTCTTCGAGAGCGACCAGACCGATTTGACGCCGCAGGCGATCGCGACCCTGGAAAAGCAGGCGCAATGGCTGCAGAGCTACAATCGCTATTCCTTCACCATTGAAGGTCACGCGGATGAGCGCGGTACCCGCGAATACAACATCGCGCTGGGGGCGCGGCGTGCCCAGTCGGTTCGGACCTACCTGGCATCGCGCGGCATTGATCCCGGCCGGATGCGGACGATTTCCTACGGCAAGGAACGACCGGTTGCGGTGTGTAACGACATCTCGTGCTGGTCGCAGAATCGCCGCGCCGTGACGGTCTTGAACGCCAGCTCTTAAAGCGTTCGCCGTTCGCAAAGTTCATCGCCGGCGCCCTCGGGCGCCGGTTTTGTTTTGGCGGTTTGCTTGTGAAGCAGCAGTAATGTCGGCTTTTCCCGCATGCGGGACCGTCCGGCACGAGTACATGCGTTGGCCCAGTCTCCTTTGTGAACACGTCTCCGTGCGAATCGGCGCTCGATCCGGTTGACCAAGTGGCTTGATTGTTTCGGTGGGAACACTAGACCATGCGGCAGGAGACGGGCGCCGGATGTGGGAAACCAGTCACATTTTTGGCGTACTCCATCACTCAATGTGATCCGCTTTCGATGTCGCCGATTTCGTCGTCAGGCCCAAATGTCATCCAGATTTCATAGAATTACGCGCGCCGCGGCCATCTCCGCGATGCTCGCGCTGTCCTCGCAGGTATCGGCGCAATCCGATGACCCGGAAATGCGAATTCAGCAGCTTGAGAATCAGCTGCGGCAACTCACCGGCCAGAATGAGGAGTTGCAATACCGCAACCGGCAGCTCGAAGATCGCCTGCGGTCGCTTCAGAGCGGCGCGCCAGCCGCCCCCGGCGGTCAGGCCGCTGTCGCCCAGCCCAACATCGCCGCGGCTCCTCCGATGCAGCCGAACCCGGTCTATCGGCAGCCACCGGCGCAGCCGGGGTATGAGCCGCAGAGCGCCGCCCAGGCGCCGATCGTCCAGGAACCGCCGGGAGCGCCCCAGGGAATTCCGCCGGCCCAGGGCCGGCGCCGGGGCGATGCCTTCGATCCCAGCCAGAGTCCGACTGCGCCCGGCGCACCGCGTGCGCTCGGCGGCGGTCAACTGGCGATCCCGGCCGAAGCGCCAATCGGCGCTCCGGGCGGACGCGGAGCAGGCGAGCCGCTCGATCTGGCCAACACGGCTCCACGCAATCCGGCCGCGGCGCCGCCAGCATCGCCGCGAAGCCCCGGCGCAAGCGCCGCGCTTTCCACGTTGCCGCCATCGGCCACGCCCAAGGATGAGTTCGACCTCGGCATCGGCTACATGCAGCGCAAAGACTACGCGCTGGCTGAAGAGACCATGCGCAACTTCGCAAAAAAATACCCGAGCGATCCCTTGACCGCGGATTCGCAATACTGGCTGGGCGAGAGTTTTTTCCAGCGTCAGCTCTATCGCGATGCCGCGGAATCCTTCCTCGCGGTGACCACCAAATTCGATAAATCGGCGAAAGCCCCGGACGCATTGCTGCGGCTTGGACAATCGCTGGCGGCCTTAAAGGAGAAGGAAGCCGCCTGTGCGGCGCTTGGCGAGGTGACGCGGAAATATCCCCGCGCCTCGGGCGGCGTCAAAGCGGCCGTGGACCGCGAGCAAAAGCGGGTCAAGTGCTAGCGCATGGTCCAAGGGAGGTATCTTTCAAAGTGCTCCGGGCCACCGACGAGCACTGTGGAAGATACGGAGAATCTGGACCGTGTTCCCGACCAAACGGTAGGGCACGATAAAGGGCGTCTTCGGGATCACAAGTTCGCGTGTGCCCGGCACTCGGCCGGGTCGCCCCATTTCGGGGGTGCTCGGAAGTAATGTTTCGATGTTCTGGACGATGTGAAGTGCAACGCGCTGTGCGGCTGCTGGATCATCCTGTTCGATGTAGGCACGGAGCGCGACGAGGTCATTGATTGCCTCGGGCGACCAGACCGGGGTCATGAGCGTTTAGGGATTGGCCGCTCTCTGCCGCTACCCCAGGATGTGATCCAATCTTTGACCTGCCCATGCGGAACTCCCTCGCCGCGATCGAAGGAGGCGATCGCCTGCTTGATCCCGGCAACCTGCCACTCATTGATGTCGAGGTATTCGTTAATCGCCTCGGCCGCGAGGAACGAACGGCTGCGGCCCGTGTTCTTGGCGAGTTTCTCGAGACGCTTCTTGGCGACCGCATCGACCCGTACGGTGAAGGTTGCTGAGCGCATGATCTCGATCCGTTGTGCTTGCTTGTGTACAATATAGCGCACGCGGCGACCCACGCAAGCCGACGCTGAATGAGTGCTTCACCGATATGAAAATCCCTCTTACCGGTTTATTACGTTGCCTGGACATGCCGGTGGCGGCATTCGCCAATGCACACCCGCTCCTGATAAGATTGATGATGCCCGACGACGACCACTCCCCGATCTCGGCACAGGATGCAAAACGCCTATTTGCCGACTGGAAGGCCGCTCCTGCGATCGTCCTCGCCGTTTCCGGTGGCCCCGATTCGATGGCATTGATGTGGCTTGCGGCCCGCTGGCGCAGCACGTTGGCGCGCGGTCCGCGCCTCATCGCCGTCACGGTCGACCATGGCTTGCGCGCGGAGGCCGCGGCCGAGGCGCGCGACGTCAAGCGCCTGGCGCGCACGCTTGACCTGACGCATCGAACGCTGCGCTGGACCGGCGAGAAGCCCAAAACCGGATTGCCGGCCGCGGCGCGCACCGCGCGATATCGTCTGCTGGCACAGGCAGCACGCGCCAGCGGTGCCACGCATATCCTCACCGCGCATACCCGTGACGATCAAGCCGAGACGCTGCTGATGCGTCTATTGCGCGGCAGTGGCATCGCCGGTCTCGCCGCGATGGCGCGAGAGTCCGAGCGCGATGGCGTGCTGCTGGCACGTCCGTTTCTGCACGTTTCGAAATCGCAGCTGGTGGCGACCCTCAAGAAAGCAAAGATCGGCTTCGCTGACGACCCGACCAACCGCGACACGAATTTTACCCGGCCTCGTCTGCGCGAGATCATGCCGGTTCTTGCCGCGGAGGGCGGCGATGCGCGCAATCTGGCGCGGCTGGCGTCGCGGCTTACCCGGGCTAACCAGGCTGTGGAAATTCTGGTCGACGGCGCCGAGCGCTATCTCGCGCTGAGGGATCGCGAGGCCCCGCGTGCGGGATTCGATGCCAATGCTTTCGCAAGTGCTTTCGATGCCAGTACCTTCGACGCCAGTACCTTCGACGCCAAGGCCTTTGCCGCCTTGCCGGAGGAAATCCGCCTTCGATTGCTCAAGCGCGCGATCGATCGGTTCGGTCATGAGGGGCCAGCGGAACTTGGCAAGGTTGAAGCCTTGCTGGCCACATTGGACCAGGCCGGTGCGAAAAAGGGGAAAGAGCGCCGGCCAAGGCTGAAACAAACCCTTGCTGGTGCGCTGGTAAGCCTGACCGACGGCCGAATCCGCGTCGAGCCGGCGCCGCCTCGCCGTGGCCGGGCAGATTGAAGCGGGAATCGATCACTGGCGTTGTGGTGTTATTCCATCGCGCCGTCTTAACCACTGCGGAAAACGCTCATTTCGGCACCATTATTCGCGCGGGAATCGCTCCAATATGCGCTAAATAGTCCTATGTGGTTCCCTTGGCAGCGACCGAGGCCGCACCTAGATTGTAGTGCAGTCGACCGGGGGCTTCCCTCGTGCCTACCCAGGACACTACCCAAGGACATAAGGCCGCGATCCGCGCGACCACGAAGGAAGATCGATGAACGCCAATCTGCGCAATTTCGCCCTCTGGGTTATTATTGTCTTGCTGTTGTTGGCACTGTTCACGCTCTTCCAGAACCCTGGTCAGCGCGCCTCCTCGCAGGACATCTCGTTCTCCCAGCTTTTGACCGAGGTCGATCAGAATCACGTTCGCGACGTCGTCATCCAGGGACCGGAAATCCACGGTACCTTCACCAATGGCTCCAGCTTCCAGACCTACGCCCCGAACGACCCGACGCTGGTCTCGCGCCTGTATAACGGCAAGGTCTCGATTACCGCGAAGCCGCCGGGCGACAACGTGCCGTGGTTCGTGTCGCTCTTGGTCTCATGGTTGCCGTTCATCGCGCTGATCGGGGTATGGATCTTCCTGTCCCGGCAGATGCAGGGCGGCGCCGGCAAGGCGATGGGCTTCGGCAAGTCGCGCGCCAAGATGCTGACCGAGGCGCATGGCCGCGTGACGTTCGAGGACGTCGCAGGCGTCGATGAGGCCAAGCAGGATCTGCAGGAGATC
>WNFE01001798.1_pt1 | contig 15615 bp, 13 predicted proteins | sample 5400451 | NCBI WGS metagenome assembly WNFE01 (sample SAMN13153344, study PRJNA577476) | soil metagenome | isolation source: 200 cm saprolite under Douglas fir tree site 2 hole 2 | place: USA:California | collected 2015-04-18 | reverse complement strand
TTGCGTCCGCGCATCTGGCGGACGAGCCGCGCTTTAGCGGCAATGTCGTGGCTGGCGATATAGCGGCGATAACGCGCGCTGTGCGTGCGATCGACCGGCTGACGATAAAGTTTGGCGAGCAGGATGTGAGCGATCGAATGCAGCACGGTTTCGGGAGCGCCTTCGAGCAGGTCGGAAAGGCGGATGTAGAGCTCTCCCTGGCGCAGGCGGATGGTGTTGTTGATGGAGACGAAAGCATAGAAACGAACGTGCAAAGGCGGCGCGGGCGTGCGGGGACGGAGTTCGCGATAGGCTTCCTGAAAAATTTCGGCGAGCTTTGGGGACACGTTGAGGGAAGGGTAGCATGTTGCAGTAATCAGAAGTCAGCAGGCAGCAAAACGTTATTATGCGGGCAGTTTGTTCCGTCTATCGTCGATAGACGACTTTGCCGTGTGTGACTGGAAAGTCTCTGCCGAAGGTGCCGCCGATGAGTGCGCCAATGCCTCCGAGGAGAAGGGCGCCGCCTCCGCGGGTCAGGGTGCCGTTGCCATTGCCGGCACCCACGGCGGCTCCGATGCCTCCGCCAATCGCGGCTCCGGTAGCCATGTTGGCCGCATCGCTGTGTTCAAGGCGCACTTCGCGTATCTTCTTACGCTCGTACACGCGCTCAGATGAAATGAACACTGCGCCGGGGCTGTGCAGGATGCGTTGGCAGACCAGTTGTTCGTCGGTAGCTCGCTCGAAGATGCAGAGCTTGTGAAACGGACTGGCGGAGTGCACTGAGATTTTCGTGCCGGGCTGAAGATTCTTGACCGCTTGCCAGTCTCCGGTTTGTGCTGGCGCGGTGGATGCGAGTAGCACAGCCGCTGATAAGAAGAAGATAGCTTCTATGTTTTTCATGAATTGATCCTAGCGATCGCTCACGGGCTCGGCTGGCGAGGCTGTGACAGTTTCTGGAGTGACACACTGGAGGGTCACGCCGTCGCGAAGGCACGGCGCGTTGTCTGCTGGCTGATTGTTGTCTTGGTCTTTGGGCATGGGGGTGTAACCGCGGTTGCCGCCAGTAAGTAAATTCGGGCTGAGATAGACGGCCTTGCCATGAGAGAACGGGTCTTACACCATGCCGAAGAAATGGCCCAGGCCACCAAGGATGCCGCCATCAACAAGCGCAAGGAGGCCACGGTGCCGGACTCTAGCACGAAGCGTTGTTTCGTTGTGACACTCTCAAGAGTTTTACGAGGTGAGAGGATTCTGGATGAACCGAACGTAGTGCCGAAGCTCTTCAATCGAAGGCTCGGATAACAATGGGAAAGGAATTGCCCAGCAGCCCGCGGGCAGTTCGGTCGCCGTAACCGAATCGCAGACGACTGCCGCTGTCTGCTTCAGGCCGCGCTGCCAGTTCAGTTTGCGTGCGTCCCGAAATACCAGGGCGTCCGGGTGAAAGCCCGCGGCATTCAGCATGGTGCGCGCCAGTTTTAGGAAGTCTGGCCATCTCGAGGCAATGCCGATCAAAGCGCCGGACGGAGCAGGCAGCCATCCGGCAAGTGAAGTTGGCACCGAGCGAAAATTTAGCGTGAGCACGTCGACGCCTTCTGGCAGCGCCTGCCGCACGGCTGCGCGATTGGGAAGCACGACCGGAATGGCGCCGTCCAGAGTTTTCGGGCAGTCGTGCAGATTGCAACTCTGGACCGGAAAAGTCACGGCCTGCTCGATCTCAGCCGCCACAATTCGTCTGAGCTCTTCCTCCGGCTCAATCAACAGGAAATGGTCGGGCGGCTGCAGTTCCAGCCATTGCCGCAGACGGGAGCGCACGGTACTAAGAGGAGCGCCGAGTTCGCGCGCCGAGCGAAAAAGCTTCGCAATCAACTGATCGAGCGCGAGCGCCGACGAGGGAACCAACTCAGGTTTGCGCTCCCGGACATATACGCCGCTGCCATGGCGAAACTCAACCCACCGCTCCCGTTCGAGCTGGCGATAGCCGGCACTGACCGTGTTGGGATGAAGACGGAAGCGGCGCGCCAGTTCCCGCGTGCTCGGTAAGCGCTGCCCCGGCGCGAGGTCATCGCTGAGGATCCCAAGAATAACCTGCGTCACGAGTTGTTCGCGGATGGTAACTTCGCTGCCGCGGGCAAACCAGAGTTGCATGCCGGGCTATCTTACCGGAGATCGCTAAGAGCTAACCACAGGGGGCACAGGGGAACACGAGGAAGCGCACAGTTCTATTTCTTCTTCTGACGCTTCATGTATTCCCCAACTTCGGCGAGGGTCTTGCGGTGATCGTCGGCGCTGGAGTCTACGGTGTCGAGGGCGTCGGTCAGCAGGAATTCATACTGGCTCGCTTCGGAGGCATTGGCGTTCGCGGAGTTCTTGAGGGCGCGAAGCTTCGCTTGAAATTCGGTGTCGACTTCGATGATGACCTTCAGCGGTTTGCGGATATCGTCCTTGCGGCCGACATACATGTCGATGTTATCGTTGAGTTCGTCATAGACGGCAAGAAAATCTTCCAGCATGTCATGCGTTTGGCGGCCGCGTTCGGTGGTCTTGGGGTCGCTGCGCATTTGCTCAAGTTTGGTCATCCGATCCCGCGAAAACTTCACGTAGAGCTTTAAGCGCTGATCGGGCTCGAGCATGGCGTCTCGCAGCTGGTCGATCTCCAGCGGATTCAGCGGGTCGCGGCGCCGCTGCGCCCGAAGCGGCGAGCACACTGGGAGGCTGAGCGGGAGCGCGAGCAACAGCCCCAGCCCGAGTGCGGTGCGCCAGCGCCAGCGCACCTTCATTTCTTCTCCTTCTTGTTCTCTTTGGCGAACATTTCTTTGAGCAGGGTGGTGCGGACGTCTTCGAGGCGCCGGATGGCCTGTTCGACCGGAGCCTGGTCCTCGAGGACGAGAGTGCGCTTGATGTCGCGCAGCTTCTCAGCCATTTTTCGGACATCGATCTCCACATTCTTGAGATGCTTCTTCGTTTGCGTCGCAGCGTCGCGAGCCTTCTCGGAATAGGTAACGATGTCGTCGACCGCGTCGCGCGCCTGGTCGACCTTGCCCTCGCTGTAGAGCTTGTCGGCATTGCGAAGCTGGTGCCGTGCGATATGGATGCAGAGTTCGGGTCGCTCCTCGGGACGCGCGCTTTCGAGGCGTGCTTTGAGTTCGGCCGCAGTCTCGTCCTTGGCCGCGCCGTAGGCGGAGGCGACTGAGAGGAGAAGCACGGTAAAGGCAAGTCGGCGCATAACGGTCAACGCTTCTTCGGTTCAATGGCGATCAGGCGGTGGGTAGCCTGCCACTCCTGATCGGGATACTTCCCCTGGGCAACATCCAAAAAGTGATGATAATCGACTGCGGCCTGCTTGTAGTCTCGCAAGTGGTCATAAGCGGAGGCCCGAAGAAAAAAACAGACCGCAGGCATCTCCGCATTTAACATGGTGCGACCATTCAGGGCTCTGATCGTGAGTTCGTAGTTCTTGTTCTCGCTAGCCGCAAAGGCCAGATCGACATAGACTTCGGGCCAATCGCGCTTCAGTCGAACCGCTGCCAGAAACTCCTGCTGAGCTTCCGGGAATTTTTTCTGCAGCAGCAGAGCTTTTCCCAGCCCGCGATGCAGTTCCGGGTCTTTCGGCTGTGCCGTCACCAGAGCGCGATATGCGCTTTCTGCGAGATCGTTTTTTCCAGAACTCGCATAGAGATCGGCAATTTCCCGTTGCGCGCCGGCGTCTGACGGCGCCAGTTTCAACCCAGCCTGCAGTTCCGTGATGGCCTCGTCTTTCTTCCCTTGCGCGACCAGTACGCGTCCCAGTTGCAAATGAATGCCCGCATCTTCGGGGCGCTCGGCAGCCAGTCGCCGCAGCAGGGGCTCAGCATCGCTCAGGCGGCCCGATTTCATATAAATATTGGTGAGCCCGATCGCAGCTTCGGTCGAGTGCGGATCGAGGGTCAAGACTTGTTTATATTCAGCCTCAGCATCCGAGAATTCTTTTTGCCGCTCGTGCAGCAGGCCAGCCGAGAGATGGGGTTCGGGATCCTTCGGTGTGAGCTCGGATGCCTTACTGTAAGCCGCGAGTGCGTCTTCCGGCTTTCTATTTTCCAGCAGATGCGCAAGCGTGAGCCAGGCGCGGGCCTGACCTTCCTGAACCTGACCTTTCTCAGAATGACCCATGGGTTTGAGCCCCGTGGCAGCCCGCAGGAATTGCTCAGCGTCGGGATTATTGGCGCGGGCCAGCATCAGGCCAAGGTTGAGGTTCGATTCAAAAACGTCGGGCTTGGCGGCGATGGATTTGCGGTAAGCGGCGATGGAATCGTCGGTGCGGCCAAGCCGGTTCAGGACGAATCCCAGATCGAACCATGCCTGATAATTGTTGGAATCCTTATCGATAGCCTTTTCCAGCAGCGTTTCCGCGCCGGCGAAATCGTTTTTCTGGATGGCGTCTTCAGCCTGCGCGATTTCTGGGGGTGTGTCATCGATGGGTTCCCTGTAATGGCGAACGGTTGTGTGCGTCTGCGCGAGGGCGCAGGCCGTTAGCACGAACGCCACTAGCAGCCTACGGAAAAATTCTGGCCTCGCTGGGAACCGGGAGGGGCACGAGTTCACTCGTGCCACCATGCCGTTGAGAATGCGTCGCGCTTTAGCGCCTGAGGCGTGCTCTCTGTGCTTCCGATTACTTTTTCCGCAGCCTTTTAGGACCAAGAACGGGATCGACTTGGCGCGCGGGCGGTTCATGCGTCGGGAAAATCCAGCCCCGGAGGGGCGAACCTGTTTAGCCCAGCGCTTCAGCGCTGGGAAAAGTGAGAAAAATGATTCAAGTCCCGGAGGGACGACCCAGTTCTCACGCAACACTCTTTAACCCCCGAGGGACCTGCACTCTCCCTCTCTGAAAACTCGCGACTCTACAGGTCTCCACTGCGCACGCCGTTCCCGTTCAAGACCCGCTTCAGGTACTGTCCAGTGTAAGAGTTTTTCAGCTCCGCGATCGCTTCGGGCGTTCCGAAGCCGACAAGGTTCCCACCGCGATCGCCGCCTTCCGGACCGAGGTCGATCACCCAGTCAGCCGTCTTGATGACTTCGAGATTGTGCTCGATGACGACGATCGACCCTCCTGCATCGATTAGACGGCGGAAAGCAAAAAGTAGTTTGCTGACATCGTCGAAGTGCAGGCCGGTAGTAGGCTCATCGAAAATGTAGAGCATGCGACGCTTGTGTTTGGGCCCGTCCCCGCGTTCAGCGGACCGGCTCACCGGGCGAGTTCCAGGCTGCCGAGTTCCCGGTTGAAGGTGCGCCGCCAGCTTCATGCGCTGCGCCTCGCCCCCGGAGAGCGTCGTCGCCGACTGGCCCAGCCGCAGGTAACCGAGCCCGACTTCGTCGAGCACGCGCAATTTCTCGGTGAGCCGGGGAGTGTCGGCAAAAAACTTGAGCGCCTCGCGAATGGTGAGGTTCAGCGCCTCGTGAATGTTCTTGCCTTTGTAGTGTATTTCGAGCACTTGCGGCTTGTAGCGCGTGCCCTTGCATTCGTCGCAGATCAGCTCCACGTCGGCCAGAAACTGCATCTCGACAGTGACCGTGCCATCCCCCTGGCAATTTTCGCAGCGCCCGCCCGGCACGTTAAAAGAAAAATGCCCGGCAGGGAAGCCCCGCTTCTTGGCCTCCGGTAGCGACGCGAACAATTCGCGGATGATGTCGAACGCCTTGATATACGTGACCGGATTCGACCGTGGAGTGCGGCCAATCGGCGATTGATCGACGAGCACGGCCTCGTCCAAAAACTGGTCGCCTTCAACGCTGTCCCACAAAATCGCGCCGCTGCCATTCGTCTGCCGCAAGGCCGTGGCCAACGCCTGATAGAGCACGTCATGCAGCAGCGATGACTTTCCCGAGCCCGAGACGCCCGTAATCGCCACCAGCATGCCCAGCGGAATTTCCAAATCGATGCGCTTCAGGTTGTGCGCGCGCGCGCCCGTGATGCGCAGTTTGTGTGACCCCGGCTGGCGCCTTCGCGGTGGAATTTGAATGTGAAGTTCGTCGGCAAGGTAACGGCCGGTCAGCGAGTGCGGCATTTTTATGATCTCGCGGTAAGTGCCCGCGCCGACGACTCTCCCGCCATTTTCTCCCGCGCCCGGGCCAAGGTCGAGAATCCGGTCGGCCGCCCGCATGATGTCCGGATCGTGCTCGACGACGAGGATCGTATTTCCCAAATCGCGCAGGTCATGCAGAATCTTGATAAGCCGATGTGTATCCCGGCTGTGCAGCCCGATGGAAGGCTCGTCCAGCACGTATAGTGTGCCCACCAGCCGCGACCCAAGAGAAGTAGCCAGCTGAATGCGCTGCGCTTCGCCGCCCGATAGCGTCGAGGCGAGACGATCAAGCGTCAAATACTCAAGCCCGACTTCGTTAAGAAAACGCAAGCGCTCCCGGAGTTCGACCAGCACTTTATCGGCAATCGCAGCTTGCTCGGTCGAAAGCGTAAGTTGACCAAAGAAGCGCGCCGCCTCCTCGACCGTCATACTGCAAACTTGGCAGATATTCTTGCCATCGATTTTTACTTGCCGCGCCTCCGCCCGCAGGCGAGTCCCCCCGCAATCCGAGCAAAGCGAGTACCCGCGATAGCGGCTAAGAAAAACGCGGACATGCAGCTTGTACTTCTTGCGTTCCAGATGCTGAAAAAAACCACGCACCCCGCCAAACCCGCGCCCGCCATCGACAATCAACGCTCGGTGCTCGGCGTCGAGTTCATACCAAGGCACGTCCAGCGGAATTTCAGCCAGGCGCGCAAACCGCTTGAGTTCGGTGAACAGCGGCCTGTACTTAGGCTTAGTCCAGGGCTCGATCGCGCCCTCATTCAAAGTCCTGCCCTTGTCGGGAATGACGAGGTCGAGATCGAAATCGATAGTGTTCCCGAAGCCCTGGCAACGCGGGCAGGCCCCATAAGGATTGTTGAATGAAAACAGACGAGGCTCGGGCTCTTCATACCGGCTACCGTCGTTCTTACACTCAAAGCGTTGCGAAAACCGCAGTCGCTGAGGAGCCTCGCCCTCGCGCGAAGCAGTTTCAAAAATAACTTCGCCCGCCTCCCGATAGCCAATCTCAACCGCATCGACGATGCGCGAGCGCTGATCGGCGGAAACGACCAGCCGATCCACCAGCCCAAAAACCGGCTCAGAAAAATTAACGTCAAGCAAAGATTCCGGAGTCGAGAACTCAAACACCCGCCCACCCTGAAAGAGCCGGTTAAACCCCCGTTTGCGCAGATCGAACAGCCGCAGCTTGATCGCGTCGGAAGGCAGATGAGACACTGCCAACCTTTTCTTTCCGCGAGACTTCTTGACGCCCTTTTCTTCCGCAGCCGGCAAGTGCGTCTGAATCGGAAAGAACACATTCAGGCGAGTGCCCTCGCCCAAAGCCAGCAGCCGGTCTACAACTTCGTCCACCGTATCTTTCTTAACTTCCTGCCCGCAGAGCAGGCAGTAAGTGCGTCCTACCCGAGCAAAGAGCAGCCGTAGATAATCAAAGATCTCAGTAGCCGTGGCCACGGTAGACCGCGGATTCCGCGTAGAGTTCTTTTGCTTGATGGCCACCGCCGGCGCGATCCCGTCGATCAGATCGACGTCCGGCTTCTCAATCCGCTCCAGAAACTGCCGCGCATACGCAGACAACGATTCCACATAGCGCCGCTGCCCCTCGGCATAGATCGTATCGAAAGCCAGCGACGACTTGCCCGACCCGGACACGCCCGTGACCACGGTCAGAGCGTTGTGCTCGATCTCAAAATCAATGTTCTTGAGGTTATGAACCCGTGCCCCGCGAACAACAATGCTATCTGTGGACATCTTCCCCTGAGAAGGTAGTGCTGGCCGAGGGGCGCCGTCTGCCGGCGTCACAGAGAGGCTCAGGAGCGCTACCGAATCTTTCTATTATAAAGCGTCGGTAGCGGGCGGATTCAGATTAAGATTCGTCATCCTGAAATGAAAGATCATCGTCAGGTAAAGATCGCCCTGAGATTAAGATTTGTCATCCTGACAACTATCGTTCGTAGACTCCTGTGAAAACTTGTCGCGGCCGGGCGTTCTATCGGGACCAACCCACTCGGTCTGCAGACTCGGCGGCCGCATTAGGGTCTGCATCACCACGCAATACTGTTCTGTTTTCTCGCGCAATCCGCGTAATTGTTCCGGGGTTGCCTTAGGCGCAGAAACATCAAAATGAAGATGAATGCTCTCAAAGCCGACGGGCACGTCTTTTGATATGCCAAGGGTACCTCGGAGATCCAAGTCTCCCTCCACCGTGACCTCAATCCGTTCGGTTGGTATGCCCATCGCCGCCGCCACCATCTGACAGGTGATCTGCGCGCAAGCCGCCAGAGCCCCGAGCAAAAGGTCGCCGGAACAGGCGCCGGCACCGGCGCCTCCGACTCCCTGGTGGGCCTCAGCCTGGTAGATGGCGCGTCCGATATCGACCGAGCATGCTACCGGTACATCCGTCTGTCCGCCTTTGGCCCGGATTGTGATTAGCGAGGCGCTTGGGTCATTGCGGTATTGCTCCTTCAGCGGCTTCTGCAGCGATCGAATATCCATGGCAACCTCGTTCTTTTGTCGTTCTCTTAATTCTCGGCCATTTTTCGCCGACCGGGAGAGCTCTTGCCAAGCCGTCTTGAAGCCGCTCCCTCTGCATGCTAGCATCTGTGCACATCAGGGGAGCCCATGCCCAAATTCGTCATCGAACGCGAAATCCCGGGAGCTGGAAATCTATCCGACGCCCAATTGCGGGAAGTCTCCCAAAAGTCGGTCAATGTTCTGAAGGAAATGGGGCCCGAGATCCAGTGGCTCCATAGCTACGTAACCGGCGACAAGGTGTACTGCGTCTATCTCGCCCCGGACGAAGCGACCATCCAAGAACACGCCAGGCGCGTAGGGCTTCCTGCCAATCGCGTCTCCGCCGTGCGCCGACTTCTCGACGCGGCAAGCGCGGAGTAAGCGTTGGCTGAACCTTCCCCGGGGCATCCGGGATTTCCTTCGCCATCAGCGTCGGCCCATCGTTAGCTCCTCTGGGCTCCCGTGCGCTAACCCGAGGGAGATGCGGCCTCGGGCATCAGCACCTCTTCAACAGCTTTCTCGACCGGCAAAGCCCAACCTTCTAACCAGGCCGTCACGCCTACCGTGTCGGTCAATGCCTGGCGTGCCGGGTGAAGACTTGCTTCGAGTTTGGCTTGTTCCGCCGGCGTGAGCGGGGCGCCAATATTTTGGCGCAGCGCAGCCGCAGCGCCCGCCAGCCGCAGCGAACGCTCGGCTTCGAGTTGAACCACCGCTGAGCACGCGAAACACTCCAGCAGGCGCGCAATTCCGCGTTTATGGTCCAGTTCGTGGAAGATTTTTATGCTTTCCCGGTACAGAGAGCGCGCCGTGGGATAATTCCCCTGTTCTCTCGCTAAGCTCCCCAGATCGGCGAGCGTTCCAGCAATGCCCCAACGGTCACCGAGTTCCCGGAAAATTGCCAAGCCCTGTTCGTACAATGTCCGCGCGGCTGCGGAGTCACCCTGATCGCGAGCGACGTCCCCCTGGTAGTTTAGCGACCAGGCGACGCCCGTCCGATCTCCCAGTCCGCGGAAGATTGCAAGACACTCTGCGTACAGCGATCGCGCGCGGTCATAGTCTCCCTGCAACTTGAGGACATTGGCCAGGTTACTGAGAGCCCGAGCAACGGCCTTCTGGTCGCCTAATTCTTTCCACAGCACAAGGCTTTCTTCGAACAGGGCGTGCGCGATTGCGACATCACCCCGGTCGCGAGCAAAGACCGCCAGCGCGTTTAGAGAGACGGCGACACCGGTTTTGTCACCCAACTGACGCGCGATGTTCTGACTCTCGCTGATGAGCGCATCCGCCGAGGCGTAATCTCCCTGCTCGCCGGCGAGCACGCCCGCCGCAAAAAGCGCACGCGTGCGCGCTTTCGTGAGGGCTGCCGCTCCTGCCAACTTCAACAGCCTGCCCAACCTGTCCCTGCCTTCGGCGAGATACTCACGAATCTCCCAAAAGCGAAACAGGGCGGTGCCCAGACGCAGCCCCCACTCCGCATCTCCGGTTTCAGTCAGCCACTCTAGACCCGCGCGAAAATTGTCATGTTCGAACGCGAAGCGTTCCAGCCATTCCGGACGTTCCGCGCCGCTCTGCTCCGAAGCCTCTTCTTCCGCCAGCACCAGGCAGTAGGCGGCATGGGCGCGTTTCGCTAAGGCCTCCTCTCCGCTTGCCTCCAGCTTTTCCAGAGCGTACTCGCGAATCGTTTCCAACATCACGAACCGCGATTCACCCTGCGCTTGCTCGACCTGCTGTACCAAGCTCTTGTCCACCATGGATGCCATACCGTCGAGCAGATCCAAATCGAGATCGCCATTGGTGTCGCACACGGCTTCCACCCCTTCCAGATTGCATCCGCCCACGAACGCCGATAATCTTCGGAAAAGCTTCTGCTCGGCAGCGTTCAACAGATCGTAGCTCCAGTCCATGGCAGCCCGAAGCGTTTGCTGCCTCTGTGGCAGGTCCCGCGCGCCCCCCGTTAATAGCTGCAACCGGCTCGACAGGCGTGTCAGCATGGAAGAGGGCGAAAGAACTTTGACCCGGGCGGCAGCGAGCTCGATCGCAAGCGGCAGACCATCCAACCGGGCGCAAATCTCGGCGACGGAGGGTGCGTTTTCTCGGTTAAGTTCAAAATCCGGCTTGGCGGCGACGGCGCGTTGTACGAACAGCGCAACCGCAGGGCACTGCGCCAGGACCTCCACTGAAGGCATGGACCGCGAATCCGGCATCGCAAGCGGCGGCACCGGAAATTCATGTTCTCCGTACACGTGCAGCGCAGCGCGACTCGTTACCATGATTTTGAGATTGGGACCCATGGCCAGGAGCTCTGCCACGGTAGGCGCCGCCTGAGCCAGGTGCTCGAAATTGTCCAGCAGGAGTAGCATTGGTGCGCTCAATGAATGTAAATTCTCGTTGAGCATTTCAAGCGGCGACCGACCTCCCGCCTCCCGGATCCCCAACGTCTGAACGATCGCGGAAGCGATCAAGCCCGGATCGCTTAGCGAGGAGAGCGGGACAAAATGAGTGCCACCTGGAAAGTGCTCGACCACCCCGCTCGCCACCTGCACCGCGAGGCGCGTTTTGCCGATCCCGCCTGGACCCGTGACCGTGACTAGGCGCACATCCTGACGCAGCAGGAGTTCTTTGGCGGCAGCGACTTCCTTCTCCCGCCCCACAAACCCGGTTCGCTGCACAGGAAGATTGGTGGGGCGGGCCTCCACCCGCTTAACGGACTTCTCCGAGAAGCGGTCGCGTATGGCTGCAAGTTCCCGCGCGAGATCCCGGGTAGAGACGTAGCGCTTATCGGGCTCTTTCGCCAGGCACCTCTCGACAGCCCAACACAGCGGAGCCGGGGCGTCGGGGTTGTGCATTCCGATGGGATCGGGCTGCTCCCGGAGAATGGCGACCAGTGTCTCCGCAGCCGTGCTTCTCTGAAAGGCGCGTTTTCCGGTCACCATCTCGTAGAGCACCACGCCGAACGAGAACTGGTCTGACCGGAAATCCAGCCGACCGCCGCCGGCCTGCTCCGGTGACATGTATCCCACCGTTCCTAGAACCAGACCCGGTTGAGTCTGCGTCGCGGATGTAATGCACATATCCGGCCGTTCTCCGCTGGTCGGCGCCAGCTTTGCCAGGCCAAAGTCGAGGATTTTGACGAATCCATCGTGAGAGACCATCAGGTTCTCGGGCTTTAAGTCTCTGTGCGCGATGCCCGCTTCATGCGCCTTGGTCAGACCTTCCGCAATCTGCGCCGCGATTTCAATCGCCTTTCGCATTGGCAGCAAGCCGGAGTCAAGCAGCTCGCGCAGCGTCTTCCCCTCTACCAATTCCATCGCAATGTAGTGAGTGGAACCGTCCTGTCCGAGTTCGTGGATGGTAATGATATTAGGATGGTTGAGGGCAGACGCCGAGCGTGCTTCCTTCTCGAAACGGTACAACCGGTCACTGTCAGCGGAGAATGCGGCGGGCAGAATCTTGATCGCAACACTGCGGTCCAGGCGCGCATCCCGCGCCCGGTACACCTCGCCCATCCCGCCCGCGCCGAGCAGCTCGATAATCTCGTACGGTCCGAGCTTCGTGCCAGAAGTGAGGGCCATTCCGCCCGCCATTATATATTCCCCTCGAAGCGCCTTGCAGGGGTCCGACTAATCGGGACTGTCGTCAACCATCCGGAACTATCCTCCCGAAAATTGCCGCGCCTCCATCAAATCTTGCCCAAGATCCGTTGTTTGGTGCCTCACGGGTGATCAACCGTCAAAACGTCTTTCACTTCTGCAACTGGACTTTCTAACTTTTGACCTTTTTCACCACTCCGAACCGGTGACCCCCTTCACAAACTTCCCACCCGACCGGTGCGACAATGTTCCCCAGATCGGGGCAGGGAAGAGGTGTCCCCGTCCCCCAAGTCGGCCATCGAAGACGCTACGGCGCTCGATCAATTGTGGTTGTAACTGGGCCGGCAAACGACGATCGGCGAACGACGGATCGCCAACGACCAGCGACTACCGACCAACGACAACCGACCAACGACCGCCCTACTGCGTGGCAAACGAGAACAACACAAGGATGTAAATCCACAGCCCCGTCATGCAGTGCCAATACCAGGACGCGATGTCCACGACGATGCGCCGGGTCTCAACCGGGCGATGCAGCAAGGACGCGACATTGGCGCACAAAAGAGCCAGTATGCCGCCGGCCAGATGAAGACCATGCATCGCAGTAAGAATGTAAACAAAGGAGCTGCTGGTGCCGCCGGTAAGGTGGAAACCACCGGAGGAAAGCTTGCTCCAAACGAAAAGTTGCCCGGTGAGAAACACAAGACCCAGAACAGTAGTCAAGGCGAGCCAGGGGAAATGGCGTTCGTCGCCGAGCGAGACGCCCGGAATCGATTGCACCGGGGCGAGCGCGGCTTCTCGCGTGATTTCGCGCCGCGCCAAGTTGATCGTGATGCTGCTGACGACAAGGACGCCCGTGTTGGCCAGCAATAACATCCAGGGCAATCGGACCGGAACCCACGTTCGGATGTAACCCGTATTGCTCACATCAAGACTTAGGAATCCGCGCCGGATGAGGTAGACCGCCGTGAAAGAAATAAACAGCATAAGGATGGGCGTCATAGCAACCGCTAGTCCCATCCGCGCTCGGTGCAAACGCTCGCCATAGTTCGGAATAGAGTTCGGAATAGAGTTCGGAACAAAATCCGGCCCGTCGTCGTCGCCGCCGCGCCCGCCGTCACCTCCGCCGGTGCGGGGCGGGAGCGAGGCGCCGTCATGGCGGGAGGAGCGGGCCGAGTTGGGTGTCAGTCGGTGCATCTCCACCGCTCGCTTCCCGGACGGGGACGAGAATCGAAAGCCATGTCGCCTTCTTGCTCTCCTTTTGATGACGAATGTGGCGAACGCGAGCCGCTGGAAACAGAAGTATCGGAAGGCTCCCGAACCGTGGATGAACCCCGATCCCATCCCGGTGCTGGCATTTTCCGAATACATTCTACCTCTGATCGCCGGTGTGATACTTCGTGTCCTTGGTGGTTCAGGGGTTCTGTGGGTTGCATCGTGAAACTGACCCAGTACCGGCGAGGAGGCGTGACCTTCGGAGGAGCCAAAACCACTAGCTTCACGAGACGTTGCAACCGCCGCAGGTTCGCATCTAGACTTGTGATGGCCGGAGTTGATCCGCGCGCAGCAACTCAACGAACCGGCAGTGCCCTATGCGAAAGTGGCGGAATTGGCAGACGCACCAGACTTAGGATCTGGCGGGGCAACCCGTGGGGGTTCGAGTCCCCCCTTTCGCACCAATCCGCTGTCACCGCCCGGCTTCGAAGCGGTAGCCGATTCCGCGCAGCGTTTTCAAATAGCGCGGATGCCGTGGATCCCGTTCGATTTTCTCCCGCAGCCGCCGCACAAAGACGTCGATAGATCGCGGGGTCACAAACGACCCTTCTTTCCAAACGGCGTCAAGCAACTGGTCGCGGGTAAAAACGCGCCCTCGGTGCCGGGCCAGATATTCGAGGAGCCGGAACTCGCGCACCGTAGTGAGTACTGTCTTACCCTGCACGCGCACGGTCATCGAAGCGACATCGATTTCCAAATCCCCCAACTGAATAATCTCGTGATGGGTGGCTTCGGGCTGAGCGCGGAGAACGTTGCGCACTCGCGCAATCAACTCACGCGGACTGAAAGGTTTGGTGATGTACCCGTCTCCACCGGCGTCGAATGCCTGAAGGCGGTCCGGTTCCTGAGTTCTGGCGGAAAGAAAAATGACCGGCGTCTTGCCCAGTTGTTCGTGCTGGCGGATTTGGCGGCAGAGATCGAAGCCGCTGATCCCGGGCAACATAATGTCGAGAAGAAACAACGCCGGTTGCGCCTTGGCTGCCAGGGGAACCACCGGCGCTCCGGAGAAAAATGTCGAGACCTCGTATCCAGCAGTTCGCAGGTTGTGTTCGATCAGTTGCGATACATCCGGATCGTCTTCCACGACGTAGATCAGATCGGGATAATGTGGTTTGGCTGCCGCCTCGGAAGGATTCATGGCCAGAAAGGGAGCCTCGCTCGCTCCCAAAGAGCCCTTAAAAAGTTTTGCCTAGAACTCACCACCAGACACTAGAGGCGCTGTGTTGCAGCCATGTTGCGCTAGTGTTAAAACCGGGTGAATTTGATCGAACCCTACTGCCGTCTCTGTGCCGCGACGCCGGCGTGACGCTTCAGCTTCGCTCTAAACTTTGTTCCATACTTTGCTCTGCCCTCAGCCCACGCGTTACACTGCCAGACATGAATACGGCGAACCAACCGAATGTGAAGTTCGTGCAAACCTCCGATTACCGCGAAGCCTACTCCAACAGCGTGCAGATCCGGGTGAATGTGTGGGATTTCTTCCTGGTTTTCGGAACCATGCAGCAAAGCTCGGAGACGCACGTGGAACTGCGAAACTTTCAGGGAATTTATCTCAGCCCGCAACAGGCCAAAGCGCTCATGGCGCTCTTGCAGCAGAACGTGGCCAACTACGAGTCCGCGTTCGGCGAGATCAAGCTTGATCCGCGCGCCCCCGGCGGACCCGTCCACTGATGGCGGCGCGGCCAACGGCGCACTCCCAGCTGAAAACAAAATTTCAACCGGCTCCCCCCGAATGGGCGCAGCAGTTTCTTCTGTTCGCGCTGTTCTTCGCCGCACTGATGCTTCTCCATGCGCCACTTCTGCGCCTTCCTTATTTCTGGGACGAGGCAGGCTATTACATTCCGGCCGCGCGCGACTTATTTCTGACCGGCACGCTCATTCCGCAGTCCACGCCATCCAATGCGCATCCTCCGTTGGTCATGGGGTGGTTGGCGCTGGCGTGGCGCGTCGCCGGATACTCCACGCTAGTCACGCGCACAGCCATGCTCGCGCTCTCTGCCTTCTCGCTTCTGGGATTGTTTCGCCTTTCGCGAATCGCCGCCAAGCTGCCGGTGGCGTGGGCAACAACCGCGTTAGTGGCGCTCTATCCCGTGTACTTCATGCAGAGTTCCATGGCTCAGGTTGACTTGCCGGCCGCCGGATTTACCTTCTGGGGAATGGCCGCTTACATCGCCGATTGCAAGGCCGTTGGCAACAACGAC
>WNFE01001797.1_pt1 | contig 15631 bp, 12 predicted proteins | sample 5400451 | NCBI WGS metagenome assembly WNFE01 (sample SAMN13153344, study PRJNA577476) | soil metagenome | isolation source: 200 cm saprolite under Douglas fir tree site 2 hole 2 | place: USA:California | collected 2015-04-18 | reverse complement strand
ACAACCCGTATCTATTTCTGTTCGCGGATGTGATTGCTCAGGCAGTTAAGAGTGCCGAGATGTTCGTTGGTGAGAATCACGATGAACCAATTGGCTTTGTGTTTGCTAAGCATGAGAGGTGGTCTCTTGAAGCCCATGAGTTCTATCAAATGCTTGAACGAGACCCAGAGACGCCAGACGATGTGAGGTGCAGAATGGGGCCTGTAGCATTCGAGGACATAGATAAGTTTATTCCCTTGCAGGCGTCCGACCACTTAGCGTTTGAAACTTACCATTACATGAACGATCCGCCAGGTACGTCGCGACCTACCATGAATCTACTGATGGACGAGGAGCGGCGGCAGAATCATGGGAGCTATTACGACGAAAAGGGCATTTTGTCCTACATCGAAAAGTGCAAGAAAGAAGGTATTTTTTGACCGCCGGGTGCCCCACCCTTCGTTTTTTGAAGGGTGGGATTCGACGATCGTCTCCCGCTTGGAATCTCTCGCCGACTCTGAAGTCAAACTCGTCCCCAGAGCGCACCGATGATCCCGGTCACCCACCCTTTTCGCAAAGAACGTGTTCAGTCTCATGACATCCTTTACAAAACGTCTCGGGACATCCTTTACACTCCCGCGCGAGCTTAGCGAGCGCGGGGGTGTTAAGGATGCCGTGGATGACTATGGATGTCGAAGAACAAAAAGTGAGGTTTGTAGTGGCGGCGACGCGGCAAGAAAAATCCTTCACTGCCTTGTGCCAGGAGTTCGGCATTTCTCGTCCCACGGGATGTCTGTGGCGAAAGCGCTATCAAGCAGCTGGCCTGGCTGGGATCGCGGAACGCAGCCGTCGTCCGCGGCAGAGTCCGGCACGAACTACCAATGATCTGGAACAATGTGTAGTAGAGATGCGCAAACGCTATCCCGACTGGGGAGCGCGCAAGCTCCAGGTACTGCTGGCGAGGGAGAAGGTGAACCTTACCCGCAGCACCATCCATCGCATTCTGTTGCGCCACGATCTGGTGCGCGACCCCGACCGACATTCCCAGGCCACCGGCCGATTGGAGCGCGGCACGCCCAATGAGTTGTGGCAGATGGATTTCAAAAGTCCGAGAGGCTGGAACGCAGCCACCGGCCCTTTGTCGGTATTGGATGATCACAGCCGCTACCTGTTGGTGTTGCAAGCGGTGTGGAGGACCCATGGCGAGTTGGTGCGGGAGCAGCTAGAGACGGCCTTTGCCAGCTGTGGCGTGCCGCAAGCCATGCTGATGGATCATGGCATCCCGTGGTGGAGTGCGCGGGCCCCGACGGGGGCGACTCGATTGACGGTCTGGCTGATGAAGCAAGGCATCAAGCTTTATTGGAGCGGGTTTCGTCATCCTCAGACGCAGGGCAAGGTGGAACGTTTCCACGGCGCATTGGAACGCGCCCTGCAGGCGCGGGGTGCGCCACGGAAAGAACCGCAACCTTGGCTGGATGCCTATCGCTGGGAACACAACCATGTGCGTCCGCATGAAGCCTTGGCCATGCAGACTCCGGCCAGCGTATGGTGCAAGAGCGAGCGCCGCTACGATCCTCGTCCCCTGAGTTGGGAGTATCCGTCCGGAGCCAATGTGAGGAAGGTGAACAGCGAAGGAAAGCTCGAACTCTGCGGGGCGCGCTGGAAAATCGCCAAAGCGCTGCGAGGAGAGTGGGTGCAACTGGAGCAGATTGAGCAGCGAGTATTGGTCTACTACTGCCGCACTCTGGTGCGAGAACTAGATCTAAGAAGTCAGTCTTCGACTGCCGTCGAACACTGGATTACTCAGCCCGAGGCCGGGTAAAAACTGTAAAGGATGTCCCGGGACAAACTGTAAAGCATGTCATGGGACTGGACACGTACTTTGCGAAAGGGTGGGTGATGGGGATCATCAGTACGCCCTGGGGACGAGGGGCGCTTCCGGCACTAACGACAAATCCCAAGCGGGAGGCGGCTGTGGAATCCCACCCTTCAAAAAACGGAGGGTGGGGCACCCAGCTTTTAAAACTGATCGCGTCCTTCAATCTTGAATACAATGAACTCACAAAAGTCGCCTAGTAAGCACCTACTTTACTCATGACGCCCTTTGTTTTCCTGTCTGGAAATGCGTGTGATCCTTGTAACTCTTTTAAGCAGGTACCATGGGCGGAATTAACCTTAACCCACAACATAGATTTAAGAAGCCACGACTCTTTCACATCATTCAATCGAAAGTGAATCCATCCTTCCACGGGATCGCCTCGTTGTTTCAACTCCTTCGCTAAGGGTGTGCAAGGCATATGAAGGTATGCTCCCTCTGGGTTTTCCTTCACGACCTCCCATTGGGCTGTGTCGTCAACAGCAACCGTGTGCATGTACTCGGTGCCCTGTTGGGCCGTTAGAGAGAAGTCTCTAATGACAACTTCGCTTGGTGCTTTCAGGGTGAGAATTACATGAACGAACAAATCTGACACCCCCGTGCTTAGTTTGCCTTTCGTAATCAAACTTGTCACCTGCACCTCAATATCGGGCGCGATTTCATTTTTAGCCTTTTCCTTCCGCAGTTTGCTTTGTTCATTTTCAGCGTATGTTTTGTGATGCCGATAACTTCCCTCTACCAATGCCAGCAGCATGATCACAAGCAAGACAACAAGCCACGTCTGCCAGTGGGACGGAAGCTGAGTAGTATGAGCATCCCACCACATCTTTGTACCCAGCAAATCCCACTTCTCAATCGAGGCATCCAAAGCCCAAAATAAGCCCCAACCAGCCGCCAACAAAAACCACCATGTTTTCCCGATGGTTCTAGCGTGGCCCCATCGCGTTATCAACCCGTTAAGCATAAGCGGATTGTACACTCTGACTTGTGAACGCATATCCAGAGAAATATTTGCTTTAGATACATACACTTGCCTTATCTTAACTAAATATTGGTACAAAATGCCCTGTATAACATGGCATAATGTCCTGAGGAAGAATCACCCAATGCCGACCTCACTTCCCAGTGCCCATCAGTTCACCGACTACCTCCGGGAATGGCTTGGTCCGCGGGTGGAATCGGAACTCGCATTGGCCGCCATGGCCGAGCACGGACTACCCTTGACCACCGTGAACCGGATGACCAGGCACGGGCTTACTCGCGATGAGGTGCATTCTCTGGTCATCCATCGCCGGACATTCAAGCACCGGAAGAGCAACAAGCAGAAGCTTTCGCAGGAAGAGTCGGACCGAGCTATCCGGGCCGCGCGTCTTCTGGCGCGTGCGCAAGCCACTCTGGGGGATTCTGCTTCGGCGTTGCACTGGATGCGCCAGCCCAAAATTCGATTTGAAGGCAGAACTCCGCTCCAGATGATGGTCACCGAGGCTGGAGGGCGTCTGGTGGAGGAGATGTTGCTGCAAATCGACGAAGGCATGTTTGCCTAACAGCAAGTGTTCATAACGGCTGAGGAAAAAAACTCCATTTTGTAGAGACGTAGCTTTGCTACGACTTGCCGGCGGCGTCCAAAAAAACCAGACGTAGCAAGCTACGTCTCTACAGAACGTGGCTTTTCCAGGAGAGGCTAGAAGGAATTTCGCCTAAGTGTTTCTCTGGAGAATCAGCAATCACAGCACGCTTGACGGACGCGGCGGCCTGCACGCCTCGGCGCGCTGGCACAGTCAGGGACACGCCATCGTGTATCTCGCCGCCAGCCCGGCTGGAGCACTGGTGGAGGTCCTGGTACATCTCGAACTCAACCCCCAGCATTTGCCGACGAATTACAGGATGCTCAAGGCGGAAGCGCCGGATGAGACTCAACCCCGCCGCATCAACGCAGCCTCCCTGCCGAACAATTGGAGGGACGACCTGATGCTTACCCGGAGCATGGGCGATGAGTGGCTTGTCGGCGGGCAGTCGGCATTGCTCGAAGTTCCGTCCGCCATTTTGCCCGAAACCTTTAACCTGCTCCTGAACCCTCGCCATCCCGATGCACAGCGTATTGCAGTGCTGTGGCACCAGCCGTTTCCCTATGACCGGAGATTTTTCAAGGTGAAGTAGGGAAGAGGGCGCCTGGCGTCGGACCTCGGACCTCGCTTGCGCCTTTCGGGGCGAGTTCGCGGGAGGCCGGTTGAAGCCATCCCAAAAAGGTCCCGGAGGGACCTTCGACAATAGCCCGCCATTTCAGTGGCGGGTGGCCCAGAGGAGCAATGCGCGTGCCGTAGGCACGCCTGAAAAGAAACGCGGACGCTGACCGGCGGGGTTTCAGTCGTCCCACGGGACGAGACGTCCTGCGATCCGGACCCAGCGATAAATCGCTGGGCTACTATCGATCGTCCCTCCGGGGCACACGCAAATCCCCGACGCCATAGGTCCGATGGCCGACGCCAGAAGCCCGAGGTCTGCCGTCCGACGGCCGAGGTCCGATGCGTCACTCGCCGAACATCGGAACCTGCCGCGTGTCGGTGGGCGCGCCTTTGCGGCGGCGGTGGGTTGCGCCGATCACCGCCAGTACCGTCAGCGACTCGAGTGCGGTCCGGGGCACAAAAATTCGCTGCGTGTTCGAGCGCAGGTCCGGGGGATTGATCAGGAAGCCCTCGGCCGTGGTCAGGCTAAGGTCGTTTGGCATCATGCCTTCCAGCACTTCGTTGTCCTTGAACTTGAGGCGCACCCACAGTCCTTCGGTGCGCGGGCGGGTGGTGAAGGTCTTCCGGCTGAGGGAGTCGGAATCGCCGAACTCGCGGACAAAGTACACCGCCTTGATGTCCCGCAGATCGATCGCGACCACGTTGCCGGAGGTGTTCAGGAGCTCAAGTTTGCCCTCGCGGACGAAATTAGCGGGCGCAACGTGTCCGTTGATCGAATCCCGGTCCATTTTCCGGACCACGACCTTTTTATGGGTTGAGGGCATTCAGTCGTCAGTCTTCAGTCATCAGTCGTTAGCAAGCCCCAAAGACCCAGGACCGGTGACTCTTCTGGAAGCGGGCCTCGGACGGGCTTTCCGCCGCCCGGCGCCAGCCGATTTTCGCACCTTTTTGGCAGGAAGCGGGCGCATTGTATGTTCACTGTAGCCAAAACGTTAACGTTGTGTTATTTTCTGTAGCTTGGCCTGTCCTATCTCATGTAGCCTAAGCCTTTTCCATAGAGTCACTTACATGAAAGCGACCGGAGCAGTTTGTTTACGGAGGCCCCAGCCTGTGGAAAACTCCTCTCCGGCTGCCGGGCCCCAGAATGTGGAGCGGCGTTCGTAAGAAAGCATGGCCGATTACATATACACCATGGAGATCCGGCTGACGCCGGACCAGCAGCGCGGCGTCACCCTGGTACAAGATATCGCGCGCGCCGCCGGAATGAACATTTATCTGACCGGGGGCGCGGTCCGCGACATTATTAGCGGATTTCCTATCCGCGATCTGGATTTCTCTGTTCAGGGCAATCCCTTCAAGCTGCAGAAGGATCTGGAGCGGGCCGGGGTCAGGATTGCCGGGACTGATGACGACCTCAAGACCCTCTACCTGGGTCTGCCCGGCAACGTGCGCGCCGAAATCACGATGGCGCGCATCGAGCGCTACGAAAAAGCAGGGAAGCCGCCGGTGATTTCTCCCGCGACCCTCATCGAAGACCTGCGCCGCCGGGATTTCACCGTCAACGCCATGGCTCTGTCGCTGAACCCAGGTTCGCGCGGGTTGCTGATGGATCCGTTCAATGGCGCCGCCGATATCGAAGCCAAGCTGTTGCGCGTCCTGCATAACTACGCGTTTGTGGAGGACGCCTCCCGGCTTATCCGCGCCAGTCGCTTTGCGGCGCGCTTCCACTGGCCGCTCGAGGAACGCACCCAGGCGCGCTTTGAATCGGCAAAAGAGAACAACTACATCGAGTACATCAGCGACAAGGCGATCGGTTACGAGATTGAGCAGTTGGCGTACGAAGAAGATCCGCTGCACATTGTCAAAGTGCTGGAAAAGGAAGGCTGGCTCAAGGTGCTAAACCCGCACTGGACCAGCGCCAAGGTGGACACCGCGCAACTCAGCCATCTGCTGAAGACCCGCCAGCAGATGACGGAACTGGGCTATGCTCCGGACCCTTCACCGGCCGTGATGTATTTCCTAACCTCCCGGCTCAGTGACAAAGACATTGCTGATATGCGCAAGCAGATTCCGCGCAAAGATTTGGTGGAAGCCTGGCGAGACCTCGAAGATCACGCCAAAGAGTTGGCCAAGCGGCTCAGTGGCAAAGAAGCCGCCACGCCTTCGCGCACCTGGAAATTGCTTTCCGAGGCCCGGCCGGAGATGATCCTGTTCCTGGCCGTGACCGCGCGCCAGCAGGCGGTCGCGCAGAAAATTAAAAATTTCTTCACCAAGTGGCGGCAGGTACAGCAGAAAATTCCGTTGCCTGAGATGACGGAACTGCACATCACGCCGCAACTCCCCGAGTATCCGAAGATTGCGCATGACGTGTTCATGCTGCTGCTGGATGGCAAGCTGCGCTCACGAACCGAGACCCTGAAGTTCCTGAAGCCGCTGGCGCCACCACCACCGCCACCGCCACCACCTCCGCCGCCCAAGCGGGGCAGAGCGGCCAAGGCTGCTGCCGCCGCCGCGGCCGAAGCTGCCGCCGCTGCCGCCGCCGTTCCAGCAACGGGTAAGAAGAAGGGCAAGGGCCAATCCGCGGCGTCACCAGCGCCAGCTGCGCCAAAGCCGGCTGTGCCAAAGGAAGACGCGGCCAAAGCTCCCAATCCGGTAAAGCCGGACAAAGCTAAGGCTGCAACGAAAGTTGGCAAGCCGGTCGGGAAAATAGCCAAAGCAAAAAATAAGGACAAGAAGAAACGCTAGCCAGCTGCGTGCAAAACCAGAACCCAATCTAGAGTTTCATTTTCATCCGGAAGGCAAATCCAGAGTTGCGAAGTTTCAGAGGTGCGAGATGAAAATGCTGGGTAAGATTCTGCTCGGGGCGCTGATCACGCTCGCTGTATTGCTGGTCGTCGGCATCAGCTTCACCATCGGATGGCGTCCCTTCATCGGTCCCAGAGCGCGGGCTCTAACGGCGCGAAAATTTGAGAGTACACCGCAGCGGCTGGAACGGGGGCAGTATCTCGCGAACGGTGTGAGTGGTTGCATCTACTGCCATTCTGAACATGACCTGCTCAAGCGCGATGAACCAATACCCGCAAGCCAGCGAGGCGCTGGTCATGTGCTCCCATATCTTGGGCTCCCCGGACGCATCGTGGCCAGCAATATTACTCCCGACCCCCAGACAGGCGCGGGTTCATGGACCGATGATCAATTGGCGCGCGCTATTCGTGAGGGCGTCGGGCACGACGGTCGCACCCTGTTTCCCATCATGCCGTACGCTAGATTCCACTCGATGTCGGACGAAGACCTGGCGTCGATTGTGGTTTACCTGCGCTCGTTACCACCTGTGCGTCATGAGCTGCCAGCCACTGAGATCATCTTTCCTGTGAAGTACCTCATTCGAAACGCTCCCGAGCCGCTACAGAGCGCAGTCGCCAGCCGCGATACTTCCGATCGAATGGCATATGGCAAGTATCTGACCACGATCACTGGTTGTGAAGACTGCCACACTCCCTACCACAACGGCCAAAGCGTTCCCGGCATGGAGTTCGCCGGGGGATTTCTGCTCCAGGTTCCAGGAGAAACAGCGGCGGCAGCTAATCTCACACCGGACGCATCTGGAATCGGCTACTACGACGATGCCCTATTTCTGGAAGCGATGCATACCGGTACTGTTCACGCCAGGAAGCTGAGCCCGCTGATGCCTTTCGCAGTGTATGGAAACATGACTGATGATGACCTGAAGGCGATCTTTGCCTATCTGAGGACGGCGAAAGCCGTTCACCACCGCGTGGACAATAGCCTGCCGCCAACCTACTGCAAACTCTGCCAACAGAAACACGGGGCGGGAGATCAGAACTAGGCGAACGTAATGTGGGCGCGGGCGTCCCGCCCGTGCGTCCATGCCACGGCCCCGCACGAGTGGGACGCTCGCGCCCACATAACAACAAAGATTTGACAAATCCGCCACGCCTAGCGGCGCTATAATTCCCCTATGCGGCGCCAGTTGGCCATTGCGGCGTTGTGCGTGGCGGTGCTGGGTACGCCTCTGTGGGCTCAGATGCGCGGATCTTACCGGGGCTCTGGATCCATGGGGCGCGCAACATTTTCCGGCAGCCCCTCAGCCGGCGGCTTCCGCAGCGCTCCAGCCCTCGCCTCTTCGCCGCGTTTCGGCGTAAACTCAGGCTCACACTTCGGCACGCGCTTCGGTACGCACTTTGGCACGAATTTCGGGCCAGGTTTTCGCCAGCCCTTTCCCGGTTCGCGCCGCTTCCATCACCGTGGTTTCTTTCGGAGCTTCTCTCCGTTCTATTTCGGATACTACGGCTACCCCGCGTACTACCCTGGCTATTCCTACTCGTCGCTTGATTCCTATCCGGCTTACGACTACTACGGCGCCTTCCCGGCGCAGAGTGGCAATGACCTGGCGCAGCAGCAACAGGATATAGATCGCTTGGAAGATGAAGTAGCGCGCTTGCGCGAGGAGCGGGAATCCCCGGCGGCCGCTCCGTCGAAACCGCCAGTAGAAGTCAAATCAACGCCCACCCTGCTGGTCTTCCGCGACAAGCACACGCAGGAGGTGCAGAATTACGCCGTGGTCGGCGGCACGCTCTGGATCTTCAGCGAGCAGCGCGCGACCAAGCTTCCGCTCTCCTGGCTGGACATCGACGCCACCACGAAAGCCAATGACGAGCGTGGAGTCGATTTTCGTTTGCCCAAGTAGATTCGTGGCGCTCCTGCACGAGCGGGACGCTCGCGCCCACATTGGCGATGTCTGTGGATAACTCTCCGGAATCCATTCTCGATTTCCCATTAGAATAACGCCAACGTAAAATCATTACAGATTCCATGTCCCAATTCGTTCACCTGCATCTCCATACCGACTACTCCATGCTCGACGGCGCCTGCGACGTGGAAAAGCTCGTCCAGCGGGTGAAAGAGCTAGGCATGCCGGCGGTTGCCATGACCGATCACGGCAACATTTTTGGCGCAGTTCACTTTGTAAACGCGGCGCACAAGGCTGGCGTGAAGCCCATTGTCGGTTGCGAACTGTACGTCTGCAAGAAAGACGACCATAACATCGAGCGAACCCCGCCAGAAGGCGATACCTACAATCACCTGCTGGTGCTGGCGGAAAACGACGAAGGTTATCGGAATCTCGCCAAGATCACGTCGGAAGCCTCGCTCCGCGGTTTTTACTACAAGCCTCGCGTCAGCAAAGCGTTTCTCGCCGAACATTCCAAGGGCTTGATCGGCCTCTCGGGCTGTCTGAAGGGCGAAGTCGCGGAACGTCTGATGGAAGACAACTACGAAGCCGCGCGAAATGCGGCCGTGACATACAGCGATATCTTCGGCAAGAGCAATTTCTTTCTGGAGATTCAGGACCAGGGCCTGGAGCAGGAACATCGCATTCACCCCAATCTATTCCGTCTGGAAAAGGAACTCGGCCTCCCGCTGGTGGCCACGAATGACAGCCACTACCTCTGCGAAGATGACGCTCACGCCCAGGATGTAATGCTGTGCATCCAGACCGGCAAGTCCATCCAGGACACCAACCGCATGAAGTTCCAGGGCACGGGATTTTTCGTCAAAAGCCATGACGAAATGTACCGCGTCTTCAAAGACGCGCCCGATGTGCTCTCCCGCACTCTCGGCATCGCCGAGCGCTGCAACATGCGGTTGGAGAAAATCAGCAATCCGTTCCCGCACTTTGACGTTCCCACCGGATTCACCCTGGACAGTTATTTCGAGCATGTAACGCGGGAAGGATTCGCCCGTCGACTGGAAGCGCTGCGCCCGCTCGAGGAACAAGGACGCCTAAAGCACGGTCTCACCGACTACGAGCAGCGGCTGGCCCGCGAATTGGCCATCATTCAGCAGATGAAGTTTTCCGGATACTTCCTGATCGTCTGGGATTTCATCCGTTATGCGCGCGAGCGCGACATTCCGGTGGGACCGGGCCGTGGTTCCGCGGCCGGGTCGCTGGTTTCGTACGCGCTTGGCATCACGGACCTTGATCCGTTGCAGCACGAGTTGATCTTCGAGCGCTTCCTGAATCCCGAGCGCGTGTCCCTGCCCGATATCGACATCGATTTCTGCATGAATCGCAGGGGCGAGGTCATCAACTATGTGACCAACAAGTACGGCAGGGAAAACGTCGCTCAGATAATCACCTTTGGGACCATGGCCGCAAAGGCTGCCATCAAGGACGTGGGCCGTGCCATGGGCGTTCTGTACAGCGAGGTTGATCGCATCGCCAAAATGGTTCCGCCCACGCTGAACATCACTCTAGACGAGGCCATCAAAGAGTCTCCGGCGCTGCAGCAGGTCTACGAGAGCGACGCTCAGATCCGCGAATTGCTCGATACCGCCAAGAAACTGGAAGGCATGGTACGCAACGCGGGAGTTCACGCGGCCGGCGTGGTGATCTCACCGCGGCCGCTCAACGAACTGGTGCCGTTATACAAGACCAAGAACGACGAAATCGTTACCGCCTTCGACATGGTGGCCATCGAAAAGCTGGGCCTGCTGAAGATGGATTTCCTCGGCCTGACTACGCTCACCATTCTCGATGATTCGCTGAAGTTGATCGCGCAGACCCGCGGCGAGCGCATCGTTCTCGATGGCATCCTGCTCGACGATCACGAGACCTACGAAAAGGTTTTCCATAAGGGACTCACCTCGGGCGTATTCCAGTTTGAATCGCGGGGTATGCGCGACGTGCTGCGCCGCTACCAGCCAAATTCGATCGAAGATCTTACCGCTCTAAACGCGCTCTACCGTCCCGGCCCCATTCAGGGAGGCATGATCGACGATTTCATCGATCGGAAACATGGCCGCAAGAAGATCGAGTACGAATTGCCCGAGCTGCAAGAAATCTTGCAGGAGACGCTGGGCGTCATTGTCTACCAGGAACAGGTGATGCAGATCGCCAACCGCCTAGCTGGCTATTCGCTCGGCGAAGCCGACCTGCTGCGCCGCGCCATGGGCAAAAAGAAACACGAAGAGATGGCACAGCAGCGCGAGCGTTTCATTGAAGGTGCGGTACAGCGAGGCTATCCGCCGAAGAAGATCGAAAAGATTTTCGATCTCATGGCCCAGTTTGCCGGCTATGGCTTCAACAAATCGCACTCGGCCGCCTATGCGCTGCTGGCCTACCACACGGCGTACCTGAAGACGCGTTATCCCGTCGAGTTCATGGCCGCCCTGCTGACTTCGGTGACTGGCAGCACGGATGACGTGGTCAAGTACATCAACGAATGCCGCGAAATGGGCATCGCGGTCGAAGCTCCGGACATCAACGTGAGCGACGCCAATTTCACGCCGCATGGCAACGCGATCCGCTTCGGCCTGGCGGCGGTGAAGAATGTCGGCCACAACGCCATCGAATCGATCGTTGCCGGACGCAAACAGCTTGGCCGCTACAGTTCCATCTATGAATTCTGTGAAAAAGTTGACCTGCGCCTGCTCAACAAGCGGGTGCTGGAATCACTGATCAAGAGCGGCGCTATGGATGGGCTCGGCCGGCGCGCCCAGTTGATGGCCGTCCTCGATCGCGCCATCGAAGGCGCGCAAAAAACGCAACGTGACGCCGAGTCCGGCCAGCACGGCCTGTTCGGTGTGTTCCAGCAAGAAGAAGTTTCGGCCTCAAACACCAAGCTCCCGGATACGCCGGACTGGGACGAACATACCCGGCTGGCCAACGAAAAAGAGATCCTTGGCTTCTTCATCACCGGACATCCTCTGGAAAAATATCGCGACAAGCTGCAAGACCTGCATGCTCTGAGCACTGAAGAAGTCGCGGCCATGAAGTCCTCGACCGGAAAAGACGAAAACATCACTACTGCCGGCATCATCACCAGCATTCGCGTGCTGAAGTCGAAGCGTGGCGACTTCTACGCTCAAGGCACGCTCGAAGACATGTCCGGTTCACTGGAAATGCTGGTGTTCCCCGAGGCTTATCGAAAACTGCAGGAAAAGGTAAAACTGGAGGTTCCGGTTTTGATCCGCGGCGGCGTGCGCATTGAGGAAGGTGCGAATCCCAAGCTCACGGTAAACGAGATTCAGCCTCTGGAAGACGCGAAAGCCCCGCTGCCACGCTCGCTCCGCATTCGCATCCCGCTCGAGACTGCAAACGAGACCACAGTCGACGCCCTCCACACCTTGTTCGCCCAACGCAAGGGAGAGGCCAAGGTGTTGTTTGACGTGGAACGCCAGGGTGATTTCATGGTGGTGATGGAAGCGGAAGGCTATAATGTTGAACCAGACCGCAATTTTATCGCCTGCGTCGAGGAACTGTGCGGCCGAGGCGCTGTGCGCGTAATTGACTGGCAGACCTGACGCTTCGCAGGTTCGGTGTTGCCGATCCCGCACCGTCCGAAATCTTACGAAATGAAAACTGCGGCAGATGAAAGTCTCCAAATACAGGAGTTCGAAGGCGCAACCGAAGGACGCGCCAACCGTGGCCAATGACACGCTGGTGATGACCGGGGTCGAGTTCCTCCTCTCCATGGTGGAATCCCGCTGGGCTTCCAGAAACGGCGACCGCGGCAAGGCCGCTCCCGGGGACAGAACTCACCAGGAACTGGACAAGATCGATCAACAGATTGCCCGCCTCCAGGACGCGGCTGGGTCGGATGAAAATACACAACAGGAGATCCAGCAGTTGCGTGATCGAGTTGAGGCTCTGCGCAAGGAAATGACGTCCCACTTTGGCGCCTGGGAAAAAACGGAACTGGCCCGCCATCCGCAGCGCCCCTACGCGCTCGATTACATCGAGCGCATCTTTACCGACTGGAGCGAAATCCACGGCGATCGCGGCTTCGGGGACGATCCCGCGCTGGTCTGCGGCATGGCTCGTTTCCACGGCGAGCAAATCATGATCGTGGGCCACCAGAAGGCGCGTGACACCAAGCAAAAAGTTTACCGCAACTTCGGCATGCCCAACCCGGAAGGCTATCGCAAGGCTCTGCGCGTGATGAAGATCGCGGAAAAATTTGGCAGACCTTTATTCACTTTCGTGGACACCCCGGGCGCGTATCCCGGCCTGGGCGCCGAGGAGCGCGGCCAGGCTGAAGCCATCGCCCGCAATCTGCGCGAGATGGTCCGTCTGCAAGTTCCGATCGTGACCACAATTACGGGCGAAGGTGGAAGCGGTGGCGCGCTGGCGATTGCCGTCGCTGATCGCGTGCTGATGATGGAAAACTCTGTCTATGCCGTGATCTCGCCCGAGGGTTGCGCTTCCATCATGTGGCGCGATCCCACCAAGAAAGAACTGGCCGCCCAAGCCATGCGCATCACCGCCGAAGACCTGAAAGAGCTCGGCTGCATCGACGATATCGTCCCCGAACCCGAGGGTGGAGCCCACGTTGACCACGAAGCCGCCGCTCTGCTCCTTGACGCTGCCCTGCAGAAACATCTTTCCGAACTCAGGAAGCATCCGGCCAGAGAGTTGCTCGACTCTCGCTACAGCAAATTCCGCAACATGGCGCAGTTTCTTAAGGTCGAAGACTAGAAATCATCCAACCATCCAAGTGCAATGAACAACCTTGATATCTCCCGCTTTACTTGCCAGTGCATAATGGAGCGGTAAGGCTGGTACTCCGAGAGGTTGTGTGATGGACGCATTTCCGCGGTTTGATTTGACGGGCGATGTCGCACTGGTTACCGGGGCGGCTCGCGGTCTGGGCCGCGCCATAGCTCTGACGTTGGCTCACGCGGGCGCGGACATTGCCCTCGGTTTGCGCGATGTGCGCACCGGAGGCGACTTGGCGAAGGAGATTGCGGCGCTCGGCCGGCGCGCGCTCCCTCTTCAGATGGACGTAACCAGGCGCGATGAGATCTTCCGGGCTGTGGACGACGCTGTCGCCCACTTCGGCAAACTGGACGTGCTGGTCAACAATGTAGGCGTGGCGCCCGAGAACCTCGCTGAAAACGTGTCCGAAAAAGATTTCGATTACACGCTCGCGGTGAATCTGAAAGGAACATTCCTTGCCAGCCAGGCGGCTGGCCGGGTGATGATTCGCCAAAAGCGCGGACGCATTATCAACATGAGTTCACAGGCTGGATTTGTGGCGCTCCCGGGGGAATCGGTCTACTGCATGACCAAGGCGGCGATTGCCCACCTGACCCGGTGCCTGGCTGTCGAGTGGGGCAAGCACAACATTACCGTGAATGCGGTCGCGCCCACGTTCATCGCAACGCCCGGAACCGACGAAGCGCTCGCCGATCCTGCATTTCGCGCCGACGTGATCGAGCGCATCGCGGCTCTGCACCGCATCGGCGAGCCCATGGAGGTATCCGGCGCAGTCGTGTTTCTTGCCTCACCGGCAGCCTCGCTGATTACCGGTCACACCATCGTGATTGATGGCGGCTGGACGGCCAGGTAGGCCAATCGGTTCCGAGCGGCTGCAGAATCCTTGTAGGCGCTCCAGTCCAGGCATTCGTCAAAATGAGTTCTAGTTCCAAGGCAGGTACATCGATGGCGAAGTCCATTCTCCCCCGCTGTTCGCTCCCTTACAGGTGCCGTATAATAAAGGGTTCCGCTCCAGCAATAATCGCAGCGGACAAACTCCGCTCCAGGCACAAGGAAGGAAGGGAATGGCCACCACGGATGTATCTCTCCACGCTGAGAGTCGCCAGCCGGAACAAAAGCCTGTCGTCAACAACATGAGCATTCAGGTCGCGACAGTCAATGGATCGGGCTCTCAGAGTTCCAACACGGTTCTGTTACGCAGCATTTTCCAGATGGGAGTTCCGGTTTCAGGCAAGAACCTGTTTCCCTCGAACATCGCCGGCCTGCCCACCTGGTACACCATCCGCGCTAACAAAGACGGCTACATCGCGCGCAAAAAAGAAATTGATTTCGTGGTCGCCATGAATGCCGAGACGGCGCAGGAAGACGTGATGTCTCTGGCTCCGGGCGCGGCCGTGTTGTACGACGAGCCCCTGAACCTCAGCAGCTTGCGCTCCGACCTGATTTTTTACGCCGTGCCCTACGACAAGCTGGTGGCTCCCGTCTGTCCCGAGGCCAAGCTGCGCAAGCTGGTCAAGAACATGATTTACGTGGGCGTGGTGGCCAAGTTGCTCGAGATCGATGCGGCCGAAGTCGAGAAGGCCATCCGAAAGCAATTTGCCAAGAAGGTAAAGGCCGCCGCCCTCAACCTGGCTGCGGTGAAGGCGGGATACGACTATGCCGCCGCGAATCTCGTCAAGCGCGATCCATTTTTCATCCAGCGCATGGACAAGACGGCGGGCAAGATCATCATCGATGGGAACGCCGCTGCCGCGTTGGGCTGCATGTTTGCGGGGGCGACAGTGGTCGCCTGGTATCCCATTACGCCTTCTTCGTCTCTGCCCGAGAGCATGATCGAGTACATGAAGCGCTTCCGCATCGGCGCCGACGGCAAAGCTACCTTCGCCATCGTTCAGGCGGAAGACGAACTAGCTGCGATCGGCATGGTGCTGGGCGCGGGTTGGGCGGGCGCGCGGGCGATGACCTCATCGGCTGGCCCGGGAATCTCGCTCATGGCCGAGTTTGCCGGCCTTGCTTATTACGCCGAAGTCCCTGGTGTGATTTGGGACATCCAGCGCGTCGGTCCTTCCACCG
>WNFE01001792.1_pt1 | contig 15650 bp, 13 predicted proteins | sample 5400451 | NCBI WGS metagenome assembly WNFE01 (sample SAMN13153344, study PRJNA577476) | soil metagenome | isolation source: 200 cm saprolite under Douglas fir tree site 2 hole 2 | place: USA:California | collected 2015-04-18 | reverse complement strand
TCCGGACACGGGCTCGGCCGCATCTTCCATGACGCGCCCAACATCCTGCACTATGGCAAGCCCGGCACCGGGCCGGTGCTCCGGCCCGGCATGTTCTTCACCGTCGAGCCGATGGTGAATGCCGGCACCTGGCAGGTGAAGGTGTTGAGCGACGGCTGGACGGCGGTGACGCGCGACAAGCAGCTCTCCGCCCAGTTCGAGCATTCCGTCGGCATCACCGAGACCGGCGTCGAATTCTTCACCCTCTCGCCTAGGGAACTGGCCAAGCCGCCCTACGATCTCGGCCAGGCCAAGCCCGCCGATCAGCACCACGCCGCGCCGGCCTGAGGATCTCGAGCATCTGCTGTAACGATCTTCTCTGCCGGCTCGTCCTCCGATAGGTGGAAAGGCAGATCGAGACCAAGACCCGGCGCCGTGCGGAGGCCGTTTCCGAGTCCGACGACGACGCCCTGCCGACTTTGGCGGCAGCCGGCCTGCGCCTTCAGGCGGGCGAGGATCGTTGGCGAGTGAGCGGCAAGACCCTAACCCGCCACCGGCTGCTGCGCGACGCGGGCGGCAGCTCGAACAAGCTCGACCAGTGCTGGGAGTTTTCCGGCGACGATCCGACGGCGCGGCTCGCTGCCGCCCTCGAGGCCCAGCCGGCATCCTCCGGCCACAACAGCGGTGAGGCGACCGGTGAGAAGCCGCACTACTGGGGCCATCGCGGCCGCGTGCGCGAGCGGGCGCTGAAGGCGGGCGTCGAGCCGCTGGCCGACTGAGCTGACGCCGGTCGGCGCGCCGCTCCCGGCTCAATGCGCAACGGTAAAGTGGCGGCTCCGATCGATATCGGCGCGGTTGTCATCGATGGCGCACTTGGCCGCACCCTGGCACTCGCCTCGGTCAAGTAAAAGTGGCTAAAAATGGGGGTCTCCGAGGAGCCCCCATGGATGGACCCGCGATCACATTTGGCCCGTTCCGCCTCTTTGCGGGGCACCGGCTGCTGCTCGAGGGCGAAAAGCCGGTCCGGCTGGGGAGCCGCGCCTTCGACATTCTGACCGCGCTGGTCGAGCGGGCCGGAGAAGTCGTCCGCAAAGAGGAACTGATCGCCCGCGCCTGGCCGAACACGTTCGTCGAAGAGGCAAACCTCAAGATTCAGGTCAGCGCGTTGCGCCGCGCCCTCGGTGACGGCCAAGGCGGCCATCGCTATGTCATCACCGTTCCGGGACGGGGCTACGACTTCGTCGCCCCGGTGCGCCGTGAGGAGCCAACTCGGGCCGCCTCGCCCCCGGCCATCGCGCCTACGGCGCCCACGGCGGTGCACAATCTGCCGTTTGCGGTAACCCGGATGATCGGCCGCGACGACGCGGTGGCGGCGCTCGTCGCGCGATTGTCCAGCCAGCGCCTGGTGACGATCGTCGGCCCCGGTGGGATCGGCAAGACCACGGTCGCCCTCGCCGTCGCCGAGCGCCTGATCGCCGACTATGAGCACGGCGTCTGGCTGGTCGACCTGGCGCCGCTCGGCGACTCGCGTCTGGTGCCGAGCGCCGTCGCAACCGTACTCGGCCTGGAAATCGGCGCCGAAGATCCGCTTCCCGGCCTGGTCGCCACCCTCCGGGACAGCCGGATGCTGCTGCTGCTCGACAATTGCGAGCCGGTGATCGAAGCGGCGGCCAGGCTGACGGCGGCAGTTCTTGGCGGCGCGCCGGGCGTCACCGTTCTGGCGACAAGCCGGGAGCCGCTCAGCGTCGCGGGCGAAAGCGAGTACCGCCTCAGGCCGCTCGGCACCCCGCCGCCGTCGTCCAATCTGTTAGCCGCCGAAGCGCTGGTGTTCCCCGCCGTTCAGCTGTTCGTCGAGCGTGTGACCGCGACCGTCGAAGACTTCGCGCTGACCGATGCGAATGCACCGCCGGTCGTCGAAATTTGCCGGAAGCTCGACGGCTTGCCGCTGGCGATCGAGTTCGCCGCACCCCGCGTCGAGGTGCTCGGACTCGAGGGACTTGCCGCGCATCTGGACGACAACTTACCGCTGTTCGGCGGGGAGCGCCGCGCGGCAACGCCGCGGCACCGGACGATGCGGGCCGTCCTCGATTGGAGCTACGGCTTGCTGAACGACGACGAGCAGCGATTCTTCCGGGCGCTCGGCATCTTTGCCGGCGGGTTCACGGCCGAGGCGGCCACCGCCGTGGCATTGGATGCCGCGAAGACCGGTCTTGAGGCGATGGACCGCCTGGCCGATCTGGTCGCGAAATCGCTGGTCGTTGCCGATGTCACCGGCACCAAGCCGTGGTTCCGGCTGCTCGAGACGACCCGCGCCTACGTGGTCGAGAAACTTGGCGAGAGCACCGAGCGAGAACCGATCGCACGCCGCCACGCGCAGTACTACCGCCAGCTTTTCGAGCGCGCCGAAGCTGAAGCGCCGACACGGGCTGCAGGCGAATGGCTCGCGGATTATGCCGCCGAAATCGACAATTTACGCGCGGCGCTCGACTGGGCATTTTCTCCCGGCGGCGACGGCATGATCGGCGGGGCGCTGACCACCGCCGCGTTCCCGCTCTGGATGCGCCTATCGCTGCTCGAGGAGCGCCGCAGTCGCGCCCAGCAGGCGCTTGACGCTCTACGAACTGGCGGGGCCCGGAACCCGCGGCAGGAAATGAGGCTGCACAACGCGATCGGCAATGCGTCGACCGAAGCGCCCGAGATGAGCGCTGCGTTCACGAGAAACCTCGAGATCGCGGAGAACCTCGGCGACGCGGAGTACCGGCTGCGCGCGCTCCACGGCCTGCATTTCTGTAGCTACGCGAGCGGTCGATACCGTGCTGCGCTGGAATCCGCGCAAAAGTTCCATGATCTGGCAACGAGTGCGTCGGATCCGCACGCGCTCCTCCTAAGCGAGCGCATGATCGGCGGAGCCAAGCATTTTCTCGGCGATCAGATCGGCGCCCGGCGCCATTTGGAGCAGGCGCTGGATCGCGTTGCCACCGACCAGGGACGGGATGTCACGCGCTTCGCGACTGACGTGCGCATGACGCTGCGCGCATTTCTTGCGCGGGTGCTGTGGCTGCAGGGATTCCCGGATCAGGCGGTGCGGGCTGCCGACATGAGCATCGGAGAGGCGCAGGCGATCGGTCACGTCATGTCGCTGGGTTACGCCCTGGCATTGGCGGCATGCCCGATCGCGCTCTGGGTGGGCAACCTGAGCACCGCGGCGCGCTACACGGAAGTGCTGATCGACCATTCGAGCAAGCATGGCTTGTCGCTCTTGAGCAAGTTCGCTTCCAGGTTCCAGCGAGTCCTCGCCCTCAAGGGTGGTGACCTCGGCACGGGGTCGCGGCCGCGGCGCGCCGCTTCCGACGAGCTCGCCGAGCCGACGGTCAATTTTGGGTTCTTGCTCGGCCTGAGTGAACAGGCAGAAGCCTTGGGCGATGCCGGAAGGATCGCGGAGGGACTCGCGCTGATCGACGCTGGGATCGAGCAGTGTGAGCCGGGCTGGCTCACGCCTGAGTTGTTCCGCCTCAAAGGCGAACTCCTGCTTTTGCAGAGCCCGTCTGCAGCCGCGCAGACCGCGGAGGATCTCTTCCGGCAGGCGCTCGACCGCGCGCGCCGACACCAGGCCGTGGCGTGGGAGCTGCGCGCGGCGACCAGCCTCGCTCACCTCTTGCGCAATGAAGGCCGCGCCGCCGACGGGATCGCCTGCCTCCAGCCGGTCTACGAGAGATTTACCGAAGGCTTCGGCACCGTGGATCTGATCGCGGCGAAACAGTTGCTGGACGAGCTGGGCCATGCCCGGAGCGACTAAGCCACCACCAACAGCCGGCGGCGAACGCGCCTTTGCGTTTGGCCCGTACAGGCTTCTTGCCGCCCAGCGGCTCCTACTCGAAGGCGACAAGCCCGTGCGCCTCGGCAGCCGTGCCTTCGACATCCTGAGCGCTCTGGTCGAGCGCGCCGGCGAGGTGGTCGGCAAGCCCAAGCCCGCCGACCAGCGCCAGGCGGCGTCGGCCTGAGGGCACGTCAAGTCTCCCTGTAGCGTTTGGCCCTGTCGGTTCGTCCTCCCAGGTGTGGACCGACGTTGCGAAGCCAAGACCAGCCGCACTGCAAAGGCCGTCGCTGCCGCCAGCGACGACGCGCTGTGCACGCTTCTGTCGGCGGGTTTGCGCGTCCAGGCCGGGGAGGATCGCTGGCGTGTCATCGGCAATACTCTTGTGTTCCGCCTGCTGCTGCGCGAGGCGGGCGGCACCTGGAACAAGCTTGACCAGTGCTGGGAATTCTCCGGCGACGATCCAACCACCCGGCTCGCCTCGGCGCTTGAAGCCCGGCCGGCGGGCGCCGGACACAATGCCGACGCGGCCGAGCCGCAGCCTCACTATCACGGCCATCGCGGCCGTGTGCGGGAGCGCGTGATGAGGGCGGGCGCCGAGTTGCTGGAAGACTATGAGCTGCTTGAGCTGCTGCTCTTCTATTCGATCGAACGCATCGACACCAAGCCGCTCGCCAAGAGGCTGCTGGATCGTTTCGGCACGCTGGGCGACGTCTTTGCCGCCGAGCCCGCGCAGCTGCGCGAGTTCGACATCGACCAGCGCACGCTCGTGCTGTTCAAGGCCTCGCGCGAGGCCGGCCGGCGGCTTGCCGAGCGCAAGGTCAAGGACATGCCGGTCCTGACCAACTGGCAGCAGCTCATCGACTACTGCCACACGGCGCTGGCGCACGAGAAGACCGAGCAGTTCCGCATCCTCTTCCTCGACCGCAAGAACGTGCTCATAGCCGACGAGGTGCAGCAGCGCGGCACCATCGACCACACGCCGGTCTATCCGCGCGAGGTCGTCAAGCGCGCCCTGGCGCTCAATGCCGCCGCGCTGATCCTGGTGCACAACCATCCCTCGGGCGACCCCAAGCCGTCGCGCGACGACATCGAGATGACGAAGGAAATCGCCAAGGCGGCCGAGGCGCTGGGCATTGCGATCCACGATCACCTGGTGATCGGTCGCAAGGGCCATGCGAGCTTCCGGAGCCTCGGGCTGCTCACATAAAGAGGCAGGAAACGGCAACGGCGTGTCGATTTCACGCCTATGTCACGCCTGCACATAGGGCGGTGTCACGAGCCCGCGAGATCCTCCCCGGTGGATCACACTGGGGGAGTGGATCATGGCCGCAAGTGAGCGTCGATTAGACCCAAGGTCTTCAAATCTGGCGATTTTCGCTGTCTCCGCCGCCGTCGCCATCGCCGTCGGCGTCCTCGCCTACCAGCCGATTCCCGATGTTCAGAGCACCGATCGCGATGTCGGGATTGTGGAACCGGCCGGCGTATCACTTCGCTGCCTGGAGGCTGACCGGGCGAGCGTCGCTCAGCTTGCACCGCTTCTCGAGCGGAACAGTCCGGCGGATGCGCCGATCCTCGAGCGTGCAAATCACACACTCAGCATAGCCCGGCGTCACTGCCTTTACGGTTGGGATGGGCGTGCGCTGGAGGACTACGCGTGGCTGACGCGCTGGCTGAGCGAACATGGTTAAGACAGACCCAAAGGAGGGACCGATGGCCCAGCAATTCAAGCTCAAGTTCCCGACACCCGGCACCGTCGCCGACGACGACCGCGCCTGGTATTTCGCCGCAATCACCGGGCGCATTCTCGCCGCCACGGTGGTTGTACTTCTCGTGGCGCTGGTGCTGGCGGCTGAATTGCGCCTGACGCCCGAACAACGGATGGACCTTCTTGGAGCGACGACCTACGCCGCTCCGTGAAAACGAACCCGATCAAGAAATTGCGGGTAGCGTGGGCCCAGAGGGAGGCCCCGTTGCCTAAGCTCTGCAGCGCAACCCTCCGGGAGATGCGGTGATCCTCGAGCGCGCCATCTGCGCATGGGATGGGCGTGGATTGGAAGACTACCGGTGGCTCGGCCACTGGCCGGGCGAACAGAGCTGAGTAACCCGCAGATCACGGCGTCAGGCGCGGCCACGGCCGCTGAACCCAAGAGGAGAGCACAATGGCAACAATTCTCGGAGGCTTGGCCTTTGCGGTGTTCCTCATCGCGCAGATTGCGGCCGTCATGGCGGTCAATCGCGTGAACAACACACGCCGACCGGACGCCTTCGATGCGATACGGCGCGACCGCGGCGCCAGGGTGATCTGGGACTCGGCAAATTGAGCCTCGCCGCCCTCATGCACTTCCGTGCCGTGACCGCACCGCGGCTTCGGGCGCCAGCCTATCGCTCCGCGCTGGCGACAGGCAGCGTGCTGGCGCTGGCAGTCTGCACGATATGGCTGTCGGCGGTAGTCCCGGCGGAACGCGCGCCCTGGGTCTCGCTGGCGATCCTTGCCGCCTCGCTGGTTTCCAGCATCGCAGGCTTTGCCTTCTCCGCCATTTGCGGCGCGATGCTCTTTCACCTGATCGACGATCCGGTGCGCGCCGTCCAGATCATGATGATCTGCAGCGTCGGCGGTCAGTCGCTGATGGTGTGGGGCCTGCGGCGGGACATCCCCTGGCGCGCCCTGTCGGTATTTCTCGCGGGCGCCACGGCCGGTCTGCCGCTCGGCATCTTCGTGCTGCTGCACACGCGGCCTGCCGTCTATGCCCAGGTGATCGGCGTTGCCCTCATGCTCTACGCCTTCTTCATGATGGCGCGGCGTCCCATGATCGTGCGGCGTCAGAACGCCCTGTTCGACCTCCTGGCCGGCTTCCTGGGCGGCGTGACCGGCGGTGCGGCCGCCTTTCCTGGCGCCTTCGTCACCATCTGGTGCGGCTTCAAGGGCTGGCCCAAGGAGAAGCAACGGGCGCTCTACCAGCCCTTCATCCTGATCGTGCAGCTCGCGGCCATCGCCCTCATGGCGCTGCCAGGCTTCTTTCCGCAAAGCCGGCCGCCGTTCGATTTCACCGGCATCGTCCATCTGCCGGCGATGCTGCTCGGCTGCACTTTGGGCATGGCCTGCTTCAAGCGATTGAGCGACCGGCAATTCTCGATGGCCGTCAACCTGCTGCTGGCCGTGTCGGGCCTGAGCTTCCTCGTATGAAGATGCCGATCGGAGCATTCCTGCGCCTTGCCCTGGCCGTCGTCCTGATCGGGCTGGCCGACGGCCACGCCGCCTTGGCTGGCCCCGGTGCGCGGCCCAACGTGACCGTCGAGGCGGTGCTCCCGGGATGCCGTTCCCTCGTCGCGACGCAGGGCATCCCGACCTCCGCCGAGGCCGGATTCTGCAGCGGCCTGATCGACGGCCTGCTCTATCTCGGCGAACAGCTTCCTCCCGACTTTTGCTACGCCGTGCCCGTCGACGCGCCGCGCGTCCGCATCGCTGCGGCGATCGTGGAAGAAATCGAGGCGGTCTATCCATCGGTCAAGGAGCACCACTTCCGCGCGCTGGCGCTCGAAGTGCTGCAGTACAGATGGCCCTGCCACTACGGCTATATGGACAGCGCACTGCGACTAACCTGTGTTTACAGGTTCAACGAATAGCTGGGGGGCCGCCTTGAAAAAATCGTGTTGGACATCGATCCGGGCTGGGACGACGCCCTCGTCATGGCCTGCTGCTCGCCAAGCGCAACGCTGGCGGGCTTTCACCTGACCGTAGCCTTTATCGCCTTCACGCCCCGCCTTTTCAGGATGTATAACAACCAACCTGACAACCAAAAAAGACAATAAGCCTATTCTTGTGGAGGGCAGGCCATGAGCACCGACCCGAGCAGTCCCGATCTGCCGCCGGACCAGTTTCTCTACGGGCGCAAGGGTCCTTGGCCGCAACCTTCTCCCTCGCATCCGCTGAAAGAGGCAGCCGAGGTTCTCAGCGTACCGCTGGTCGAGTCCCTTGTATGGGATGCTACCGTCGGCAAGCGCTTGCTGATCGGCTTGGCCGCCCTTCCGCCGCTTGCAGCCAAGGGCGCGATCTTTGACGGCCAGTCCCTGATTCCGAACGACGACGAGTTCAACGGGCTGATGTTGAACACCCTCTACACGCGATTCATGAAGCCCAAGCTGGACGCGGACCGCCGACACCTCGACAGGGCCCCCAACGCAGCGAAGTTCTGGAAATACGATTTCAGCGCGATGAAACTGGTCGAGCCGCTGGCAGGAATGTATTGCGCGCCCGTCGTGTGCGTCTTCGGGCAGGATGGCGCCGGCATCCGCCAATGTGTGTATATCCGATTTCGCGGTGAAACCGACGCCCAGGATGTGTTCGTTTTCCCGGGAGGCGGCGACGCCTGGAGCCTGGCGAAGATCTACGCTTTGCAGGCTTGCGCGTATCACATGCTGTTCGTCGTCCATCCGGCGCTGCATTTCCCGATGGATTCGGTCAATGCGATCACCAAGACGGCGGTGCCGCACACGCACCCGTTGTTCCAGCTTCTCTATCCCCACACCAGTTACACGCTCGCCCTGGACAACACGGTTCTCGAAGGTCCCAACTCGGTCGCCAACAACAACGCGCAGGCGACGTGGTTCGATCCCCTCATGGGCAACGCCTACGATCTCAAGCTTCTGTTCGGGGCCGCGTACACCGGACTTAGCGATGCCTGGTTCGGCGATGCCTATCCGCCCTATGACTACATGAAGCCGCAGATGGGGTTTGATTCGCCCTACGGCCAATGGCTCGCCGCCTACTTCCCGCCGTTTCTGACCCTCTGCAAGGCGGTCGCCCGGGAAATCATCAAGGCCGACAAGCAGGACACCTACGTCACCCGGTGGGCGCGCTACACCTCCACCTACGTACGGGGTTTTCCCGACGAGAAGACCATCGCTCCCGGGGGGATCCTCGACGAGGACTGTCTGGCCCAGGCGATGGCAATCTTCATGTGGGACGTGACGGTGGCCCACGGCGGTGACCATTACAGTTTCGGGCTGAACATTCCGAGCAAATTCAAATTCCTGCGCATCCGGAACTATCCGCCGCTGCCCGGTCCGCCGCCCGTTGGCGGCCCCACGAAAGTCGGCGACGTGGCCAACGGTGATGACCTGTACCGCGCCGAACTGGCGGAGCGATTGTTCTTCGGACCTCACGCCATGGCGCCCAACCTGAACGAGACGTATTATGCCTTCACCGATTCGATGCTCGCCCTCCCTCAGCTGTTCTTCCACAATGCGTTGACGGAGGTCAGCCAGCAATACACGTACAGCCTCGACAAACCCTTCATGCCGCTGGACGTGACTCAGGCGCCGGAGCCTCCAGACCCAGCGTACACGCAGTACGAGCTGACCATCCCAGCGAGTATCCAGTACTAGAGCGCCCGCTCCGCCTGCTCCAGCCAGTGCGTCATGCCCATGTCGCGGTACATCGTCATCGCCGTCGCGACGTGCTTCTGCGCCTGCTTGCGAGTGCCCGTGCGCCGGTAGAGCTTGCCGAGGCCGAGGTGGCAGTGGGCGACGAGAGGGCGCATCCCGAGCTCTTCAGCGAGCGCGAGCGCGTCGCGGTAGAGGCCATCGGCTTGTGCGGGGGAATCGCGGCGGGCGGTGATGTCGCCGAGGAGTCGGAGGGCCGACGCCTCGTAGGGGCGTTGGCCCTGCTCGCGGTAATACGCAAGGGCGCGCCCGGCGAGTTCGAAAGCGTCCTCGATCCTGTCGGCGAGGAGATTCGCCTCGCCGAGATACATCAGGAAGGCCCACTGGGCAGCTCCGTATCCCATGGTCTCGGCGGCGCTCACCGCGCGCTCCAGCAAGGGAATGCCCTCGGCAGCCCGCCCCGAGAGGGCGTGCGCGTAACCCAGACCCGCCGTGTGGGCCAGTGAAAAATAGGCGAGGTTCCACTCGCGAGCCAGCGCCTGCCCGCGTTCGAGCGTGCAGACGGCATCGCCGAGTTCTCCCCTGGTGATCTGAAGATAGGCGAGATACCAGCATAACTGGCACATGCTGTAGGGATGATCCAGCTTGTCCGCGAGGCGCATGCCTTCCTGGCCGTGGGCAAGCCCTTCCTTGAATCGGCCCTGGATCGCGAGAATCATGGTCAAGTAGCAACGGGCCACCACGGCAGGAAATTCCGCGAGGTCAAACCGTTCCCGGCTCAGCTCGCCTTCGAGCAACCGCAGGACGTTCAGGAGAAGCTTCTCGGCCCGCCGATAGTCCCCCGTCCTCATGCAGACCGCGCCGAGGTAGAGATTTGCCATCACCTGGAGCGGGACATCCCCGAGCGACTCGGCAATAGCCTGACCGCGCTGGCCGAACGCCAGTGCTTTCGTCGGCTGCCCCGTCATCCAGAGGGCGTGGCATAGATGGACGGACAGCTGCCCGAGTCGCCGTTGATCGTCGAGTATCCTGGCCAAGCCTTCGGCTCCGTGGAGATAGCTGAAGATCCGCTCGAATTCTCCGAGCGGATGGAGTGCGGTTTTCAGATCGAAGCGAAGATCGATAGCCCACTCCAGCGTCTCGCGTGTCTCCGGCAGATGGCCGAGGGCGGTCAGCGCTTGCTCGAAGCACATCACGGCCTCCCGGTTGGCCGATCGCGCGCTTGCAAGCTGACCCGCCTTGCGCCAATAGCCGATCGCCTCGCTCGCAAGCCCGGCCTTGGTGAAATGCTGGGCGACGACCTCGGGCAGCCGTTCGGTCAGCGCCGGGAACCGTTCGACCAGGGCATTGGCGATGCTCAAATGCAACTGCCGCCGTCGGCTCTTGAGCAACGTGGCGTAGGCGGCGTCCTGCACCAGCGCATGCTTGAACGCGTAGGTGGCGTATGGCGGCGTTCCGCGCCGGGAGACGAGGCCGGAGCCGGTCAGCCGCTCGAGGGCCGCATCGAGGCCCGCCGGGGGCAGGGCGGATACAGCGGCAATCAGTTCGTGGGAGAACTCCCGCCCGATCGCGGCGCCGATCATCGCCACATCCTTGCCGGGGCCAAGCCGGTCGAGGCGGGCAACCAGCGAGTCCTGCAGCGTTGTCGGTACGGCAAGGGGCGAGAGCGGCCGGTCGAGCACGTAGCTGTCGGTTGCCTCGCGCAACAGCCCGCCCTCGAGCAACGTGCGGGTCAGCTCCTCGACGAACAGCGGCACGCCATCGGTGTGCGCCAGCACCTGCTGGACCACCTCGTCGGGCAGCACCTTGTGCTTGGCGACACTGGCGATGATGCCGGCGCTGTCGCGGCGGCCGAGGCGACTCAGGGGCAGCATCGTCACATGCGGCTCACCGACCCACGCCGGCTGCAGCTCCGGCCGGACCGTGACGACCAGCAGCACCGGAAGGTTGGTGACGCGGGCGACCATGCGATTGAGCAGGTCCTGCGATGTCGGATCGATCCAGTGGGCATCCTCGAACACGATTAGGACGGGGCCCTGCGCCGCGACCCCGTCGAGATGCTCGAGCAGCGCCGTGAGAGTCATCTCGCCCTTCTGCTGCGGGCTGACTGCCAGCGCCGGATAGCGTCCTTGTGCCGGCACTCCCAGCAGCTCGGCGATGAGCGCCACGTCTCTTGGCGCATTTTTTGCGGTCGGCCTGAGCAGGGCCTCCAGTTTGTCGAGCTTTGCCCCGGCATCGCTGCCCGGCTCGAAGCTCGCCGCCCGCTCCAACTGCGCAATGAACGGGTGGAGCGCGCTGTGCGCGTGGTGAGGTGAGCAGAAATAGCGAAGGCACGCATGCGGCTCGCCCGCGAGCCCGACCAGCAGGCTTTCGGCGATGCGCGACTTGCCGATGCCGGGCTCGCCCGAGAGCAGCACGACCCGGCCCTCGCCGCGCTTGGCCCGATCCCAACGGCGCAGCAGCAGCTCGATTTCTTCCTGCCGGCCGACGAACGGTGATAGCGCGCCCGAGCGCCGCGCCTCGAACCGGCTGACGCCGGCCGCCGTGCCGCGGACCTGCCACGCCCCGATCGGCTGCGGCAGCCCTTTCACCTCGATGGGGCCGAGCGCGCGGCAGTCGAACATCCGCCCCACCAGCCGATGCGTGCTGGCGGCGATCACGACCTCGCCGGGCGCCGCCGCGGCCTGTAGCCGGGCCGCCAGGTCTGGCGTCTCGCCAATTGCAACGCGCTGCCGTGTGTCGCCGGTCCCGAGTTGCTCGCCGACGACAACTAGCCCAGTGGCGATACTGACGCGCGCCTGAAGGGGCACGCCGGAAGCGGCCTTCAGCGTGCCGATAGCGTCGAGGATGGCAAGGCCGGCGCGCACGGCCTGCTCGGTGTCATGCTCATGAGCCGCCGGGTAGCCGAAATAGACGAGCACGCCATCGCCCAGGTACTGGCCGACGAATCCATCGAATCGCGACGCCACATCGGCGACCGCTTTGTGGAAAGAGCCGATCAGATCGCGCATGTCCTCGGGATCAAGACGCGCGGAAAGGGCCGTCGAATCGACCAGGTTGCAAGCCATGATCGTGAGCTGTCGCCGTTCCGAGCTGCCGGTAGGCGCGGGCTCGGCGATCTCGACAGCGGGCGATTTGACCGCTGGCTGTGTGGCGCGAAGCTCGGCAACAAGCGCCTTGGTTGCCGCATCGGGCTCCGTGTTCAGCTCGCGCTTGAGCAGCGAGACGAGGTCCTGGTAGTCCCTCAGCGCTTCGGCCTTGCGTCCCGTGGCGGCCAGCTCCTGTTCGCCGAGCCGCACCATGGCGCCAAGGGCGAGTTCCTGTAGCCTCTCGCGCTCACCCGTCAGCCATTCGTTCCAGCCTTCTTCGCTGGTGGCAACGTCGTCGATCAGCCGGCCCCGGTAGAGATCGGCCGCCGCGCTCAAGGCATCGCGGCTGCCCTCACGGACCAGGGCCTCGAACCGGCTGACATCGCATTGGACGGCGGCCGGATTGAGCCAGACGACCTCGCCGTCGCCCTCGAGAGCGTCCGGGCCGAGCAGCTTGCGCAGCCGGGAAAGGGCCTGGCGCAGGTTCTGCTTGGCCTGCAGGTCGAAGTGGGAGCCCCACAGCAGGGCCGACAGCCTTTCCCGCGGCTGCGGCTTGGGCGCCGTGCAGACCAGATAGGCCAACAAGCCCGCAAGCTTCCCGCCTGGCAGGTCGACAACGCCATCCGGTCCGGTCAGCTCGAAGCCTCCCAGCAACGCAAGACTAAACCTTGGGGACGGCGCGCCGTTCCTCGGCGCACGCGGGATTTGCACTATGTTGCCCTTCCAAGAAGCGCATCCAACGCATTATCACGACCCTCCGAAGAAAAAAACGTCTGTGCAGCCGGACTGTCGCGGGCGATGACGGCGACAAGCTTCAATTGGCGTCACGCGAGCGATATGCCGGGTATTCCGCCTGAGGACGTCTCGAGCATTCGCCGTGCCGACCCGCAGGCGTTCAAGGTCAACCACCAAAAGGAAACGCTTAGGGGGCAAAGCGGACTTCGCTTGCACTGTCTTGGTGATCTGCCGTGCCGAAAAATTATTCAACGGGATGGAGTTTGACCGAGCGGGATGATCTCGAACAGCCACCAACTACCGTCCCCAGTCCGCGTCCCCCGTCGAAGTCTGTAAGGTCAAAACTCTAGCGAGATCAGCGCGCTAAGTTGGACAGTGACTTTGTGCACAACCATCCCTCGGGCGATCCCAAGCCGTCGCGCGGCGACATCGAGATGACGCGCGAGATCCGGACGGCGACCAAGGCGCTCGGCATCGCCATCCACGACCACCTGGTGATCGGCCGCAAGGGCCATGCAAGCTTCAGGGGCCTGGGCCTGCTCTCCTGATCAGCGTTTTGCGATGCAGTCGATCTCGATCAACGCATCGCGAACCAGGTCGGTGACGCCAATGCAGGTACGTGCTGGCCGCGCCGCAACCACCCGAGCGGCGATCCCTCGCCGTCGCAGGCCGACATCCTGATGACGAAGGCAATCATCGACATCGCGACCCCGCTCGGCATTGCCGTGCATGACCATATCATCGTCGGCCCGAATGGTCACGCGAGCCTGCGGGGGGATGAAGCTAAACTGACTTCGTCGTAGCCCGCATGAACCCTAAGCGCGTTTACTCCGCTCTCGCGAGCATGGCCATCACCGTCGTGATCGTAACGATTGACGCCATCGTCGATAGCGCAACGGCTCCTGAAACCGATGCCTCCGCTTTTCCCGAACGCCTCGCGAACACGTAAGCGTTCGCACCGGTGGGCATGGCTGACAGCAAAGTGATGATCGCGACATCGGTGGAAGGCAGGTGAAAGAGACGGGCCGCGACCAGAAAGGCGATGGACGGCATTGCCGCAAGCTTGAGGGAGCTGATCATAGCTATCACCCCTATTTTTCCCTTCAGCGCAAACGTGCTCAACCCCAGACCCATCGCCAGAAGCACACAGGGCAGAGTCGCTTGACCAAGGAGCGAAAGCGCAGCGCTTGATATCGGGTCGAGCCCGACCCCGGATGTCCGCAACGCCAGGCCGATGAGGATGGCAATCATGATGGGATTGGTCGCAAGGTCGATAGACACATCCCGTGTTGCACGGACGAAGGATGCTCCAACCGCTCTGCCTCGATAAGGGCTCACGGTGCCCATCGGCTTAAGAAGAGCGGCTTCATGCAGCCGTGACGCCCGCCGGCCGTCCGCAAGCTCGCTGTGCAGCGCGGCCAGCAGAAACAGCACCGGGCTGTGGACGAGGACGATGAAGGCGACTGTGGTAGCAGCCTTGGGCCCGAACTGGGCGAAAGCCAGCGGGATTCCCAGCATGATCACATTGCCATAGGCGGCTGCCATGGCAATCGCGGGCGCTTCGCTGCCGGAGTTCGAGCGGTCTTGGCGGGCAAACAAGCTGGCTAGGATCCAAATGGCTGCGGCAGGAAGGAGATAGCTGATCCAGATCAGGTGGGCGGCTGTCGAGCCCGGCGGAGCGGTGGCGATCGTTCGAACAAGAAGTGCAGGCATTCCGAAGTAGTAACAGAAGTCCGACAGTGGCGTCCGGAAGGTGGAAGGGAGAATCCCGGTCACTCCCGCGGCCAAGCCGGCCAGGATGATGAGCACCAGCGGGGCGATTGAATTGACAATGGTCGACATGCTTTTCTTTCTCGTGGCCATTCAAATCCGCGCCGTGACGGTCGGACCGCCTTGATGTGGTGGGCGGTCCACGAAGGCGTGCCGGCACAAACAGCCCGCACGCGGTCAACGTCATGCGACTGATCTGCCGCAGCGCCTTTGCGAATGGGCGTCTTCAATACCGGTCGGTCGTGGGAAGGGACGTTGTCAGGGTCGTAGAAGCATTCGTCGAAACTTGCCGTCCCGGTCCTCCACGGAACAGGACAGGGTCTGCCGCATGGGGAATCCTCCGCGACCGCGGCCGTGCGGTCGAGGCCTACCACGCCGCGCCAGCGGCAAAGCGCGCGGCGAACGGCTGAGCCGCTGCACGTGCGACGGGCGGGAGCGACGCGCGCTCCGCTGCGCTCCCTCTCCCTGCGGGCTCCCCCAGGCGATGGATCGAGCGCCCGGCGCCGAGCGGCGCTTACGAGCCGCGGCTCACAAGGCGCGGCAGATCATGGGCGGTCACCGCGGGGGCTGGACCGTCGTGGCGCTCGATCTCGACCAGGCAGGTCTGCGCGCTGCAGCCCTGGCTCAGCTTGCTGGTGCCGATATCGAGCGTGAGCGCATTGGGATTTCCGTGCTTTTCCAGCGGCCGGTTCGAGTCCGCGTCGGCCGGATCGAACCAGGCGCCGGTGCTCAGCCGCACGACGTTGCGCCGGATGCGGTCGCTCAGGCGCGCGGCCGCAAGGCACGCTCCGCGATCGTTGAAGACGCGCACCACGTCACCCTCGGCGATGCCGCGGGTTGCCGCATCGTCAGGATGCAGCGTGATCGGCTGACGTCCA
>WNFE01006585.1_pt1 | contig 15658 bp, 9 predicted proteins | sample 5400451 | NCBI WGS metagenome assembly WNFE01 (sample SAMN13153344, study PRJNA577476) | soil metagenome | isolation source: 200 cm saprolite under Douglas fir tree site 2 hole 2 | place: USA:California | collected 2015-04-18 | reverse complement strand
GTTGTCAGCGGCGTCCACCGTTAGCGCGGCGGGATTGATTTCAAGCAAGAAGGATTGCATATGGCGCCGCTGCAACTGTGGTTCTCCGGAGGGCGCAGCGTTGCCCGCGGTCTTGGCTATGGGTTCCTTGCCGGAAGCTGTCCAACGAACGGTGATCGGCAATCCGCGGTACTCGACTGGCGTAGCGAGCGCTTGCGCAATATCCGACTTGCGCCGTTGCTCGGGGTCATCGTCCGCGCCGCCCGAAAAATAACCGCTTCGTGCCCGGACCTGCAGATTTGCGCCGTGGACTTTGACATGTATCTTGCGCCACCGCGCGGTTTCGGCGGGCTGCGCATAATAGCTCAGCATGTAGTATCGTGAACTGTAGTCCACGGCTTTCCGGAAACAGAGATCGGGATCCTTTCGCAATAGGCAATAATCTCCCCCTGTCCGCTGCGAAATATCCATGAAATTCTGGACGATCTGTACGTTGCCAGCGCGAACAACGGGATACCGTGACTGCGGGCTGGTGAAGGCCGGGTTAACCGTTTCCAGGACCGTATCAATCGGATAGACGGCGATTCCGGCAGCGCTGAGCGTCTTCAAGGTGTGAGCGTGCTGGTCTACGAGCCGCCGGTCTCTAGAGTCCATATTGTAGGACAACATGAACCCACCGGTGACCCACGCCAAGGTCTTCATGCCACGCACCGCCGAGAGCGCCTGCGAGAGCTGCTGGAGCTCAAGAAACGTTCTTTCCAAGCGGCCTCGCAGAAGCTGCTGTGCGTAGCGGTCGCGGCCGGTGTAGTTTGCCAGGAATTCTTTCTCAATCGCGTCGTATTCTTTCTGAATGTCAATCTCCCCGGCGATGGAATGGCTGAATTCCGTCTCTGTCTGATTGTCCAGCTTGGGATCGTGCTCGACCTTACTACCCAAACGCCGCACCAGTTTCACGAGGAGCTGCGGGTCTGTGGTGAAGTCGTGGAGAATCCGTAGTCCGTCGGGGTGAAGGGCCACAAGCATGGTGGGTTGGTCCCCCCGGAAGTCGCGCTGCAGGTATTCCAGCAGTTTTTCTTTGGCGGCTTCTTGATAAAAGTACGGCGTGTTGATCAGGTCCAGAAGGATCACGACCATCGAGACGGGGCCATCGGATACGATCTCATTGGTGAACACCCCCGGCGGCGGGGCGGGCTTGATGGCGAGACTTGAGCTAGTGATTTCCTCAAACGATGCAATCGGCTTCGGCTGGCCGTCTTCTTCGATCTCGAAGTCATCCTTGGTAAGACCGGTCACATGCTCATCAAGCCAGCCTCTAATATGAAGTTGCCGGAAGGTGCTGCCCTGGCGCAAGACCACGACCGGCACAGTCACCAACTCCGTCCGGACCCTGAATTTGGGAGCGGACTGAGGTGGTGAGGCTTGCTGCGCCATCATCGCCGTCGAAAGCACGGTGAGCAGACACGCCAACACAGGCTTTGCGAGGTTTCGAATGCCCATCGGCCCGAACCTCACAGCCCACGTACGAGCGCCCATAAGTATAGAAACCTCGGCAGCTCTCTTTCGACTTCAATAGTCTTAAGCATTATATATCTGACGTTATCTGACGTATGAAGCATATGAGAGGTACAGTTAGAAATCCCCGAAGAGCCTTGAAGCCCGGTCAGGGGAAGTTCGTCACAGCGCGGGTACCCCATCCTTGCGCTTTTGTTTCTCCGTTTTGACTTGCCAGTGCCTGATAAACGCGGAAACCGTACATGTGAAGTACTGGGACGGAGTTGTCCGGTTTTCCGACTTCTCAGGCACTGGCGCCGACTCGTGGTAAATTGCTTTCCCAAAGATGAGTTCTGATGATGGTCGTCGGCAGAATCCATTGGGCGACGGATGCCCTAAACTACGCGTTCTTGCTTAGATTCTTACTTTGGGGCGCATGTTCCTTTTACTTGTGGCGCAGTGCGCTGGTTCCCAGGAATGGGGAGCCTCGCGGCAGGTTTGATAGGGCGCTTCGCTTTATCGGGGCCGTCATCACTTCATGGCTTGCAAGCGTCGCGTTAGGTCGGGGTTTGGGTCTGTTTCACTATTTCTCCTGATAGCAGCCCCTTCAAGTCCAAATAAGAGTGAAACCGGACATATCCGATTTTGCGGCTAACCAGTTGACTGAGCATCTCGCCAATTACTTCCTGTTTAGGTTCATTGCCCCGAAGACTTTATCCCCTATACTTTGTGCCATTTGAGCGTAACGACCGCGGCAGAGAAGCGGGTCCACTTCTAAGAGGTACGAAAAAGCTGCGCTTACACGCTAACAATTTTTCTTCCGGAGCAGCCTAAGCGGCAAGGCGGTATCGCGTCAAGCAGACCAATGTGGTACATCAGTGTCCACAACGGAACAGACACGAATCTTCGCCGCGGTTAGCATCAGGCCGAGGTGTTCACATGCAACCTCAACCGCAGAAAAAAGTGGCCCGAGCAGACAGAATCGAGGGGTCTATCGTTCTGTATCGCTCGGCAGCGAGAAGTCAGTTCAATGCACAAAGGCCGCTCAGCCGTGGCGAGCCGTGGTGGAATATGGTTTTCGGAGTCCCGCTCTTTCTACGGACATTGCTTCGTCTTGTTTTTGTCTGTCTTCATCGGCATAGGGGTCCTCCGATAACGCTGCGTGTGGCAATCCCATCCAACCTACTCGGACGCCGATCTGTCTTTGGCCGAGAAACTTACATCATTTGCTTGGATTGCGGTCAAAAATTCGCTTACAACTACAAGACCAGGCGCCTGGTAGATTTCTGGGGCGTCCATGACGCAGAAGCGCTGGCAGGAGTTCGCCGGAGGGTAGATGAATTCTTTTCGCCTCTTCGAGGTCTCGCGGCACGGGTCGGCCGTCTTAACGTTAGGAATTCGATGAGTGAACTTGTCAAATCTGTGCACCGCCTCGGAATTTTGACGAAGGGCCAAGCGGCTAAGTCTGCCCATGCCATCCCGCAGAGCCAGCGTGACGCAATGGGAGCAATCTCAATTGGAACAAATGTTCCAATTGGAACAAAAAACTAAAACAACTAACTGAAAGGACAGAAGTTGGCGGAGGCGTGTGGAAGTCGAATCCACCATTCGACCCGCGAAGGACCGAATCGCCGGCTTTGAAGGCCGGGGAGATCACCGGACCCCTTTCGCCCCCGGGAGAAGTATAGCTGGATCTCGTGACTCGTGACTGGTGACTGGTGACTCGTGAAAAACTTGAATTGGGCCGGGGCGTGATGGCTGATTACCATTGAATTTTGGAGCGAAAAACCAGGCAGAAGTTAGGCGCGGGCGGAGACTAGTTCAGCGGCTTGATGGGTGCGGATGAGGGCGGCGACGAGATCATAAAGAGCGGGGCTGGTGCAAACTTCGTAGTAGGGATGCTGGGAAGCGGCGCCGATCTGGCCGTCGGGCAAGAGTTGACGGGCAAGGCCCTTGCGAAGAACGAGGAGCTCGACAGATTCGCCCAGCGGGACTTCGCCGTAGTACAGGGTGACGTTTTCCTTGCCCCAGGGCATTTCGAGCTTGGTCTCGATGGAGTCCATCGAAATCTCTTCGGAAAGTTTCTGGAAGCCTTCTTCGTTGAGTTCGATGCCGTTGTGGTTGTAGCGCACAAGGAATTCGTCCAATTCTTCCGCTGAAGCGCCTTCCATGGTGTTCAAGAACTGAAAGATCGAGAAATGCGATTTCTGCCTGGAGAGCATGCGCTTGGCGAGCTTGGCGCAGCCGGAGAGGCGGTCGGAGAGATTCAGCGCCTTCGAAATCATGATGCGGGAATCGCCGTCGGTCCAATAGGTGGGCGCGGAGCCTTGAAAGGCGACGCCGAGACCGAGCTCGAGCGCGGGGAGATCGTTGGTGGAAGCGCCTTCGTTGTAGGAGTTGCAGACGGTGAGAATCTGGCGCGAAAGGATGCAGGCCTTGGCGACGGGGCGCGCGTAGGCGATGGTCACTTCGGTTTCGAAAATGGCGAGAATGATGGCGTCGCCTTCGATGAAGACTTTTTTGGCCGCGTAGCGGTCGAGAAGTTTCTTGACGGGTTCATGCAAATTGAGGCTGAAGTGCGAGGCCGGGTTCAAGCCACGGGAGAGCAGGTCCTGGGTCATCCTGGTGGAGCCGCGAACGTCGGCCTTGATGATGACGTGGGAAACGACGTTGTCCTGCTGGGGCCTGGCTTCGTTGGGCATGACGCATTCATAGAGCCGGTTGTTCATGCGGGAAAGCTCGCGGGCTTGTTCGGTGGTGACGAGGCTGATGCGTTCCATGCAGGCGCTCAGATGGTCGGCGTCGCGGAGGTCGCGTCGGAGGCGGAGGAAGTCAGTGGCAAAGCGCAGTACGAAACCCTGCATTTCTTCGCGGGAGTAGCGGCGAATGTTTTTCGAGAGTTCCTCGATATTCTTAAGCGACAATTTTTTCGCGGGCACCTGCTTGATAACCTGCTCGATCTGTTTCATCTCCTCTTTGGACACCAACGCCTTGCGCAACTGCTGCAAGTGGACCGGCGGGCAATACTCGGAAACAATCGGCCGGATTTCATAGCCGGCAAGGACGTGGTACAGAACCTCATGCTGTTCCAGGCGATCCAGGAGGCGCAGCAGCAGACGTTCGCGGACCGGCGCTTCCGCTTCATTGGCGGAACTGGCATCGAACAGACGCTTGGCGTTGTCCGGCTCGTTGAGGTACTCGCCGAGTTTTCCAGAGTGATCCTTGACAAAGAAATCGAGCTTCTGGCGGGCGGAGTCAATCTGCGGCCCCAACTCCTCGAGCTTTAATTCCTGATGCTTCAGGCGAAGTTCGAGATCATTGAGAGATGCTTTCAAATCAGCAGGGGCGCTGGAATTCATGAATTTCCTGAAAAAACTTTCGCCGCGCTCGAGGCGCTTGCGGGTTTCTTCGCGCTGCTCTTCGAGCAAGGCGATGTCGCTGCGAATGGTCTGAACCGCTTCCAGCAGGGCGGTATGAGCCTGAATCGCTTCGGTGTGAGGGGGCTCTTGGCTGACGGTGAAGCCGGCTTCGCGCAGAAATTCCTGGAATAGCGCGTCCATGGCCTCGAAGCGATCCGGGTCGCGGGCGTAGTTTCCCAACAGGACGTAGTTCTCCAAAAAATAAACGTCGTCCTTCATGCCGTCGAGGAAGATAAGACGGTTCTTGCAAAGTTCGTAGAAGGGCGCGAAGTCCTCTCCGAAGAGGGCGCGCCGGGTCTTGGAGATGACGTTGTCTTCGACGTCCACGACGATTTGCGCGACTTGCAGTCCGATACGGCGGATGACGGCGCGGCGCGCGGACTGCAATTCCGATAAGCGAGCCTTGATGACATGGGCCTGCTGGCTGCGTTCGAAGTGCTCGCCACGCTGGCGAATCCACACCTTACCTTCGTGGATGAGATTGGCAAATTGATTCCCCATTTCATAGGTCAGAAATTTCAGGAGGGACAAACGGAAAACCAGGTCGATTTCGATATTTTTCTGGTACTTGGCCTGGGTCAGAGCGCTTTGCAGCAGCTCGGAGAGAAGTTTGCGGAAGCCGGAATGATCCGGGGTGCGCGTATTGCGGAGCTCCATGCCGGGAAAGAACGCGGCGCTGGTGCTCTGGCGGAAGAGATCGAAAGCCGATCGACAGCGACCCCATGGGGATCGTGACGTTATAGCTCTTGAGATCGATCCGGGCCGCTTCGCCCGCGCTGGGTGATGCGAGTTCGTTGGCCATCCAATTCCCCGGAAGGGCTATTTCCAAGTTAGCAGCCGAGCCGAGACGGGGCAAGGAATCCGCAGGGATGCGTAACCAGAGAGTAAGGAGAGAGGGGCCGAAGAAGGGGCTTCCTGACGCCGGTTAGAGGACGGTGATGCGGCGGGAGTCGCCGCCGAGGTGCTCGAGGCGGAGGCGGAACTGGGGCCAGGGGGACGGGAGGGGGAATCGCTCCGACCACTCCAGGATGACGACGGTGGGGGATGCGAACATGTCCTCCATGCCCAGAGTTTCGAAGTCGTGGAACGTCTCGATGCGGTAGAGGTCGGCGTGATAGACCTTGGCGGCTTTGCCGTAGACATGGACGAGGGTGAAGGTGGGGCTGGTGACGTCGTCCTCGGCGGCGGCCCCGAGGCCTGAGACGATGCCCTTGGTGAGAGTGGTTTTTCCCGTGCCGAGATCGCCGGTGAGAAGGACGAGGATGGGGGGCTTGAGGCGTTTTGCGAATTCCCTGCCCCAGTTGGTCGTTTCTTCGGAGGAATGCGTGATGATTTCTTCAGCCACGCTGTTGCAGCTCCGCAACGAAGCGACGGTAGGTCTCCGGAAGATGATCGGCGATTTCACCAGAGAGGAGCGAGGCCTCCGCGCGGAATGCAATGGCATCGTCGGCGGCGAGGCCGTGCAAATAGATGCCGAGCGCGAGAGCCCGTTCCCAATTTGCGGGGCCAAATTGCGCCGTCATACCAGCCAGGATTCCGGTCAGGACGTCTCCGCTGCCGCCCTTGGCCATGCCGGGATTTCCCGTGGTATTGACGAAGGCGCGTCCATCGGGCGTGGCGAGAATGGTGTGAAATCCTTTGAGGATCACGTAGGCGTTCCAGGATTTTGCGGATTTCAAGGCAAGGCCAAGGCGGTCGGACTGCACTTTGTCGTTCGAAAGGCCGCAGAGGCGGGCCATCTCGCCGGGATGCGGTGTGATGGCGAGATGCTGTGATTTTCGCTTGGCGAATTCCTTGGCGTGGCCGGCGAAGGCATTCAGTCCGTCGGCGTCGAGGAGGAGCGGCTGCTCCGCTTTCTGGACGAGAGATCGTACGAAGCGCTGCGTTTCTTTGTGAGTTCCCAGGCCCGGCCCGATGGCAAGCCGTAACCAAACCGGCGCCGGCGCGAAGGGCTGCGCGCCCGGCTAAAATGGCGGCTCCCGTTTTGCCGCGCGACCCGGCGACGATCAAGACGTGGCCGAAATTGCCTTTGTGAGAATCCGCCTTTCGAATCAGCGGAAGGCCGCGAAATTCTTCGGGTTCAATCCATCGCACGCCGCTTTTTCCCACCTGTTCGATCAATTCACGGGGCGAACCGATCTCGCGGACGAGGAGCGTTCCGCAGCAAGCAGCGTCTTTTAAAACGAGCTGGCCGAGCTTCGGCGCGGTAAACGTAACCGTCGCGCGGGCGCGGATAATCGGACCCGCTGCGGGCTCGCCATCCGAGGGCAGACCGGACGGCGTGTCCACCGCGACGACGGCATCGGGACGGATGGCAGTGGCGTCGCGCGAAATGGTGTTCACGTCGGTGATCACCGATGCGAGGAGACCTTCCACGCGGCCCTTCAAGCCGGTTCCCAAGAGGGCGTCCACAACAACGCGAGACTTCGCTAGCTTGCCGCGCGATGCGTGCCAGCCGTCAGGATCAGGGATGATTCGAATCTCAGCGCCGGATTTCTTGAGGCGCAAAAAATTCTCTGCCGCGTCTCCGCGAAGGGTTTGCGGATCGGCGAACAGATATACGCATGGCTGGAGGCCTGACTCCTGAAGGAGACGAGCGACTACAAACCCATCGCCGCCGTTGTTTCCTTTGCCGCATAGAACCGAAGCGTGGCTCGCGGCGGCGTCACCGTGAAGCGAGCGAATATAGTCAAAAACACTCTTCCCCGCGTTTTCCATCAATTGGAGACTGGGAACGCCATGGCGCTCGGTGGTGAGACGATCCACTTCGTGCATTTCGGCGGCGGTGAGAGCTTTCATACAAAAGAAATTGGAGTATAGCGTAGCGCGAGAAGAGCGACTAGCGAAGGCGTGCCACGATGACGGTCATGTCATCGGCTTGCTCGGGAGTGCCGGCCCACTCTTCGGCAGCGGCCATGAGCGATTCGGCGACCATGAGCGGGGCGGCCCCGTGCAGACGGACGGAGGTCTCCTCCAACCGGCGGATCCCAAATTCTTCGCCGTAGACATTTTCCGGTTCCACGAGACCGTCACTGTAGCCAATAAGCAGCGCGTCCGGCCCCACAACGATGGAGCCCTCCTCGTAGCCGTAGTCCTCAAGGACGCCGAGGACCATGCCGCCTTTGTCCAGGCGTTCGGACTTTCCGTGACAGACGAGGAATGAGGGCAGGTGGCCTGCATTCGTGTAACGGAGGGTCCGAGTGGCACTGTCATAGACGGCGATGAAAAAGGTGGCGAAACGATCGTCGCCGGTGTTGCGCACAAGATGCTTGTTCAAGCGGGCGACGAGTTCGGCGGTACAGAGACGTTCCGTACCGTCGGTGAGCATCTGGCTGCGGAGCGCGGCCTGAAGGCTGGCCATCAACAGAGCGGCGGAGATCCCTTTACCGGAAATATCCGCGATGGCGATGGCAACATGCGTCGGGCTGAGCTGGATGAAGTCGTAGTAGTCGCCGCTGACGGAACGAGCCGCTTTGCAGATGGCTTCGATTTCCACACCGGGCACCGAGGGCAAGGTGCTGGGAAAGAGCTGGTTCTGCACTTCGCGGGCGATGGAAATCTCATTTTCGAGGCGCTGGCGTTTGTTTTGCTCTTCGATGAGCCCGCTGATCGAGCCGGTCATTTCATTAAAGGACTGTCCCAATTCGCCCAGCTGGTCGCGATGTTCGATCGGCACGCGATGGGAGAAGTCGCCCGATTTGACATATTGGGTGGCGCTATAGAGATCGGCGATGGCCCTGGTGATCCTGCGAGTAAGCACAAATCCAGTCACGAATGCGGCGGCTTCGATCAGCAGGAAGACAACTGCCGCCAAGATGAAGCCGAAGAGATAGAAGAGGCGCAACTCACCGAAGGAAGCGAAAATTCTGCCGTTTAGTTTGGATGGCCGTGCATTGAAGACGGCCAGAACCGGCCGGAGCGGATCCACTTTGCCATCCTTGCTGACGAAGACGGAATCAAAGCTGGAGACGACGTTTACAGGAGTATCCATCCAAAATGCGGCAGGCTGCAGGCCGCGATTGTGCGCCGGGATGGGCTTAGCCACCCTGTACTTCTCCCCTCCGGAAGAATAGACGGGTTCCTGGCCACTCGTGTAGTGCTCCATGAGGTTTAGCTGGATGGCGCCGAGGTCCGGTGCAATGGTGGCCAGAAAATCCGGCGTGACGGGAACCCGCGACATAACAACGCGTTCCCCTTTGCGATCCGGAATGATCTTGAGACTGGTCAAAGATAATTCATCGCCTTGCTGCAAGAGTTCCGCAAACGATTTTTTGCCTGGCGGGGCGAGCTTGCGAAGTAGAGAGGAATCGCTGGTAAAAGTAATGGCGAGTCCAGGCAGATCGCGGTCATGAACTGCGTGGTATTGCGCGGCCAGGATGCGCTCGGACTCCTCTTGCGTGATCCCCGGAGGGAGCGCCTGGTGCGCAACAGCGATGTGTTCTGAGATATCTTCAATCATCTCGATGCGCTGTTGGATGTCCTCATGGAGTAGATAGGCTCCAAGCTGGGAATAGAGAATGCGGCCGGCAAGAAAAACGAGCGTCAGAATTAGAAGAATCGGGACAAAAGCGATAAACAGATACGCGACAATCAGGCGGTTGCGCAGGCTCCAGAGCAGACGACTCCTCCACCAGCCGATGAAGCGCACGAGAAGGTAGAGGGCGGCGAGGACGGCGAGATACTTCAGAAAACTGGAAGGACCGGCATTGAAGTTGAGGAGCTGGAGCACAGATCCGGCGATGACCAAGAAAGCAGAAAGAAGATCGAGCCAGGAGAGGTGGTTCCAGACTTCTTTGAGTGTAGCGCGGATGGGTGTCATCTTGCCGTCGTGGAAAACACTACTTTACCTGAATCGGTGCACGGAAGGCAGCGGAAGCGTCGGCTTGGAAAGAACCATGCCAGGCAACAGCGGCCCGGCCTGCTGTGGAGTAGCCCCTTCTACTGTTGCGCGTTGCTGATGCGGCTGTGGTAGCGGCTGTAGGTGAAATAGATCACTAAGCCGATGCCCAGCCAGATAATTAGGCGAGCCCAATTGACCCAGCCGAGCTTGTACATCATATAGCCGTTGAAAAGTATGCCCAGAATCGGAACAACCGGCACCCACGGCGTACGAAACGGGCGCGCTTGATCGGGGTTAGTCTTGCGCAGAATCATGACCGCGATGCAGACAATAACGAAGGCCAGCAGCGTCCCAATGTTCACCATTTTTCCGATGTCATCGATCGGCGTGATGCTGCCCACGATCGCGGCGAGCAAGCCGACGAGCATAGTGTTCTTGTAGGGGGTGCGAAACTTGGGGTGCACAGCGGCGAAGAACTTCTTCGGCAACAAGCCGTCGTTGGCCATCGAATAGAGTACGCGGGTTTGGCCAAGGAGCATGACCAGCATGACGCTCGTGAGGCCCGCAAGCGCCCCCAGCGTGATGACGTGCGATGCCGTGGTAAGTCCGCGATCCAGAAAAGCGCGTGCGATGGGCGCTTCGATATTAACGTCCTGCCAATGAACCATGCCCGTCAGCACGCCGGCCACGGCGATGTACAGGATCGTGCAGATCAGCAAAGAAACGATGATGCCGATGGGAAGATCGCGCTGGGGATTCTTGGCTTCCTGAGCGGTGGTGGAGACAGCATCAAATCCGATATATGCGAAAAAGATGTACGCGCCGCCAGCCCCGATGCCGGAAAAACCCATCGGCGCGAACGAGTGCCAGTCGTGGCCCCAGTTGGAAAAATCGACGTAGTGGATTCCCAGACCGATAACGAAGAGCACGACCGCCACTTTGATGGTCACGATGGTGGCATTGAAGCGAGCGCTCTCTTTGATGCCGATGATCAGGATCGCCGTGATCACCAGGGCGATTACGAACGCGGGCAGATTAAACCCGATCTCCACTCCAAACACTGTCGGAGCGTTTAGCAGCGTGTGCGCGCTTTGGACCAATTCCGGTGACTGCGCCTTTATGATGGCATCGACCTTGTCGAGAAAGGCTTGCGTGCCCGGTTGCAGTGCGGCGTCCGACGCTTGCGCCATCTGGCGCGCGACGATTTTCGTGGCAGTGTGCAGCCCGGTCCAGTGATCATAGGCCAGCCACAGTGGCATTTTGATATGGAAAATATTGAGCAGCTCGATGAAGTGGTTCGACCAGCCGGAGGAAACCGTGCTGGCGCCCATGGCGTATTCCAGGGTGAGATCCCAGCCAATGATCCAGGCGAAGAGTTCACCGAGGGTGGCGTAGGCGTAGGTGTAAGCGCTGCCTGCCAGCGGAATCATGGCCGCAAACTCGGCGTAGCAGAGGCCGGCGAAAGCGCAGCCCAGCCCAGAAAGCACGAAGGAGAGCATCAGGCCGGGACCAGCATAGTGCGCGCCCAGTCCTGAGAGCACGAAGATGCCCGCGCCGATGATGGCTCCGACGCCGAGCGCCGTGAGCTGGAAAGGGCCGAGCGTGCGCTTCAGACTGTGCCCGCCTACTTCCTTGGCCTCCTCGAGCAGCATGCTCATCGGTTTTCTTGCGAACAAGGGGTTGCCCATGCAACTCCTCCTTCTGGGAGATGTTCCCTGTTTCCGGGTCTGGCTGCCAATGGGGCTTTATAAACATTGTAGGGGCGCAGCATGCTGCGCCCCTACAAGAAAATTCACTTATTCCGTGTTGCGCACGGAGGCGGCCCGCTTCGACCACCACGACCATAGAAAATAAACCGGCAAGCCGATAAGTACAATCACCAGCCCCGCGCCGGAGGTCTGCGTCTGATAAAGCAACAGGACCAGCATGATGGCCGCGGCTGCCAAAATATAGAGTGCGGGAACAAAAGGGTAGCCGAACGCACGATAGGGGCGCTCGGCATTAGGCCTCTTAACGCGCAGCACAAAAATCCCGATTGTCGTCATAACGTAGAAAAGCAACGCGGCAAATACGACGTAGTCAAGGAGGTTGCTGTAGAGATTGCCGTACGTCACTGTTCCCAAGGCATCCACGCGGCGGGTGCGCAGCAGGATCAGGACGGTGATCCAGATCCCTTGAAAGACGAGCGCCGAGCCGGGCACGCCGTTGCGATTGAGCTTGCCCGCGGACTTGAAAAACAGTCCATCCCTGGCCATGGCATAAGAGACGCGGGCGCCGGCCAGGATTAAGCCGTTGTTGCAGCCAAACGTGGAAATGATGATGGCCGCGGCCATCATCATGGCGCCCTTGGAGCCGAAGATGGCGTTCAGTGCCGCGCTTGCCACGCGATCATCCGGAGCGGTTTGAATTTGCACGAGAGGCAGCGTGAAAAGGTAGGCCAGATTCGCAAGGCAATAGAGGCTGATGACGATCATGGTGCCAAACGCCATCGAGAGCGCGACATCGCGTTTGGGGTTTTTCACTTCCGCGGCGGTGAAGCCAATGTTGTTCCAGGCGTCGGCGGAAAAGAGCGAGCCAACTTGCGCGACGCCTAGGGCAACGAACAAGCCAAACGCGCCGCTTGCGGCAGTGACGGCAGGTACAAAGCTGCGAAGCAAATCCGCGCCGGGTTCAAGGGTCTTGGCGTTTCGGATTTCCCAGAAATGGCTGAAATTCTCGGTCATGGCACCGGCATTCTTTCCGACAAAAATGCCCAGGATAATCAGGCCCAGTAAAGCGAGGGTCTTGGCGCTGGTGAAAACGTTTTGGATGAGCTTTCCGAGTTGAACGCCCAGGGTGTTGATAAAGGTCAGAACGAGGATCATCAACACGCCCACTAACTGCTGAACCGAAAGGCTAATGGCGTACTTCGAGCCCAGGGCGATGGGGTGGACAATCCACGTGTTGGGGGAGATGGACGGCAGCAAGACGCCGAGATAGCGCGCGAAGCCCACGGCGACGGCGGCGATCGTACCGGTCTGGATTACCAGGAAGAGTGTCCAACCGTAGAGAAAACCCCAGAGTGGTGAGTACGCTTCGCGCAAATAAACATATTGGCCACCCGCATGCGGAAACAACGCTGCCAACTCGCCATAGGAAAGTGCGGCGGAGATCGTCAATAGTCCGGTGAAAATCCAAGTGAGAATCAGGCCGCCAGGGGATCCCGTCTGCCGCGAAATATCTGCAGCCACGATGAAGATACCGGAGCCGATCATCGAGCCGACAACGATCATGGTGCCGTCGAATAATCCAAGGGCGCGCACGAAACCGGGTTCGTTTTTCGTTGGGCTCGTTGCGAGTGGTTGCGTAGTGTTAGACATTCGCTGGGCGCCTCACACGGCGGCCGCATGGTTCGCGGCTTCAAGCAGTTCGATGTACTGGCGCGCGCGTCGGCCGGGGTCTGGCGCGCGCAGTATGTCGCTGGCCACAGCAACCGAATCCGCTCCGGCTCGGATCACTTCGGCCGCCCGGTCCAGCGTGATTCCCCCAATGGCCACAATCGGCCTGATTGAGAGCGCGCGAACCCGCCGAATGAAATCGATGCCGACGACGGGATCGGGGTTGGTTTTGGTGGAAGTGCAAAATACCGGGCCGACCGCGATGTAGTCCGCGGAAGTAGCGGCGGCGCGTTCGAATTGCTCCAGATTATGCGTCGAGACGCCAACCCATTTTTCAGTTCCAATCACCTGCCGGGCGTCCTCGGCGGACAAATCCTCCTGGCCCACATGAACGCCAGTGACGTCCACCACGGAGGCGACATCGGCGCGGTCGTTTACCAGAAACGAGACGCCCTGGGGAACCAATTGGGAGGAGAGCCGGCGGGAGGATTCGAAGAGTTCGCGCGAAGACGCAGCCTTGTTCCGGTACTGGAGCAAGCGGACTCCGGCATCGGCGAGCTTCTGGGCGCAATCCGTTTCAGGAACGGTAAGCAATGCTGCGTCTAATATCACATACAGCCGCGGGAGAACAAGGCGCATGGGGGATTATTTTCCGTTCGTGCCGAGTAGTCTTTCAATAAAATGCGTGTCGAACCGGCCGCTGGCGAATTCGGGGTCGGCGAAAATCTTGCGGTGCAACGGGATGGAGGTCTTTATGCCTTCGATGACGAACATCTCCAGCGCGCGCTTCATGCGGCCGACGGCCTCGGTGCGATCGCGGCCTTTGACAATGAGCTTGGCGATCAGCGAATCGTAGTATGGCGAAATGACCGCGTCGGCGTGGGCGGCGGAATCCACGCGGACTCCCGTGCCACCCGGCGCTTGAAACGTGGTGATCCGCCCCGCCGAGGGGACAAACGTGCTGGGATCCTCGGCGTTGATGCGGCATTCGATGGCGTGGCCGGAGGGAATAATCGCGCCGGTGGCACTTTCCATCTTTTCCCCGGCGGCAATGCGGATCTGGGCCTTGATCAAGTCCACTCCCGTGACGAGCTCGGTCACGGGATGCTCGACCTGAATGCGCGTGTTCATCTCGATGAAATAAAGCGCACCATCCTGATCCATCAGAAATTCGACGGTTCCAGCATTGGTATAGCCGATGTTCTCGAGCGCCTTCACGACCTTGGCGCCAAGTTCCATTCGCTGCGCCGCGTGCACCACCGGCGAAGGCGATTCCTCCACGAGTTTCTGGTGCCTCCGCTGGATGCTGCACTCGCGTTCGCCAAGATGGATCACTTTGCCATGCTGGTCGCCCAGGACCTGAAACTCGATGTGGCGGGGATGTTCAAGAAATTTTTCCGCGTACACGTCCGGCGTGCCGAAGGCCTGCTGCGCTTCACTCCGCGCCGTCTGGTACGCTGCCAGCAGCTCATCCTGGCGGCGAACCACGCGCATGCCGCGGCCGCCGCCACCTGCGGAAGCCTTCAAAATCAGGGGATACCCGATGCGCGCCGCTTCCTTCGCAAGCTGCTCTTCGCCTTCGACGATGCCGTCGCTCCCCGGGATGGTGGGCAACCCGGCGGCCTTCACTTCCCGGCGCGCGCGGTCCTTTTCTCCCATCATTTCGATAATTTCCGGCCTTGGACCGATGAAGGTGATTTCGGAAGCTTCACAAACCTTGGCGAAATTGGCGTTTTCGCTGAGGAAGCCATAGCCAGGATGGATGGCGTCGACGTTGGTAATTTCCGCGGCGCTAATCACCTGCGGGATATTTAGATAGCTCTCACTGCTGCGGGGCGGGCCGATGCACACCGCCTCGTCGGCAAAACGAACGTGGAGCGCGTTGCGGTCCGCCTCGGAATAAACCGCGACAGTGGAGATGCCGAGCTCCTTGCAGGCACAAATAACCCGCAAGGCGATTTCCCCGCGATTGGCGACTAGGATTTTTTGGAACATGTCCCGAGGCGCCGGCTACTTTTTCCGGCTCGGACGAATGCCGAAGAGGGGTTGTCCGTACTCTACGGGCTGTCCATTTTCGGCAAAAATGCGGACCACTTCGCCGGCGGCATCCGCTTCAATCTCGTTCATGAGCTTCATGGCTTCCACGATGCAGAGCACTTGCCCGGCTTCGACGTGAGAGCCAACCTTCACGAAGGCATCCGAGCCTGGGCTGGGGGATCCGTAGAAGGTTCCTACGATGGGCGACTTGACCATATGCAGATCCTCACTCGGCCGAGCTTCGGTATGGGGCGTGGCGGCGGCTTGAGGAGCGTCTCCTGGGTTGTGCGCAGCGAACTCTGAGGAGCTGGAGCCCCGTGCGGCTGGCATGACGACTCCAGTAGACGGCTTGCGCAAGCGAATCCGAAGATCACCCCGGGAGTATTCAAACTCCTCGAGATTGTGCTCCGTCATGAATTGCAGGAGCTCCTCGATCTGCTGGATTTCCGGGCTGGCGAACGCCCCAGTCGACTTCGAAGGCTTTTTCCGTTTCATGCCTGTTCTAAATCTCGATG
>WNFE01001791.1_pt1 | contig 15659 bp, 11 predicted proteins | sample 5400451 | NCBI WGS metagenome assembly WNFE01 (sample SAMN13153344, study PRJNA577476) | soil metagenome | isolation source: 200 cm saprolite under Douglas fir tree site 2 hole 2 | place: USA:California | collected 2015-04-18 | reverse complement strand
ATCGGCACGATTTGTTGCATTGACGGTGAATACCCGGAAGCCGTGCGCGCTCTAGCCTTCAACGGAGCCGAAGTTGTCTACCGGCCCAGTGAGGCGATCCCCATGACAAATTCCGGATATCCCGGGGGAGGAACGTGGCTCATTCAAAACCAAGCGCATGCACACTTCAATTCGTTGTACATGATTTGCCCCAACATCGGGCCCGTTTTTCTGCATCCGGGCATGCAACACCCTTTTGATATCGCCGGCGGCCACTCTCACATTGTTGACTACATGGGTAGCGTGGTTTCCTATTCGCCTTCGGGTTATAACACTGCGGTTGCCGCGACGATCGACATCGAAGCCCTGCGCCAGTTCCGAGTGAGAAACCTCAACAGCAATTGGATCAAGGATCTGCGCACCGAAGTCTTTCGCAAGATGTACGAAGTTCCAATCCATCCGAAAAACCTGTGGATGAAGCAAGACCCGGAGCGGCATGCGAAAGTTGACGAGTATTACCGAGACAACATCCGCCGTCTGATCGAGCGCGGCACCTACACTCTGCCTGCGAATGATTTCCCCGGCTGCGAGTACAAACCCGCCTCGAAAGATCCGGAACATGAGAAGTGGGAAAATATCAAACAACTCTGGGAGTAACCCACGAAGAGTTAATTGGCAGCCATGAAGCGTCACACAACTGGTTTTCCCATCTTTGCTGTTCCGGTAAAGGAGAACTAGCTAGTAATGAGCAGCGCCATCGAAGACGTCTACTCTTCTCTGAAAGGTCAATTCCGCGGCGACCTGCTGCGTCCTGGCCACGCCGAGTTTTCCGAAGCGCGGCGCATCTGGAACGGAATGGTTGCCCGCACGCCTGGTTTGATCGCCCGTTGTGCCACAGTGCCCGATGTGCAGGCTGTTGTCCGAGCGGCGAGCGCCGCTGGCGTAGCTCCCGCTATCCATTGTGGTGGCCACAGCCTTGCCGGATTTAGCAGTTGTGAAGACGGCTTGGTGCTCAATCTCACGCGCATGCGCCAGGTGCATGTTGATGAAGTAAATCGCCGCGCGCGATTCAACGGTGGGTGCCTTCTTGGCACGGTTGATGTTGCGACCCAATCTGTAGGTCTCGCCTTTCCGGCCGGCGTTGTTTCCCATACCGGCGCTGGGGGACTGGTCCTTGGCGGAGGCACCGGATGGCTAAACCGCTTGCATGGTCTCTCATGCGACAACGTTGAAGGCTTCACCCTTGTCGTCGCTGATGGATCTGTTCTCCACGCCAGCGCAGCAGAAAATCCTGACCTTTATTGGGGGTTGCGCGGCGGCGGCGGAAACTTTGGAGTGGTCACCGAGTTCGAGGTCAGACTCCACCCATTGTCTACCGTTCTGTATGGGACGGCCATGTACCTGCGCGATGACATCCCCCGTATGTTGCAGTCTTGGCGGGATTTTATGCCGGAATCTCCCGACAACTTGCGCTGGGGTTTTTCATTGACGATTGCTCCTGACTCGGAGAACATCCCTTCGCGCGTTCGGGGGCTCCCCGTCGCAAGTGCCTCTGCCTTATGGGCCGGAAACCTCGAGGAAGGCCGCCGCTATGTGGATCGCGTCCTTTTCTTCCGCAATCCTGTTGCCGTAACGAAAGAAGTGATTCCGTTCCTTACGCTGCAGACGATGGCAGATGCGGAATTTCCCCATGGGCGGCACTACTACACCAAGGCGGGCTATTTCAAATCTTTCACTGACCAGAGCATCCACACAATGGTGGAAGCGCTCGGCACCATCCCTTCTCCCACTAGTCAAATTGAGCTCGCATACTTGGGTGGCGCCGCCGCGCGGGTTGGGGCCGATGAGACCGCCTTTGGCGATCGAAGCGCTCCATTCGTTATGAATCTGCTCGGAAACTGGCATGAGTCTGAAGACGATATTCTCAATATCTCTTGGGTCCGCAATTTGTTCGCTAGGCTGCGGCCAGCGATGGTGCCCGGAGTCTATGTCAACTTTATGAGCGGCGACGAAGCCGACCGAGTGCCAGAGGCTTATCGCAACCGCTGGGAACGCCTCGTAGCCGTCAAGACGCGTTACGATCCCAATAACTTGTTCCGCATGAACCAAAACATTCCTCCACAAAATGCCGTAGGGAACAGCAGCCATCAATAGCCCCGCGGTTGCTACCCGGAAAGGCGGGTCGTTCTGTGCCATTTAAGAATTCCTTCCGGTACGTCGCAACTCGGCGACAAGAAAGTCATTTACTCCGGCAAGTCGGGATGTCGTGTAGCTACACGATACCGTCCAAAGTGGAATACCAGAGGCTCACCCTCGTTCCACTTGTACTCCTCGACTCCGCTCAGAAAAATAACGTGATCGCCGCCATCAAACTGCCGAATGTTGCGACAGAGAAAATGAGCTATGGCCCCTTTCAGTAGGGGGCACCTTGCGGCTTCTTGCAAACACTCGACTCCTTCGAACCTGTCTGGCAGAGGTGTGGAGAAGCACCGGGGCGGGTGATGCTGGTTGGCCGCCAGGACGTTGATCGCGAAATGACTCGCGCAAGCAAAGTCCTCAAGGCTGGGTGCTTGCCAGGACAAGCTCCAGAGCACGAGCGGCGGACCATACATTCCGAGTACGCGACAATCCGGAAGTTATCGCGCAGTGGCTTGGTTCGAATCGAAATGTTGAGTGCGGCCTTCGACGGGTCAACCACTCTTCGGCAAAGTGGGCGGCGCTCTCCCATGCAGTTCGCAACAGCCTGTATGTTAGAGGTCAAGGCCCCCCGCGCTTTAGGGAGCAGCCTTGATTTCTACCTGTAGGCTATTGATCTCCGCGTGGCCGACGTTTTCCACCGAATGCGGCGGCAGCGGTTCGAGCCATGCGGGCGTATTGAGCTTGGGTAGTTCTAAGGCCTGGCGGGTGTCCAGCATCACGTTGCCAGGATCGTTGCGCCGGACGAGATCGTTCCAAGTTAGAATGAACAGCACGCTCTGCCAGCAATGACTAAACACGGGAACAGTCTGCCGAGCAAGATGCGCGGATGCACGACGCGCACATGCTCGTTCTCAAACCGGACTGCGTGGTTGTCGGGCCCAGCAATCAATGCATCCAGTGAATCCGTCGACGGCCAGATCTGCTTCGGGGCACCTGAAAGCTCAGAACTCATCGCCCATCCTGCGGTTCCGCTATTTTATTGTTTGAATCGGCATTTTTTTTGGCCGAAACCCGCATGAATTGTTCCTCGGAGACTGTTAATGCACCCTACTTGCAAGATTTGTTCAGTGCGGTTTCCAAAAACTCTGGATCATTCGGCCTGAGGCTCAGTCTGATCCTCCAAAGTTTAGGACATGGGTTCGAGCGCAGTTGTGGCCCACCTCACCCCGCAGCGACTTCGAAGGGGTAGTGTCTTTGTTTATGCTGAACCGAAATCCACTTCAAAGTCGTGAATTCTTCGAGAGCCCACTTGCCGTTCAGGCGGCCAATACCCGAGGCTTTTTCCCCGCCAAATGCCACTAATGGCTCATCGTTGATGGTTCCGTCATTCACATGAATCATGCCCGAATCGATCTGTTTCGCCATCTCCGCACCCCATTCCACATTGCGGGTGTGGATTGCACCGCTCAGCCCGAAGCGACTGTCATTCGCGATGCTGATGGCTTCTTCCGGCGTGTCGAACGGCATCACGCAGACTGCCGGACCGAACATCTCGGATTGCGCGATGGACATGCCAGGACGGACGTCGGCAAAAACAGTCGGGGAGACGACATTACCTTCGACTTTTCCCTGCAAGACAGCCCGGGCACCTTCCTGGACCCCTTTTTGAATTTGTTTGGAAAGAGTTTCGACCTGTGCTTTATTCATGAGCGGTCCGATATCCGTCTGGGGCTCGCGCGGATCGCCCACCATCAGGCTTGAAACCCGCTTCACATACTTTTCCAGGAACTGCGGGTAAACGCTGCGCTGAACGAGGATCCGGTTTGCGCTCATACAGATCTGGCCCTGGTGCGTGAAACGGCTAAATACCGCGGCATTGAGTGCATTATCCAGGTCGGCGTCGTGCATCACGATGAGCGCGCTATTTCCCCCCAATTCCAAGATCGCCCTCTTCAAGCAGCGCCCGGCGACGGCGCCAATATGCCGCCCGACTCCCTCGGAGCCCGTGAACGAAATGACGCGTGGAATGGGATGTTCGACAAAGTTGTCGCCGATCTCCTTGATATCTGCGACGATGACATTCAGCAAGCCCTTGGGGATTCCCGTTTCTTCGAAAACTCTTGCGACCAGCGTTCCTCCGGTGATCGGCGTATCGTCGTGCGGTTTCAACACGACACCATTCCCGGCTCCGAGCGCCGTGGCCACAGAGCGCATACTCAAGAAGAATGGAAAATTGAAGGGGCTAATGACGCCGACGACCCCGACTGGAACTCGATAGAGTCTGTTTTCCTTTCCGTCTACCGGTGAAGGATAGATCTCTCCGGTCATCCGGAGCGGATACGTGGAAGCCTCTTTGATGATGTTCTTCACGATCATTATTTCGAAGAACGCTTTCAGGGCGGTGCCGCCCAGCTCTTCGATGATAAGGTCGGTGATCTCAGCCTCGTTTTTTTCAACGAAGGTGATGGCCTTTTCGAGAATGCTGCGTCTCTCGAAGGGATTGACGTCCGCCCAGATCTTTTGCGCCGCTGCCGCCGAACGATAAGCATCATCTAGGTCCGCGAGACTTCCGAGCTTGAATTCGCAGATGGGCTTGTCGTTGTAGGGGTTCCGGTCGGTCAGCACTTTGGAGCTTGCTCCGTCACGCCAGGCCCCGCCAATGTACTGCTGGTTGAGTTTCACAAACGGATTCATCAGATTGTCCCTTTCTCCAGAATGGATAGCACTGAACGAAAGCCAATGTGTATGCCGGAAACTGGCAAAAAAGCCATCTACTCCGGCAAATCAGGATGGCGCGTGGCCACACGATATCGTCCGGAATGGAAGACCAGGGGTTCGCCCTCGCTCCACTTGTACTCCTCGACTTCGCCTAGAAAAATAACATGATCGCCGCCATCAACCTGGCGAACGTTGCGACACAGGAAGTGAGCGGTGGTTCCTTTCAGCAGGGGGCAGCCGGCGGACTCCTCCAAGCACTCCACGCTCTCAAACTTGTCCGGCAGTGGGGTGGAAAATTGTCGGGAGAGGTGATGCTGGTTGGCCGCCAAGATGTTGATCGCAAAGTGGCTCGCCTGCGCGAAGTCCGCCAAACTCGCCGCTTGCCGCGACAAGCTCCACAGCACGAGGGGCGGGTCGAGCGAGACTGAAGAAAATGAATTGACCGTGACTCCGATGCGGCGCCCGTCCTTCGCGCGCGTGCTGACGACGGTCACGCCGGTGGCAAATTGGCCCAGTGCGCGGCGCAAATCCCGCCGGTCAAACCGTTCCGCAGCTGCTGTGGTGGTCGCTTGCAGGAAGGGCTCGGCCTCTTTCGCCTCCATGAACCACGGAAAGAGCGAACGCGGATCATCAAAGCCATTTACGAAGGCCTCGGCCACGTCACGCAATTGTCCTGCCGATTCGAGAACCTTGACCACATGCGGCGGAGGATTTAGCAACATGTTTGTCCACTCGGTCACCCAGCGGGCGTATCCGGACCAGTAACGGTCGAATGTCTGCTGCATCCATTCCGGATCCGCTTTCCCGTCAGCATGATTGAGAATGCTCTGCAGATAAATGTCCGCACTCTTGGCGGCGTTATTCGAGCCCTGACCGGTGATCGGATCGTTCAGTACAACAGCGTCCCCTAGACCAAGCACCTTCATCCCCGAAGGAAGTGTGGCCACCGCCTTTCGAACCACAGGGGTGAAAGACCCAGTCAGGACTCCGTTCTCATCGGTCAGTTCGATGTCCTGGCAGCGAGCTGCTTCCCAGGGCAAATATTTATCGAGAAACCATTTTGATTTCGCAAGATGTTGTTCCGGTGTCTGCACCTCTCCCCAGCAATCCATAGGTCCGCCAGGGATTCCCTCAAAGACCATGATCTCGCATGGCCCCGACGTGGTCAGCGCAGGGAAAACAAAATATTCGCCTATTCCGGGAATCAGGTTGAAACAGACGGCCGCGTAGGATTCGCGCGGGCGCATATTCTTTACATAGGTGAGTGCCAGTGTGCGCTGTGGTTTGGGGTAGGGAGAACGGCTGGGGTCTTTCTCAAAGAGCGAGCCGAGAGTTCCTTTGCCTGTGGCAACAATTGTCAGATCGTGGCTGCGTGCATAGGATTCTACATCGGCTATCTTTGCTTCTTTGACCACCAGTTCGCCGCCAGCTCGCTGAAATTCCGCCATCCAGCGAGGCATCTTGATCCGTTGGTCCACCGCCTGCGCATAGGCATCAAGCCGCGCCACCCAATCAATCGCTTTCCCGCCTTGCGGATGAGGAACGCTGAATCCGATTCCCTCTACTTTGGGGCATTCTTGTTCCCAAAAACTCAAATTGAGGTCGCGTTCCGCCTGCAGCGCCGAGTCGAACATGCACTGGCTCGACATCACCCGCCCCGCGCGGATCTCGTCGCCGGCACGGTCCGTAAGCAAGGTGACTTCGTATCCTTTGCGCCGCAATCCCAGCCCAAGTTGCAGCCCGGCCTGCCCCGCGCCAATGATGGCGATACGCTTCATGAAGTCGAAGGCCGCCTTCGCCTACTCCATTAATTTGGGAATCGCTGGTGCCGCCATTTCCGGACCCATCGCGGAATAGCCTCCGTCCACGGCAAGATCGGTTCCGGTAATGAAGGATGCGTGACTCGAGCACAGAAAGAGGGCCGCCTCAGCTACTTCCCGCGGCTCTCCCACGCGCCCGAGCAAATGGAATGCGCCGCCAACTTTGTTCGTTTTGACCTTGTCGCCGTGGGTCAGCTCGTCCATCAAGCGGCACCAAGTCCAACCGGGCGAGAGCGAATTGACGCGAATTTTGTCGACGGCTAGGTCCATTGCTTCGTTACGGGTCAACTGCAAGATCGCTGCTTTCGTGACGGGATAAAGCCAGCGTCCTGTTTGCGCCACTTTGGCGCTAATGCTGCCGAAATTCACAACAGCCCCGCCTCCGCGCTTGACCATGTGCGGCCGCGCGGCCTTTAGCATCATCACGCCGCCGACGACATTGATGTTGTAACTCGCGAGCCATTCCTCTCGCGTGGACTCAAGCGCGTTGTCGATATACACGCAAGCGAGGTTGATCAGAAAATCGATGCGCCCGAATGCCTTGACCGTTTTTTCGACGCAGGCGGAGATCTGGCCGTCGTTTGCGAGGTCCGTCTTCACAAAGATTACGCCGGAACCCAGCTTGTCGGCGAGCGCCTGACCGTCCTTCTCGTTGATGTCCGCGACTACGACCTTGCTTCCGGCATCGTGGAAGGCGCGAACCACTCCCGCGCCGATCAGCGTCGCTCCCCCGGTAACGATCGCCACCTTATCCTTGAGTCCTTCCATCGGACGGAACCCCCTTAACGCGCGGGATCGATTCTGCAGGGCGTAACCTTATCACGCACGTGCAAAGCGACAAAGCGGGAACTCGGAAGGAGCACCGAAGCGCGCAACTTGCGGCTTCGTTGAAAAATAGTGGACTAACGAAAGGATAGAAAGCAAAATAGCACGCTCTCAGAAGCAAATGGCGAGGTGAGGGATGAGGAAAATCGCAATCGTAGGTGGGGGACAGTCAGGTCTGCAATTGGCGTTTGGCTTGTTGCGGCAGCAATACGAAGTCACCGTCGTCTCAAACCGCACACCGGAGCAAATCCGGAAAGGCCGCGTGAGTTCCAGCCAGTTTATGTTCCACGATTCCCTCCAGAACGAACGCGACCTGGGGATCAATTTTTGGGAAAAGGAGTGCCTGCCGACGGAAGGCATTGCGTTCTCCGTGCCCGGGCCTGATGGAGGCCGCGCGCTCTACTGGCAAGCGAAACTCGATCGCTATGGCCAATCCGTGGATCAGCGCGTGAAGTTTTCAGGATGGCTGGAAGAATTTGCGAAGCGTGGCGGAAACGTGGTTTATGAAGATGCCGGCGTTCAGGAGCTGGAAAAGTACGCAAACTCTCACGACCTGCTCCTCGTCGCTGCAGGGAAGGGAGAAGTCGCACGGCTGTTTGCGACCAACACGGCGCAGTCGCCCTTCTCCACACCCATGCGCGCTCTCGCACTGACCTATGTAAGGACCATGGTGGCGAGGAAGCCCTTCACCGCAGTGGCGTTTAGTCTGATTCCAGGGGTCGGTGAATACTTTGTGTTTCCTGCCCTTACGACAACGGGCCCCTGCGAGATCATGGTGTTCGAAGGTGTTCCGGGCGGGCCGATGGACTGTTGGGGCGACGTCAAAACCCCGGCACAGCACCTTCTCCGGAGTAAAGAAATTCTGCAGAAGTTTCTTCCCTGGGAGGCTGAACGGTGCTGCGATATCGAACTCACCGATGAGATGGGAACGCTAGCGGGCAAGTTTGCTCCGACCGTACGCAACCCGGTTTGCAAGCTGCCTTCTGGCCGTGTGGTCTTGGGGATGGCGGACGTCGTGGTCCTCAATGATCCGATCACCGGACAGGGATCCAACACAGCAAGCAAGGCCGCGAAGGTGTACATGAATCGCATCTTGGAGCAAGGCAACAAACCTTTTGATGCCGCATGGATGCAGCAAACCTTTGATTCGTTCTGGAATTACGCCCAGTGGGTTGTGAAGTGGACGAACTCTTTGCTTACCCCTCCGCCGCCGTACATTCTTCAACTCATGGGAGCCGCCAGCCAAATTCCCGCGCTAGCGAGTAAAATCGCGAATGGTTTCAACAATCCCCCCGACTACAATCCCTGGTGGTTCGATCCGGCCGAAGCGCAGAAACTGCTGGGTGGGCAATAGATCATTGCATAATCGTTCTAGAGTCGGTTCTCCTTGTTCAGAACAGAATGATCTCAATCCCTTGCTATATTTCGGAGACGAGTTTATTCCATTGGCAAACAAACGGTGCTGATGCACTGCTCTATTTATCCCCGTTTGCTGGGGAAGAGTATTGTTGACGCAGCAGGTGCCTAGTGCTAGTGTCCGTGAAACTTAGAATTCTGAGTAGAGGTGGGAACGTGCGACGAATATCCTGGGTGTTGCTTGGGGTAACGTTTTTCTTAGTGTTGGTCTCTGCCAAAAGCGTCTCTGCGCAGCAATTCGCGACTTTGAATGTGACGGTGAGCGACCAGTCAGGCGGTGCCGTCCTCGGCACCAACCTGACTCTCAAGAACACCGCCACTGGCGTCGAACGCACCGCGGTCACGGGGGAGAACGGCCTTGCCGTCATCCCCAGCGTCCCGCCCGGGAGCTATGACCTGACGGCGACCCATACTGGGTTTGCGGCTCGCACGGTCACGATTCAGCTTGCCGTCGGTCAGATCGCCTCAGTGATGATCTCCCTGGGAGTTTCCGCGAAAGCTGAGGTCGTCGAGGTCAGGGAGACCGCCCAAGCCGTGGACCCCGAGAAGGCGGAAGTCAGCCAGGTGATTGACACCCCGAAGATCAGCGACTTGCCGATCTCAGGACGCGACTTTATCGACTTCGTTATGCTCACGCCTTCGGTGAATGTCGGCCGCAGCACGGCCGTGGGGGCGCAGTCACCGTTCACGGAAACGGTGCTGAAGCTGAGCTTCGGCGGAGTGCGGGAGAGTCACACCTCCTACTATTCCTTGGACGGGATCGACTACACCACTAGCATTTCCGGTGTGCAGCGCATCAGCCCCTCGCAGGACTGGGTGCAGGAATTCCGCGTCGTGAACAGTCCCTTCACCGGGGACAACGGCCGCAACCTGGGTTCCGTGGTCAACACGGTCACGAAGTCAGGCACCAATAACCTGCACGGCACGCTCTACGAGTTCTTCCGCAACAACAAGATGGATGCCAAGAATCTACTCTCTGCCCCAGGCTTCGACACTCTGCGCTTCAACCAGTTCGGCGGCACGGCGGGCGGGCCTGTTCGGAGAGACAAACTGTTTCTCTTCACGGGGTACGAAGGGCAGCGCCGGGCGGAATCACCCATCTATTCCCAATTAATCCTGCACGCCATCGACACCGACGGGATCTTTGGCCCCGGCAGTCTCAGCATCAATCACGTAAAGGGACTTCTTGGATTGCAGACCGAAGTGTTGAACTCTCTTCTCACTATAGATGACTACGACAAGATGATCTTGAAAGCCAACGCCGTCGTCAACAGCAACACGTTTCTCAACGTGACGTACCTGTTTAACGACTCGCGCAAGCAGAATGTGCGCGGCGCCTCCCCGGGCCAGGGTCTGCCTTCTTCCTACAGGGATAACCCCGTGCGCGACCAGACTGCCTACGGGAGCTTGGTGCATCTCTTTTCTCAGGCCCTCACCTCCGAGACCCTTTTCCAGTACGGCCGCCGCAAGTTTGACCTCATCCCCAAAGGCGCCGGTTTCGAGCCCGCCATTAACATTCCGGACGTATTGTCCTCGGGCGGGTTCATCGGCAGCGTCCGGACGTATACAGAACAGCACGTCCAGGTAGCCGAGAACGTCACGTATGTGCGCGGAAAGCATACGTTTAAGTTCGGCGGTGACATTCAACCGGTCTGGATTAATACGCAAGTCACGTTGTTCAGCCCGGGGGCGGGCCTCTTCTCTCCGGGCAGCTTCTTTGGGGGCCCAGGCCAATTGCCCCCAGGAACCGCGCTGGTGTTCGCCTTCCTGGAGCCACGAGAGAAATTTGGCCAGCAACTTCCCCAGCGGACCCTGCCTTTTACCGCGGGCCTTTACGCGGGCCCTTTGCAGCAATCGTTCGATAACGCCACGACCTTGAAGTTCGAGCACAGCCTGTGGTCGATGTATGCCCAAGACCACTGGAAAGTGCGGCCCAATCTCACCGCCACTCTCGGACTGCGCTACGACGTGGATACATTTCCGTCAGCGGAAGATGTGAAAATCCAGGGCAAATTCCATCCGACCTACTATGGCAATATCCAGCCGCGCGCGAGCTTGGCCTATTCCTTCCACAATGGTAAGGGCGTGGTGCGTGTCGGCGCGGGCATATTCGACTCGGCGTTTGTGTTCAGTGACGTCCTGGTGAGTTGGATCGGCGCTTCGGAATTCACTTACATGAACCAGCCGCTGCTGTCCGAGTTCAGCGATCCCACCAACCGGTTGATTGGCTTTGGAGCGTCCGGTGTAGTGGGTGCTCCCGGGCCGTTCTTTGGCGGCATGGGGTTCAGCAATTTTACCCACTTCGGCATTTATCCGGATCCGACCAAGAGTCCGGTATTGCAGTTCCCGCTAGGGTACGCAAAACTGAAGTTCAAGAATCCCTTCTCTGAGCAAGCCAGCCTGGAAATTGAACACCGGGTGGGCAAGGATTTCTTCGTCTCTTTGGGATACCAATGGCTGCACGCCTCGCGCCTGCCGGTCTACTACAGCATTAACGGGACGCCGAATGCCGCGAACAACGGGTGCAACCCGGCCATCACCAGCGGCTGCGCGCCCTACTTTACGCCCACGGATCCCAACTTCGGGTTTGTGCTGTACGTGAAGCCCGAGGGATTCTCGATTTACAATGCGGGCACGCTCAGCGTGCGCAAGACCTTCTCGCACCACTACGACTTGCTGGCCAATTACACCTACTCGAAGTCCATTGACATCTCGACCACCGTCAACTTGCCCAACACACCCGTCGATTTCCTGCGTCCGAGCTTGGATAAGGCCACCGGAGACAACGATATCCGTCACCGTCTCACCCTGGCGCTCCTTGCGGAAACTCCCAATACCTGGAATGTCGCGCTGCGCGATTTCAAGGCCTCCGTGCTCACCAACCTGCAGAGCGCCCGGCGCTACAGCATTGTTGCCGGTTTTGATACGAACGGCGACATTTTCCCTTTCGGGGACCGCGTTGGGGTGATCGGACGGAACACCTACAAAGGGGACCCGACTCACACGGTGGATGTGCGCCTCCAGCGCGTGATTCCCGTCAACGAGCGCTTGAAAATGGAACTCAGCGCGGAACTTTTCAACCTACTCAACCGTGCCAACGTCCAGCAAATCGATAGTACCTATGGGTTGCCGGATTTCGTAACGGCGGTTCCCACGCATTACAAGGACGGCATTGCCCCGTCGATTCCGTCGGGTGGCAATCCCTCGTTCGGGTCGCCGCAATTTGCAGCTCCGGCGCGGGAAGTGCAATTGTCGCTGCGCTTGAATTTTTAGCGGCTTCCGGTACCGCGCGGCAGAACAACTGCGAGGCTGGCGGATCCGGTTCAGCTATGTCGGCCTCGCGCAAATCAGCAGGGAAATTCATGATTAAGCCATATACCGCCGTCGGCCTTGTGCCCACCATCCGCGGAATTCGCTCCCGCAAAGACATTAAGATCAACCTTGAGCACTTGAAGCATCTCACCAAGGCCGCCAACTGGCTTTCAGGATTGAGCATTCCTGTGCGCTTGCTCGCAATTCCCGAAGGCGCGCTGCAAGCCTTCAACGATGAAGTGCTCGATCTCGACCATGCCAAATTCGCACGGGAGTGTGCTATCGATATCCCAGGCTACGAAACCCAAGAGCTCGGCAAGCTCGCTCGCGAATGGGAATGCTTCATCATGGCCCAGGCCAAGGCACGCCATCCCGACTGGAAGAACCGCTTTTTCAATGTCGGCTTCATCCTGAATCCCAAGGGCGAAGTGATCCTTCAGCATTACAAGGTCTCACCGCTCTGGCCCGTTGAGCATTCCGTTTGTCCTCACGACGTCTACGATTGGTGGATCGAAAAATACGGCCGGAACTTGCAGGCCTTTTGGCCGGTCGTTGACACCGAAATCGGCCGCATGGGCATCATGATGGCTAATGAAGGCTCCTATCCAGAAAACGCGCGCGCCCTCGCCATGAACGGCGCAGAAATCGTCTATCGCGCTTCCTATCCTCATCCCGCCAGCGGCAACGACTATTTCGATATCCAGAGTGCGGCCCGCGCTCTCGACAACAACATGTATATCGTCGCCCCCAACGTCGGCACCTATTACCTCTTCCCGGAGGAAACCACGCCCATCGACACGTTCGGCGGCCGCTCTTACATTTTCAATTACAAGGGCCAGAAGGTCGGCAAGCTCGAATACAGCGGTAGCTCAAGCTATGTCGCCGGGGTCATCGACGTCGAAGCCCTTCGCGACCACCGCGCTCGCGCCAAGTGGGACAACTGGATGAAGGATCTCCGTACAGAGTTGTACCAAATCGTCTACGAGAAACCGATTTATCCGAAAAACCTCTACCTGAAACGCGAACCGATGAAACATGCCGAATACCACGAAAAGGTCACAAAGAAACAGATTGAATTGATGCACGAGCGCGATATCTGGAAGAAGCCCGAGCGGTAGTAAAACTTTCTTAACCTCCGGCGGGTTTCGCTGTCCAGCGCCGCGTCGCGCAAGAGCTTTACTGCAACTGCATCAGACCCGGCTAAGTCTTCGCTATGACGGACTCATTCGACGCCATCTTCATCGGCAGCGGCATCAACTCCCTGGTGGGCGCAGCCCTTCTAGCCAAAGCCGGATGGAAGGTTTGTGTCCTCGAACGCAATTCCTGGTTTGGCGGCAATATTCGCACCGCCGAGATCACCGAGCCCGGCTTCATTCATGATGTCTATGCAGCCTGGCATCCTCTCTTCACAGGCTCCGAAGCGTATCGCATTCTAAAGAAAGACCTCGAAGCACGCGGACTCGAATACCTGAACACAGAATATCCGACGGCGACCCTTTATCCGGACGGCAGCGCCTCATTTCTATCCACTTCTCAGACCGCCAACGTCGAAGAGTTTGAACGCCTCGTCCCGGGCGACGGTCCCGCCTGGGCACACAGGGTCGAGAGTTTTCTGGGCAAAGCCGATTTAGCTTTTGGCCTCTTGGGTACTGAACTCTGGTCGTGGGAGGGCGTGCGCCTGGTAGCCAAGTGGTTCCGTCGCTTGAAGGTGCGTGGGTCGCTCGAGTTCAGTGCGGAAATGTTGAGCACCAGCCGCGATTGGCTTACCGACACGTTTCGTTCCCCGAAGATTCACGGCCTATTTGCACCCTGGGTTCTTCATACGGGACTGGGGCCGGATAGTGCAGCCTCTGGTTTCATGAACGAGCTCATCGCCGTGGCCCTCCAGTTGGGCGGCATGCCGGTTCCCAAAGGCGGCGGGGCGCGCCTTGCCGATGCCCTCGTAAGACTCGTCGGGGATTCGGGCGGCACTCTGGAAGCCGATTCTCACGTTGAGCGTGTCGAGGTGAAGAACGACCGTGCGGTAGGCGTCCGCGTTCGAGGGAATGTCATCACCGCACGTCGCGCCATCATCTGTAATGTCACTCCACATCAGCTGTACCTCAATCTACTGGATGCGAGTACTATCCCCGGTTGGGTCGTCGCCAATACGAAGCGTTTTCGGTATGGCCGCGGCGATATGCAGATCCATCTTGCCCTTTCCGAGCCTCCGCGCTGGCCCGGTGGCGACGCTCGCTTGGCGCGAACCGCGATCTTGCACGTTTGTGAGGGGCTCAACGGCGTTTCGCGCGCCGTCAACGAAGCGGAACGCGGCTTATTGCCCGCCGACCCTACCGTGGTCCTCGGGCAGCCCGCAGCGGTTGACCCATCACGCTGCCCAAAAGGTTCCTGGATATTCTGGATTCAACTCCAAGAACTCCCGAGTCGGCCTTTGGGTGATGCCGCCGGCGAGCTCGACACGGCGAACGGTGAATGGACGGAATCACTCCGGGAACGCTTCGCGGACCGCGTGATTCGAAAGCTCGAACGCCAAATCCCGAATCTCTCTGCAGTCATTCGAAAACGCGTCGTGATCTCACCGGCCGACCTGGCCACGACAAACATCAACTTGGTCGGCGGGGATCCTTACGCCGGTTCCTGCGCTCCCAACCAATTCTTCCTCTGGCGCCCACTCCCCGGCCTCCCGACCCATCGCACCACGGTCAGTCACCTCTACCATATCGGCGCCTCAACCCATCCCGGACCAGGACTGCACGGCGCTTCCGGTGTTCTCGTCGCCAAAGGCTTGCTTGGCCGCTCAACATTCGCGGTCTTGTCATCGCCCTCGACGCTGAAAAGTGGTGAACTTTAGTGAACAAGGCCCACGCGGCTGTGCCCAGCGCACGACTTTGCGTTTCCGGAAGTGTGCGTGCGAGATACGGGCGTATCGTGGGTCAGAGCGCAGCTGCGGCTTACATCACAAGTTGCTGATTCTCCTCGGAAAACCCCTGCTCCGGCAAATCGTGATTAAACAGAGTTAATGGCTGTTAACCGATGGGTTGTAAGTTCCAGTCTTGACCGAGCGTCAGTGCTGAGGTGCATTGATGGTTGAGAGTATCGGTAGGCTAGCTAGGGGACACGGGAATCTCAGAGGTTAGATCGCGGCCGAGAAGGTTGTGACTCGTGGATTCGCTGTCCGGCCTGGCAAGTTTCTGACTGGCCTTTTGGGACGAGCTAGGTACAAGTTAGGTACAACTAAGAGGGGGGGAAATAACGCTTCTTGTCCCGTAAGCGACGCCATATAGAGCGTTTATGGGATTCAGATGCCTGGTTCGGGACCAGGAGGTCGATGGTTCAAATCCATTCGCCCCGACCACTTCCTTCCTGATGATTTAAAATGTTCTTCCATGGAAGTAGCCGGCTTCGCAGGCTGGCCTTCCGAGAGAACTACTCGCCGTAGGGCACCCAGAT
>WNFE01004351.1_pt1 | contig 15666 bp, 15 predicted proteins | sample 5400451 | NCBI WGS metagenome assembly WNFE01 (sample SAMN13153344, study PRJNA577476) | soil metagenome | isolation source: 200 cm saprolite under Douglas fir tree site 2 hole 2 | place: USA:California | collected 2015-04-18 | reverse complement strand
ACGGGAAAACGGGCGAGGTGATCACTCTGTTGAACGACCAAAAGACGATCGTCCGTATTTCATCGGACAAAATGAAGGCCGTCACCGATATGTTAAACAAGTTTGGCAGCAAGAAAGCGGCCCCTGAAAAACCCAGGCTGATGCCGACGGGTCAGAAGGAAACAGTGAATGGTTACGAAACCGAGCAATACACTTACGACGCGCCCAATTATCCCAACGGCGCTGCCATTCTGGCGCAACTGCAATCCATCAAATCCGAATTCTGGGATGCGGCCAATACAAGAATGCCTGACTTTCGCGATTTTCCTGGGCTGCCGATCCGCACACGCATGATCATCGGTAAAGAAGGTCACGTAGACAAGTCCAGCCCGAGCTCTTCCGATCACGCTACCGAAATCACAAGCACGATCACCTCCGTGAACCAGGACCCGATTAGTGATAGCGAGTTCACGGTCCCCGGTGGTTTTAAAGAAACGAAGCTGCCGGACATTTTTAACAAAAGAAATGCGGCTTCGTCCGGTTCGCCGAATCCGTAACGCAAGTCTGTAACTGTCGTGCGCGTGGGCGCTTTGCTAATGCTGGCATCGTCCTCGCCCAGACGGCGCCGCATTGCTCTCTGAAGCCGGCTTTGAATTTGAAAGCGTCGCGCCACGCGTCACGGAGAAGTTTGATCTCGATCTTACATTGCGCGAGTTGACGATGTGGAACGCGATCCGGAAAGGGGTATCGGTCGCACGAGCGTATCCAGACAAGATCGTGCTAGCAGCCGACACGCTCGTCGCGCTGCAAGACGAAATCATCGGTAAACCTGCTGATTTGAGCGAGGCTGCGCAGATGCTGCGGCTCTTGAGTGGACGAACGCACGAAGTTTGCTCCGCGGTTTTCATCTATCATTTCGCGGCCGGAAGAACTGCAACGGTTCATGAATTTTCTCGTGTCCGTTTTCGCCGCCTGAGCATTGCAACTATCGAGCATTACCTCGCGGAAGTGGATCCGCTGGATAAAGCCGGCGCCTACGCCGCACAAGGGTGCGGCGCGGCAATCATCGCAAAAATCGACGGCTCTTACACAAACGTGGTCGGCCTGCCGATGGAAAAGACGGTCACCGCGCTCGCCCAATTCGGCATCCGGCCGAGGATTCATGATTAACAGAAGGAAACAAAGAGGCTGTAGGAGAAGCGGATCGCTTCCCGCGTGCAGGCAGATTTCCAACAGAAGGAAACGAAAACGAACAAGGAAATGAATGGCCCGACAAATTCGGACACCTTCGTTTTCTTCGTGATTTTCTGTTCAAAATCCCTTAGGGGAAACAAAGGAAACGAAGAGTGAGATGAATAGTTTGAAAAACCGCGCCTCTTCGTTCGCTTCGTTATCTTGCGTTCAAAAACGAATTCAGCCGCGGCTACCGGCCCTGGAGATTTAAAAGATGAGTTCGAGGGGAACAGACCTTTAACCCTTGGAAGGTGCGGTGCGTGCCCGGTTGGGCAATGCACGACCCCGGTGGCTGCTGCTGCTGGCGGGAGTGGCGATTTTGCCGCAATCAGTCCTGCTCGCAGTCAACATCCTGGATGACTGGACGCATGATGCTACGAGCCACAATCTGTTCCTTTTGAGTTTTTGATGTATGCGTTCATCAGTTTATCGGCTCTGGTCGGAGCTTTGCTCGGCTTTTTGCCTCGGCGTTTGTTGTAGTGACTATGAACAACCTAACAAGTGCGCTGCAGACAACGACTCTGAAGAGCGACGCGCCTTTCGAGATCTGAGGCTCTTTCACTGTTCGCCAGCCTCTTCGCGGCTTCGCAGGACCAGCGGCCCAACAGTGTTAAAGTAACGGGCAACGTAGATGAGATAGCCAATAAATGAAGCGAGCTGAACGCTGATCAGCCAAACGTGACCGGCGCGAGCGATGAAGAGATCAGGCCAGCTCCAGATAGCAAACGCGCAGCCGAGATTGAGAAGAAAGAGCAACGGAACAAGCACCCAGATGTTGAGCAGTTGATCAGCCTTGGCGCAGGCGTAAAGGGCGCGATCAAAATCGCTGCTCGATTCCGTGACGCGCGCGCGAATCAGCCGCATATCGTAAATAAAAAGCAGCCAAACAGCTCCCGCGTAAGCGGCGCTTAGCTGAAACCACGCCAGAGGACGATCAAGCCGGCTGAAGAGAATCGCTTCACCCAGCGCGCAACCGATATAAAAAAAGTTATGCCCAAATTCCAGAGGCCATTTGATCAAGGTAAGCGTGTGAATGATAGACCGTGACCAAAAGATAAAGATTACGCATAGGCCGGCGGTCACATAGAGAAAATTCTCCCAATGTCGCGCCGACATAACCGCCCGGGCATTATCCGTTAAGAAAAACAGGGCAACACCCTGGATGATGCTTACGAGAGTCAGCTCAATGTTTACAACCGTCGAATCGAGTTCGCGGCGGCTCTCGCTTGGCGGATTCACGACTGCGACTCGTAATCGCTCGGCAACTGGAATGTCAAGCTGCGCGGTGGGGGTTTCACGTGCGTCCGGCAGCGGCGCTTGCTTTTCCGAAGCTCTTTTGCTACGCAGGAGGCTCAGTAGGAACCTCCTTCATCCAGCACTCATAATTATATGAACAAATACATCGCAGAATTCATCGGAACCTTCTTCCTTGTTCTCACGATCGGCTGCACCGGGATCGGTGCCAGCTCGGGCGTGATCGCGCCGCTCGCAATCGGCGCGTCCCTTATGGTGATGGTCTTCGCCGGAGGCCACATCTCGGGCGCGCATTACAACCCGGCGGTAACGCTTGGCGTTTTGATTCGAGGCCGACTGAATCTAGTTGACGTGTTGCCTTACATCATGGCGCAACTTGCGGCGGCAGCGGCCGCAGCGCTGGCGGTGAAGTTTCTACGCGCCGGGATCGACGTAACTCCGATTGCTCCAAAGATCGGTCCAGCTTTGCTCGCCGAGTTTCTGTTCACCTTCGCCCTCGTCTATGTGGTGCTCAATGCCGCCACTGCCGAAGGGACGTCGGGAAACTCATTCTACGGCCTGGCGATTGGGATGACGGTAATGACTGGCGCGTTCGCTGTCGGCGACATTTCTGGCGGCGCGTTTAATCCCGCCGTCGCGCTGGGGATCTGCATCCTCGGCATCTCGAGCTGGGGCAATCTTTGGATCTATCTGCTAGCGAACTTCGCAGCTGCTGTGGTGGCTGCCGTCGTATTCAACGTGATCAATCCGCCCACGCAAACCACACCGATTGCTACGGATGAGCCGACTTACGAAACGCCGCGGTGACACAACACGGGAAAATATGGCGATGAAAACAGCCAGGAAAATAATCGGACGCCGCTTGCATGCCACTGTGCTTCGACCTTTCGCGCCCAAAACACATGGACTTCGGCCTTGGCTTTCGAGTATGCCACCTCTTCGAATCAGAAAACATCAACAAACAGAAAAATAACCTATGGATATCACTAGCTTAATCATCGAAGCGGTCAGCGGTGCGGTCGGCGGCAATGTCGCCGGAGCAGCAATGAAGGAAAACAGCCTTGGTACCCTCGGGAATTCCATTGCCGGAATTCTCGGTGGCGGGTTGGGCGGGACAATCCTCCATTTAGTTATGGGATCGGCGGCGGCGGGCGGCGGTGGGATGGATCTTCAAAGCATCCTCACTAACGTCGGTGGTGGCGGGGTTGGCGGCGCGATTCTTATGGCCGTCGTCGGCATCATCAAGAATAAGATGGCCCAGAAGTAACGGGGCCGACAGATCGGGTTGCCGACTCGAGAGAGCCCCTTGGTGAGTTGCTACAGCAAGGCAGGGCTGGCTTCAGCGCGCCAAGACCACGTCTTTTTTTGTCCAACTGTGGACTTGGCGGCAATGGGGACAGGTGAATTTAGGCGTTTTGACCTTGGCTGCGGCCCAGAGTGCTTCTTCGATTGTTTGACCGGTCGCCGTTAGCTTTGCCGTGGAAGGGCATCTGACGAGCAGCCGCTTAATGACCGGCCCGGTTTTTACCTTCCGTGGTGAAGTCGTTGCGAAAAATTTCATTTCTTTATGCGAGCCGATAAACGATACGCGCCTTGTCGATATCGTAAGGAGACATTTCGAGTTTCACACGGTCGCCAATCGTAAGGCGAATAAAACGTTTGCGCATCTTTCCGGAAATGTGCGCGAGCACGAGACGTTCGTTCGCCAGTGCAACGCGAAACATCGTGCCGGGAAGAACTGACATGATTGTCCCTTCTATCTCGATAGCTTTTTCTAAACTCATGATGTTTGATGCGCAGCCGGCCTCGAAACTTTCGGGACCGGCTGCATGATCGATTTCTTTACCGGCGAAAATTGGCGTACCGCCGGTTGCCACCGGATGGGCGCGGGCGCTCTTCGCGCGGACGCGCTTCGTTGACCGCCAAAGCGCGGCCGCCGAGTTCCTTGCCATTGATTGCCGCCATTGCGGCATTGGCTTCAGTCGTGTCGTTCATCGTGACGAATGCGAAGCCGCGGGACTTGCCCGTCATGCGATCCATCATTAACGCTACTTCGGCGACTTTGCCGTGTTGTTCGAAAAGATCCTGAAGATCGTTCTCGGTGGTCTCAAAGGAGAGATTTCCTACATATAGTTTCATTGTGACTTGATTTTGGAAAATAACTGCCAGCTACAGAGCCGTTCCCGGGAATCGGGTTTCAAATCACCACTGAGAAAATCTCACCTGACGATCTACCACGCAACGAACAGAACAGAACTTGATCCAAATAGGGCGCTACACTCGTCCGGATTTGGCCAAACACAAATAATCATTTCGGATCACCCGCGTGCCTGGAGGGATTCGAACCCACAACCTTCTGATCCGAAGTCAGATGCTCTATCCGGTTGAGCTACAGACACAGCGAAATTCTCGATCGCCGAGTTTCGATTGTCGATCTTTTCCTTCGGCGGCGCGCACGGCCCTAGCGGGAAAACGAAAATCTAAAACCGAAAATCGCAAATTCTTCGTCGGGTGGCCGACGGGACTCGAACCCGCAACAACCAGAACCACAATCTGGGGCTCTACCATTAAGCTACGGCCACCATCGTTTCGCTGCCGAAGGGCAAGTTTAAGATTCGCATCTCGCTTTGCAAAGAGAAAGGGCTCGCTTTTTTGGTTTGCTTCCCTCATTCTCGGGGCCACGTGCAAGGCCGGATTGCAACTACCCCCAGCTCGATTGTCATTGCGCCTCGTCGTCGCATGAAGCAAATCGGTCCGATTTTATTCGCCGGTTTCTTTTTTCTCCTGGCGGCCGGCCAGCTTTGGGCGCAGCAAGACGATCCGAGCGAAATTTTTCTTAAAGCCTACCTGTCAGCCCAGGAGGGCGAAAAACTGGAGCACGAGAACCGGTTTAAGACCGCCTTGGCCAAATATCGATTTGCCGGAAGCTTGATCGAGGAATTGCGTAAATCACACGCTGATTGGCAGCCTGCCATCGTGGAATATCGCGGGCGTAAAATTAGCGAGGGCATCCTGCGAATTCAGGAAAGGATGTCGAGGCAAAATGATTTGACGACGGATGCAAGTCGTTTGCCGGAAGTTGCCCCCTCGCTTCCCGAGAGTGACGCCTGGTCCGAACCCGGCCCCGAAGTTGTGGCGCCGCAGGGAGCCGAAACGATTGCCCAGGTCTCGAGCGACGCGGCGATCAAGGAGGCAACCAAAAAATTGCACAGCAAGGTTGATCAACTACAAACAGCGCTCGAAAAGTCGCGCGCCGATCTCGAGATCGCACGAAAGGAAAAGGAACTCGTAAACACTCGCTTGAAGGAAACGGCTTCCAAGCTCGAAAAAGCACAAAACGAAATCGAGAAATCTAAGAAATCAGAAGGCCAGGTTCGCGATCAACTCGCGCAGGTTCAAGAGTCGTTAAAAGCGCTCCAATCGTCGCGAGACAGTAGTACGAAAGAGCAACAGCAATTGCGTGCAGAGGTCGCCCGCCTGAAAGATGCCGTTGCCGCCGCTGAAGAGGCGCGCGTTACGGCGGAAAAGCAAAGGGATCAGACCAATACAAAATTCGCCGAGGCAAATAAGCAAATCGCAACGCTGATACAGGAACGGGATGAGGCGCTCGTTCAGTTGAAGGGGATGAAGGAAGCGGAGCAATGGGTTCAGGCGCTTCTGGGCGAGAATAGCGATTTGAAACAACGACTCGCAAATGCAGAGAAAGACGTGCGGGAACTTGGCGAGGATGCACCGAAAAACGAGGAGGAATTTGCTGAAGTGAAGCAGCGGGTGGCAGAACTTCAACAGCAATTAGCTGAAACTCGGAAACAAAATCAATATTTCGAGGCGCGGGTTGCCGAGCTTGGCGTCCAACTGGATGAGGCGAGCTCAGCGGTGCAAAACGCGAAGTCCACGGGCGCAAACAGCGAGGAAACGACGCAATTGGCCAAAGAAAACGAACTCCTGCGAAACATCATCGTGCGGGAACGCCAGGAGGAAGCGCGTCGTTACCAGGCAAAGATGTTGATGCTGGCGGAGTTGGATAAATTGAAGATTAAGTCCGATACTTTAAATAAGCAGATCGAATTCCTCGCGCAGCCGGTCACAAAATTAAGCAGTGAAGAGCTCGCTTTACTGCGGCAGCCAATGGTCTCCATTTCAGACGAGAACGCCGGTACGTTGAAAGCGAGTTTTATTTCTGCCAAGAAATCGCCGGCGGACTCGATCAAGATTCCTGAACTAGATGCAAGAGAAGAATCGCTTCCCGACAGCGGTGGAGCGACAACGGATAACTCCAACGGGGCCAAGCCACCCAGCGACTTCAAACCGGACGTGCCGGATGATCTGCAGAATGTTGCACGCGTTGCGAGAGAGAGCTTTGCGCAGGGCAAATACGGGACGGCCGAAGAACAATATAAGGAGATCTTGGCCAAAAGCCCCAAAAATCTTTACGCGCTTTCCAACCTCGGCGTGGTTTATCTCCGCAGCGCGAAGTTTTCCTCGGCGGAGTCAACCCTGAAGAAGGCTCTGACGATTTCGCCCAACGAGGAGTTTTTGCACACCACACTGGGAATTGTCTATTACCCGGCAATCCAAGTTCGACAATGCGCTGGCCGAATTAGGTCAGGCGGTCGAGATCAATCCAAAGAGCGCCACGGCTCACAATTATCTCGGCATTACCGCGAGTCAAAAAGGGCGACAGAAAGAAGCCGAGAAGGAAATACTTCAGGCCATCGCGAACAATCCTGATTACGCAGACGCCCATTTTAATCTGGCCGTTATTCTCGTCACGACACAACCCGCTTCAAAAGAGTTAGCCAAGCGGCACTACACCAAGGCCACCGCGCTCGGTACCCAGCCCGATCCGTCACTTGAGAAATTGTTGCAGTGACCACAAGATCGACAATCGATCTTGCGGTGGTAACAAACGAATTTAGTCTCTCGGCCAACGTGCGCTTTCTCCGCGCTTCTTTCATTGCGCTTTTCACGGCATTCGTCGGCTTCCTTCTTGCGTTCTTGGTCGGCGTTTATTTAACGAGGCTGCTGGATGTTTCTAATTTCGAAGGGCAACGCGGCTACACAACCATCTTCGTTTGCGCGCCGCTTGGCATTATCGCAGGTTTCATTATCGGGCTTGTCGCAGCCCTGCGAATTCGCCGCAGAGCATTGGAAGGATTCCTTATTGCCCAGGTTTGCTCCATTTTCATCACGCGCGTGGTCGCCGGTCTGTTGGTCGGCATTCCATACCTGCTATCGGACAAACCTCCAAGGATCGACGGCACGCGAAAAATTCCAGACCAGCCCGATGGCTGCAGCATCCAAGTCAGTCTTTACACGGATAATCGGCAAAATCGGCTTGCTTTCATCAATTGGAACTCGATCACAAGAGATGCCGAACACCCCACCATTCCGGGAAATGTCTCGCTACTGACACACAGCAAAACCAGATCGCTTCTCGCCTCGATCGGTAACGACCTGGGCGCGTCGCAATTCATAGAATTGACACTTCCGCCCACGCCGCGGAAGGAAGACGAAACGTGGTCCGACACGGAGCGCTTCGCTCTACGCCACCGTATCCAGCCGGTTGACGACTAATCCTGTAGCGGCGGTCATAGACCGCGGCATGATTCGATTTCCAGTATGCAGCCGTTTCTTACTGCCAATTGGCGTTATCTCGCCATGCTCAATTTCGTTGTCGATCCGCGTATTCTCGCGTCGCTCGTTCCTCCTGCGACCGAAATCGATTACGAAAACGGCGAAACATTCGTTAGCATCGTTGGCTTTCTCTTTCTCAACACGCGCCTGCTCGGGTTTCCGATTCCGCTGCACCGCGATTTTGAAGAAGTGAATTTGCGTTTCTATGTTCGTAAAAAATCAGCTGACACGTGGCGGCGCGGTGTGGTCTTTATTCGCGAACTTGTGCCGCGCCGCGCCATCGCGCTCGTCGCCCGCGCTTTTTATGGTGAACGCTATGTCGCGTTACCGATGCGACATGTGATCATCGATGACGGCGCGCACGTCTCGGCGGAGTACAGCTGGCGACGCGCGAAGAAATGGGAATCGCTAAAGGTGAGCGCTGGCGGCGAGCTGCAATCCATTTCTGCCGGTTCGCATGCCGAATTCATCACCGAACATTATTGGGGTTACACGCGCGTGCGGGCGGGCTGTAGCGAGTATCGAGTGGAACACCCGCGTTGGAGAGTCTGGAACGCAGATACATTCGAGCTTTGCGCTGATCTGGCGACTCTCTATGGCGAGCAGTTTGCTGAAACGCTGGCATGCCCGCCGCGCTCCGCATTCATCGCCAAGGGCTCAGCAATCACGATCGAACGCCGATCGATCCTTCTATAGCAGCCGCGACAGGTTGAGAATGGCGGTTATTTATTTCTCGCGAGCAATTGCCTCAGCACAAAAGGCAAAATCCCACCGTGCCGATAATAGTCGATCTCGATCGGCGTATCGATCCGAAGCTTCACCGGGATAGAACGCTCTCGTCCATCCTTACCTTCAATCCCAAGCGTCACATTTTTGCCAGGCTTGATTTCGTTAGACAATCCGGTAATCGAAAAGATTTCCGAACCGTCGAGTCCAAGCGATTGCGCTGTGGTCCCGTCGGGAAATTGCAACGGCAACACACCCATGCCGACGAGATTAGAGCGGTGAATCCGCTCAAAACTCGCCGCCACAACAGCCTTCACGCCCAACAAGCGCGTTCCTTTCGCCGCCCAGTCGCGCGATGAACCAGTGCCGTACTCGTGACCGGCCAGGATGATCAATGGCGTCTTGGTTTCCCCATATCTCGTCGCTGCATCGAAGATCGACATCTGCTCGCCGCTCGGGTGATGCACTGTGATCCCGCCTTCCGTGCCAGGCACGATCAAATTTTTGATCCGTACATTCGCGAATGTCCCTCGGGTCATCACCAAATCGTTCCCGCGGCGGCTGCCGTAACTGTTGAAATCAGTGTGCTCGATCCCGCGCGAAACTAGATATTGCCCCGCCGGTGACGTTGCCTTGATCGCGCCCGCGGGCGAAATGTGATCTGTGGTGACCGAATCGCCGAAAATCCCAAGTGCCCGCGCGCCGCGAATTTCCTCAATATGTCCGCGCGCCATCGCGAAATTCTGGAAAAAGGGCGGCTCGTGAATGTAATCGCTCCTCTCGTCCCATTGGTAAATGTCGCCCGTGCTCGATGGAATTTCGTTCCACTTTGGGTTTTGATCGGCAAAATCGCGGTAAAGTTTGCGAAACGTTTCGGGCTTGAGCGCAGATTGCATGGTGTGCCGGATTTCATTGAGATTCGGCCAGAGGTCGCGCAGGAAAGTTTCTTTGCCGTGCTTATCTTTCCCGAGCGATTCGCGTGAAAGATCGATATCCACTCGACCGGCCAGCGCAAAAGCGACAACTAGCGGCGGTGACATTAGAAAGTTCGCTTTGATGTTTTGATGCACGCGCGCTTCGAAGTTGCGGTTCCCCGACAGTACCGAGGCCGCAACCAGATCGAATTCGTGGATTGCTTTCTCGATCTTCGGATGCAGTGGTCCGGAGTTGCCAATGCAGGTGGTGCAACCGTAGCCAACGAGATTAAATCCGAGCTGATCGAGATATTTCTGCAGTCCGGTTTTGTCGAGATAATCGGAAACAACGCGCGAACCGGGCGCGAGCGAAGTTTTCACCGCGGGATCGACGCGCAGACCCCGTTCGACCGCTTTTTTCGCAAGCAGACCCGCCGCGATCATCACGCTCGGGTTGCTAGTATTGGTGCAGCTCGTGATCGCCGCGATCAGGACGCTGCCATGACCAATGCGACTATGCCCATGCGTGAACACTTCGCTGGATTCGGCTTCAATTTCTCTCCCCGGGTCTGCCGTTCAATTCCACGAGATGCTTTTCGCGAAGATCGACATGCTTTTTGCCGTAGCCGCCATCTCTCACTGGCTTCTCGAGCAACTCGCGAAATGTCCTCCCAAGTTCCGGCAAACTGATCCGGTCCTGCGGCCTCTTTGGTCCGGCGACGCTCGGTTGCACGTCTGCCAGGTCAAGGTCGATATCGACGCTGTAATCGATTTCGCCTTTGCGCGGCATGCCAAACATATTTTGCGCCCGGAAATAATTTTCGAATACGCGGCATTGCTCGTCGCTGCGTCCTGTGGCGCGCAAATAATCCACCGATTCTCGATCGATCGGAAAATATCCCATCGTCGCGCCGTACTCGGGCGACATGTTTCCAATCGTCGCGCGGTCCGGAACCGGCAGCGATGCCGCGCCTTCGCCATAAAACTCGACAAATTTGCCGACGACTTTTTGGGCGCGCAGCAAATGTGTGATGTGCAGCACGAGATCGGTCGCCGTTACCCCTTCACGCAACTGCCCGCTCAGGTGCACTCCTACCACTTCCGGCGTCAGAAAATAGACCGGCTGACCGAGCATTCCCGCTTCCGCTTCGATCCCGCCCACGCCCCAGCCGACCACGCCGAGTCCGTTGATCATTGTTGTGTGAGAATCGGTGCCGACGAGCGTATCGGGATAGAAGATGGTTGATGGTTGATGGTTGATGGTTGATGAAGCGGACAGCACGCCTTTGGCGAGATACTCCAGATTAACCTGGTGAACGATGCCGATGCCCGGGGGAATGAGTTGGAACGTTTTGAACGCTTGCTGTCCCCATTTCAAAAACTGATAGCGCTCGCGGTTGCGCTTGAACTCCATTTCTAGATTAAGTTGAAGGGCCCGCGCGGAACCGAAGAAATCGACTTGCACCGAGTGATCGACCACCAGATCGACAGGCACGAGTGGCTCAATGATTTTGGGGTCGCCGCCGAGTCTTTGGACTGCGCTGCGCATCGCGGCAAGATCGACAACTAGCGGCACGCCGGTGAAATCCTGCAGGACGATGCGCGCAACGACGAACGGAATTTCCTCGTTTGCTGGCGACTTTGCCCTCCAATTCGCCAGTGTCTCGACATCTTTGCGCCGGACTCTTTTCCCCTCGCAATTGCGTAGCACCGATTCGAGTACGATGCGAATGCTTACCGGAAGTCGTGAAACTTTGCCAACGCCTTGCTCCTCCAACGCCGGCAATGAATACAGAAATCCTTCGCGGCTGTTAGCGGCATCGAATTTCCGCAGCGTCTTAAATTCGTCTTTCATTCCAGAGAAGAACAATCTGGAAACCACAAAACCAGGAGGAACAGACTTTAGTTTGCTCCTTTTCTTGGATTTCGTGGGCTCCTAATTTACCTTACTTTAGCTCCGCCAGCTTTGCTTTGATTTTGTCGAAGTTTGGCAACTGTTTTGCGTCGTCGTTGCTCTCCGCGTATTGGATCATGCCATTCTTATCGATGATGAATGCAGCGCGCTTGGCCACACCTGCCATTCCGAGATTCAGTTGCGGCAGGAACGTTTCGTACATCACCTCATAGGCTTTTGCGACCTTATGCTCGTAATCGCTCAGCAGCGGGACAGTGATCTTTTCTTTTTGCGCCCACGCTTCCTGCGCGAACGGATTGTCGCCGCTGATTCCGTAAACGGCGGCGTTCATATTGCTGTAAGCCGACAGACCGCTACTCACGTCGCACATTTCTGTCGTGCAGGTGCCAGTGAAGGCCATTGGAAAAAAAAGAAGCAGTGTGTTCTTCTTCCCGAAATTGTCGCTCAGCTTGACCTGCTTCGGTCCATCGGCGGTCTTAGTCGATAATGTAAAATCTGGCGCTTTGGTTCCAACTGCAAGTGGCATAAATGAATCCTCCGGGTTCGAGTTAAAAAGGGGCCTTTCAGTATAAGATCGACATGTAATCGGTCAAAAAGTTTACGGGGAATTTCCGCCACAGATTAACACGGATTTACACAGATTATTCTAACGAATAGGAGGAGAGGCTCTTCCAATTGAATATCCGTGTTTCATCTGTGTTCATCCCTGGCTTACGATTTCCGGCTATGGAACTTTTTTGGTGGTTGTTCACGACCGTGCTGTTCGCCGTCGGTCTGATCGGCACCGTGCTACCAGTGTTTCCAGGAACGACCATCATTCTCGCCGGCGCGGTTATTCACCGGATGATGCTTGGTCCGGAGAAAAGCATCGGTTGGCGCGTGATCGTCGCGCTCGTTGTCCTGACCCTCACGACGTATGCGCTTGATTTTCTGAGTGGTTACTTCGGTGCAAAGTATTTCGGAGCAACAAAATGGGGGATGATCGGAGCTATCCTGGGCGCGCTCATCGGCGTGTTTTTCGGGATCCTCGGTTTATTTGGTGGGCCGGTGATCGGCGCGCTCATCGGCGAATTCATTTCTGGGAAACGAATGATCGACGCCGGCCGGGCGGGCTGGGGGAGTTTCCTGGGGAATCTCGTTGGAATGGTCGGCAAATTGATAATCGCGCTGGCGATGATCACGATTTTCCTCATGACGGTTCCGTCACCATTTTGAATCACGAAAGCAGAAAAAAAGGATGGAATCTGGAAACCAGGAACCCAGGAAATTTAATTTTTATTTCTCTTTCCCGTTTTCCTGATTCTTTCTGGATTCATGGCTTCCAGATTTTCGATTTCGTGCTAAAGTGCCCGTCGATGGCAGATGATCGCTGGTGAGCCGCTTTGGCTTGCTGGAGGAAAGTCCGAACACCATACGGCAGCATGCCGCGTAAAAAACGCGGGCGCCGCGGTTGAAAAATTGCGGTGACGGAGAGTGTCACAGAAAAGACACCGCCGGTTCTTTGGCAACAAGGTGCAGGCAAGGGTGAAAAGGCGAGGTAAGAGCTCACCGCTCGCGAAGCAATTCGCGAGGCTGGAAAAACCCCATGCGGTGCAAGACAAAACAGAGGAAGGGCAGCCGGCCCGCTAAGAATCCTCGGGTATCGTCGCACCACGTAAACTGTAGCGGCCGTCTATGACCGCCGATCATGGTTCGCGGGCGATTCACGAAAGTGAGTTGAGATAAATGATCATCCCAGCTGAGAAATCAGCCGGACAGAATTCGGCTTACCGCCATCGAAAAATATGAAGGGCGCTTTCGGAAACGAAGGCGCCCTTCGCTTTCATCAGGCTACGGATGGCCTGAGCGTGGATTTCTTGCGGAGGAGCGGGAGGACCTTCTCTACTAATGCATCGGCTGTAATGCCGTGCTTCTTCCGCAGAATGGGAACGGCGCCGTGCTCGATGAACTGATCGGGCCAGCCGATCCGCACGACCGGCGTGTTAATCATGTTCGAATGCAGATGTTCCATCACGGCGCAGCCAAAACCGTTGTGCAAAACGTGGTCTTCGATCGTGCACACGACCTCAACGCTGCGCGCGAAGAATTCCAAGGTGCCGGTGTCCATCGGCTTGATCCAGCGCGGATTGATCAGCGCAACGGAGATTCCTTTCTCTTCAAGTTTGGCCGCGGCTTCTTCGGCAACTTCGAACATGTTGCCCAATCCGAAAATCGCCACGTCGCGCCCATGTTGCGCGACTTCCGCTTTGCCGATCTCGAGGAGTTTGGGTTCCGTTTTGATTTGCGCGCCCGTCCCTGAACCGCGCGGGTAACGGATGGCGATTGGACCGGAGTTGTAGTGCGCCATCGTCCAGAGCATATCGACAAATTCGTCTTCGTTCTTCGGCTGCATATGCACCCAATTCGGGATGTGACGCAGATAACCGATGTCGAACAGACCGTGATGAGTCGGGCCGTCGTCGCCGCTCAGTCCGGCGCGGTCCATGCAGAGCCTGACGTTTAGTCTTTGGATCGCGATGTCGTGAATCGCCATGTCGTAGGCGCGCTGAAAGAACGTGGAATAGATCGTGAGAAACGGCGTCAAGCCCTGCGTCGCGAGCCCGCAGGCGAAAAGTGTGGCGTGCTCTTCCGCAATCCCGACGTCGAAATACCGATCCGGATGCGCTTTGGCAAAATGCGAGAGGCCGGTCCCGCTCGGCATCGCCGCCGTGATCGCGACGATCTTTTGGTTGGTTTCCGCGAATTTCGCGAGCGTTTTACCGATAATTTCCGAATAGGTAGGCGTCGGCGCTGGCGCGGTCTCGCCGGTCTCCAATTTGTATTTGCCGAGACCATGAAATTTGTCAGGCTGCTTGATGGCCGGTTCATACCCTTTGCCTTTCTTTGTGAGAATGTGCAGCAGAACCGGTTCTTCCTGCGTTTTCAAAAACTCAAATGTCCGGATCAATAACGGGATATCGTGCCCATCGATCGGCCCGTAGTAACGCAGTCCGAGCTCCTCGAAGATGACGCTGGGAACAATCAAACCCTTCACGCTTTCTTCGACTTTATGTGCGAACTGAACCACGGATTTTCCGGCGATCGCCCGCACGAAATCGCGCGCTTTGTCGTGGAGGTGAGCAAAAGTTGGGCTTGCCACGATGCTGTTTAGATAATTTGCGATCGCGCCGACGTTCTTCGCGATCGACCATTCGTTGTCGTTGAGCACGACGATGAAGCGCTTGGTGTGCGCTTTCACATTGTTAAGCGCTTCGTAGCTGATCCCGCAGGTGAGCGCGGCATCGCCCGCCACGACCACGATATGCTCGTCACCGCCGCGCAAATCGCGGCCGACTGCCATGCCGAGCCCAGCGGAAAGCGCAGTACCCGCGTGACCGGCACCGTAGCAATCGTGTTCGCTTTCTGTTCGCAAAAGAAAACCATTGAGGCCGCCGTACTGCCGCATCGTGGAAAAACGATCGAGTCGCCCAGTAAACATTTTGTGGACGTAGCCTTGATGGCTGACGTCCATAACGAACCGGTCACCCGGCGTGTCGAAAACGCGATGCAACGCGATTGTCAATTCAACTACGCCAAGATTTGGACCCAGATGTCCTCCTGTTTGTGAAAGGACTTTGATCAGCTCATCGCGTACTTCCTGCGCGAGCTGCGGCAGATCTTGTTCGCGCAGCGCTTTTACATCCGTGGGCGAGCGGATCCCATCGAGCAAGCGTGCAGGCGCGACGGCCGGCTTGGCGGACTCAGAAGAGTTTGATTTCATCATTTGTGCTTTCGGATTCATCGACCACTTTGGCCGGAGCGGCCGGTTCAGGCGCTGGCTCAAAATCCTTAACTACAGTTTTGCCCGCGTTATTGCGGGCAATGATTTCGATCTTTCGCTCGGCCTTGGCAAGTCGCTCCTGACAAATTTTCACTAGATTCATTCCCTCCTCGTAACGCACGATCAGATCTTCCAGCGGCAGTTTCCCGGACTCCATTTGCTCGACAATCTTTTCGAGGCGATCCATT
>WNFE01001780.1_pt1 | contig 15706 bp, 17 predicted proteins | sample 5400451 | NCBI WGS metagenome assembly WNFE01 (sample SAMN13153344, study PRJNA577476) | soil metagenome | isolation source: 200 cm saprolite under Douglas fir tree site 2 hole 2 | place: USA:California | collected 2015-04-18 | reverse complement strand
TCCTCCGGCGGCCGTGGAGATTCATGGATCGCAGCGTCGACGGGGTAAAATCCGGCATGAGTGTTTCAAGCGCGAATGGTGCCGGCGGTGAGACTCGAACTCACGACCTAGGGATTATGAGACCCTCGCTCTACCCCTGAGCTACGCCGGCGCGCACAAACGCACACATGTTAAGGAGCCAGTCCGAGAACTGTCAAGCAAGGAAACCCAGTGGCGTGGGCCTGTGGTCGCGGCGTGACAAATCGGCCGACAAAAGTCCCAAGGCCTCCAAGCAGGAGGGCCCTGCCCGGTTAGGCCTCCTCTTCCCTCTATGGACCTGATCGAGCCGATAGCTCTCTGGTTTCGTACTAGTGGTACTATAGTACCGTTGACCCCACCCGTCTCCAATCTTACTCTGTAAATGGACAATTTGAAAAGAACTGGTCCGAACTGGTCGGGAGAGTCCGCCCACCGGGCCATTGTCCAGGGGAGTTTTCCGTCTAAACGCAACACATTCCTGTTTCATTATGAAACAGGAATACGTATAATCCCTCCGGGTTAGTTTCCCAACTCGGAGGTCCCATGTCGAAGTGGCTCGCCGTAGTCGCTTTGGTGTTGCTTGTTTTAAGTGGCGCGATGGGGTTGCGGAACTTGGTCTTGGCGAATGCCTCGACAATTTCCGCCTCCAATAGCTTCACCGCCGCAATTTGGGCGAACGGTCCAGGCCCTCTTCCACCGCCCCCACCCCCAGGTGGTCACATTTGGGCGAATGGTCCGGGTCCTTTACCACCGCCCCCACCTCCAGGTGGTCACGTTCGGGCGAATGGTCCGGGTCCCTTACCACCGCCCCCGCCCCCTGGTGGTCACGTTCGGGCCTATAGTCCTCTCAACTAGCTATGCTGGTTGACACAATTGGGCCCATGCGGAGATGGCTTCTACGATGCTGGGCCCAATTGATTATTCGATGTGGTCAGCGGATTTCCTGGTGGAAATCTGCTGCGTGGCGTGCCTCCTCAAGAAGAGAGCTTTCACCCGGCATTTCACGCTCGTCCTTTATCTGTGTGCCTCCATAGCGGTCGGCGTGGGGCGTTACAGCATCATTGCGACATCCGGATTAGCGTCGGGCGCGTACTATTATTTTTACTTCTATTCAGATGCTCTGCTAACGATTTGCCTGTACTTCGTTCTCATGGACCTCTATGCACACGTGTTCTCGGAGATGGGAGCCACCCAACTAGTGCGTGGGGGCGCGATGCTCCTTCTTGCGGGCACTGTTTGGATTTCCTATCACATGGTTGCGACCTCCAGCGACAGGCTCGTTACGCGATTCGTCATTGAACTCTCGCAGAACCTTTATTTTGTGGGGGTCGTACTGACCTACCTGCTGTGGGGGGCAATGTTGAAGCTGCGGGAAAATAGAACGCACCTGATGCAACTTGTCCTATCGATGGGCGTCTATTTCAGTGCGTTTGCCGGGAGTTACGCACTGTGGAATATGTATCAAAATACTTTCGTATGGCGCTACATCCCCCACTTGATGGCCTTGTGGCTGCCCCTCTCCTGGGCCTACACGTTCATGAAGGTTCCCGAGGATGCGCGGATTGCTACTGCTAGAATGCTGGTCCCGAATCGATGATCGCCATCCTGATTTTCGGCATCTCGGTCTTGACGCTGCTGCAGTTCTTCGTCTCGTATTGCCATTCGCTCATTGCGGAGTCCCGGGGCTGCGAACTTTCGGAGCAAGGGCGGGAAATTTCCGGCATCACGTCTCATTCCGTTCGCGGCGATCAATTCAGACGGCTCCTGCAGTTAATCGCGCTGTGTCCGGAGCCCGGTGGCGACAACAGGCAGGTTCGTGCCGTTTCACTCTACTTCGGGCTTTTGGGATTGGTTCGCATGCTGTTCGGATGGATCGAGCCGGCGGTAGCCCGATGGATCGAATCCGAGCGTGGTGGCTGCGCCTATGTAGCGGCAGTAATGCTGGACCGCCGGATTGCCAACAACAGAGTCCTCATGGCGCAACAGATGGGCATGGAACTCTAGCCTGGGTTCGTTTGTTCCTCTTCTATTCTATCCTCTGCCCGGTATGTCTTGAGTATGCCTCGGACGCCGCTGCTGCTACCATGAGCAAGAGGCAATCCGCCCAGGAATTCGTTCGCGATGAAACGCACCCTTCAAACGCGCGTTCTAGACACGCTCGAACGGCATTCGATGATTCGTTCGGGAGATCGAGTCGGCGTTGGAGTTTCGGGTGGCGCGGATTCGGTGGCGCTTCTGCGCTTGCTCGCCGGCCTGCGTGCACGGCTCGGAGTCAGGCTTTTCGTTTTGCATTTCCACCACCAGCTTCGGGGCGCGGACGCGGACGAAGACGAAATGTTCGTTGCCGGGCTTGCGCGCGAATTTGAGTTTGATTTCGTGTCGGACCGGGCCGATGTGGCTGGCGAGGCGCGCCGCAACGGATGGAATCTCGAAGATGCCGCACGTCGCTTGCGTTACCAATTCTTTGCTTCCATTGCAGGTTCGCACAGCCTGAATCGCGTGGCTGTCGCGCACACAGCGAATGACCAGGCTGAGACGGTTTTGGCTCATCTTTTCCGCGGGACAGGTCCCTCGGGACTTGCGGGAATCTATCCAGTGGCTGGCACGATCATTCGCCCTCTGCTGGAGATTGGGCGTGTTGAACTCCGCGATTACCTTTTAGGTTTGAAGCAGCCCTGGCGTGAGGATGTCTCCAATCAAGATACCTCGCGCACGCGCTCCCGCATTCGCCACAAACTTCTTCCGCTTCTGCAGCAGGAATTCGAACCCGCGACGGTCGCACACCTGTCCCGCCTGGCCGGCCTTGCGCGCGAGGAGGAAATTTTCTGGCATGCGCTGGAAGATGAACGATTCGAAGCGCTCGGTTCGCGCGAAACTTCGGGCGCGGTCTCGCTCCGGATTGCGGACTTGTTGTCTCCGCTTCCCTTGCTGGCCGCCGGCAGCCGTGATGCCGGGCCCCAAGCGGGATCTCCCGTTTTGCCCGTACTCGCGCTGACGCGTCGTTTGGTGCGGCGGGTCTTACTTGAGTTGCGTGGCAGTCGTCAACAGTTGACGGCCCGGCACGTCGAGGATGTGCTTCATTTAGCCACGAAGTCTCAGAGTGGCTCGCGCATCGAACTTCCCGGGGTGCTCGTGGAGCGTCAATTCGACCGGCTCGTATTTTCGTCTATTTCTCCGGACCCGCGGGCTGAAAAAATTGACAGGGAACAAATTCCTGTTCCCCAATTCGAATACGCGATTGCTCTTCCAGGCTCATCGAAATCCGCGCGTATTGTCATCCCGGAAATCCGGCGCCGGTTTACCTTGAAAGTCGTTGACTGGCCTTCGAGGTCGCGCGAAACTACCATAGGGCGGGATACACTCGATTTCGACAGGCTCCGCTGGCCACTGATCCTCCGGAACTGGCGCCCGGGTGATTCTTATCGCCCTTACCGGCGCCGCCGTGCCCGCAAGCTAAAGCGAATGTTAATGGAGTCTCGTGTTCCACGATGCAGGCGCACGACCTGGCCGGTATTGACAAGCGCAGGGGCATTGGTCTGGGCCTTGGGGTGTCCTGTCGCGGATGAATATGCTCCGGGCTCCGGAACACGTGTGGGTGTGGTCATTGCCGAGGAGGAGTTCTGAAGTCTGAACTCAAGATGTTGTATCCGGCGTCGCGGCTGGCAAGGCGTGTTGCGGAACTGGGCCGTGCCATCTCGCGAGATTTCGCGGGGCGTACAGTCGACGTTGTGATTGTCCTGGAGAGTTCGTTTGTTTTTGCGGCGGATCTGATGCGGCGAATTTCTCAGCCCGTGGTTTGCCATTTTGTTCGCGCGGACATCAGTGATGTGAAACATGGCGGGTTCGACCGGCGTGAAGTTTTTTTCTCGCAGGCGCCGCGGCTTGAGGGGCGCGATGTTCTGGTGGTGGATGCCGTGCTAAATACCGGTGTGACGCAGGAGTTTCTGTTTAGGCGTCTGATGGAAACCGGACCGCGGTCGCTCCGCTTGGTTGTTTTGGTGGATAAGCCGCATGACCGGCGCGTGGATCTGAAGCCGGATTACTTTGGCTTCGCGGTTGCATCTAATGATTTAGCAGGGTATGGCCTGGCCGGAAGCCGCGGCTGGTTCCGCAATTTGCCCTACATTGCTGTGCGGCCCGTGCAGGGCCGCCGCAGAGTTGCTCGTGCCGGGAAGATCCGGCAGGTGAGGTAGCCGTGAACCCGAGTTCGACGTTAAAAACAATCATGTTTTGGCTGTTTATCATCATGCTGGGCGTTCTGCTCTGGACGCTGGTCTCGAAAAGTGGCCAGTCAACCCGCGAGAAGGAACCCAGCTACAGCGAGTTCATGGCGGAAGTGGACCGCGGCAACGTCAAGGAAGTCACGATGTACCTCTCCCCCACGAGTTACGAAGTGGAAGGAGAAAAGCGCGAACCTGCCGAGAAGTTTCGCGTCACGATCTTTAAGGAATCCGCTCCCGACCTGGCCAAGACTTTGCGCGACAAACAGGTCCTGATCAACGTCAAGGAAGTGAATCGCGCCGATTGGGTCAGCGTCTTGTTTAGCGCGGCCCCTGTTTTGTTGCTCGTGGCATTCTGGATATTCATGATGCGCCAGATGCAGGCCGGCGGGAACAAGGCGTTGAGCTTCGGCAAATCGCGCGCCAGGTTGCTTACGGCTCAGCAGAAGAAGGCCACCTTCAAGGATGTCGCCGGCACCGACGAAGCAAAAGAAGAGCTCCAGGAAATTATCGAATTCTTGAAAGACCCGCAGAAATTCCAGAAGCTGGGCGGGCGCATTCCAAAGGGGGTCCTGCTTGTCGGTCCTCCGGGGACGGGAAAGACTCTGCTGGCGCGCGCCATTGCGGGTGAAGCCAACGTCCCGTTCTTTTCTATTTCCGGTTCCGACTTCGTTGAAATGTTTGTGGGCGTTGGAGCGAGCCGCGTCCGCGATCTTTTCGAACAGGGCAAGAAGAATGCGCCCTGCATCATCTTCATCGACGAAATTGACGCTGTCGGACGCCACCGCGGCGCGGGACTGGGCGGCGGCCACGACGAGCGCGAGCAGACGCTCAATGCCTTGCTGGTCGAAATGGACGGCTTCGAATCGAATGAGGGTGTCATCCTGATCGCAGCCACCAACCGCCCCGATGTGCTCGATCCGGCGCTGCTTCGCCCTGGACGTTTCGACCGCCGCGTGGTCGTGCCGCGTCCGGACATTAAGGGCCGCGAAGAAATTCTCCGCGTGCATACGCGGAAAGTGCCTTTGGCCGAGGACGTGGATCTCTCCGTCATCGCCCGCGGCACCCCGGGCTTTTCGGGCGCCGACTTGGCCAATCTTGTAAACGAAGCCGCGCTCTGGGCTGCGCGCCAGAGCCGCAAACTGGTCTTAATGATTGATTTCGAAATGTCCAAGGACAAAGTCCTGATGGGCGTTGAGCGCAAGTCGATGATTCTCTCGGAAGAAGAGAAGCGCAATACCGCCTATCACGAAGCGGGCCACGCGCTGGTGGCCGCGATGACTCCGGGCACCGACCCGTTGCACAAGGTCACGATTATCCCGCGCGGCATGGCGCTCGGATTGACCATGCAGCTTCCCATCGACGACAAGCACACCTACACGAAGACCTATCTCGAAGGAACCCTCATCGTGCTGATGGGCGGCCGCTCCGCCGAAGAGATCTTCCTCGGGCACATCACCACGGGCGCAGGCAATGACATCGAACGCGCCACGGAGATCGCCCGGAAAATGGTCTGCGATTGGGGGATGAGTGCGCTCGGGCCGCTGGCCTTTGGCAAAAAGGAAGAAGCCATCTTCCTCGGCCGCGAAATCGCGCAGCACCGCGACTATTCGGAAGACACAGCGATTCACATTGACCAGGAAGTTCGGCGCATCGTGACTGCCGGCTACGAGGGTGCACGCACCATTTTGGAGAACAACCGCGACACTCTTGAGCGTATCGCGGCCGCACTGCTGGAACGAGAAGTTCTCGACGCGGTGGAGCTGAAGCTGCTCCTGGAAAATAAGCCGCTGCCAGAAAAAGTCCGGCCTGCTCCGCCTTCGCCGCCGCAGCCTCTTCCCGGCGCCGAGCCAAAAACCGCGCCACGTCCCGAGCTCCGGCCCGCTCCCGGCTTTAGCAAAGGCTGACGGGGCACATTCCATCGGTTGCAGGTCATAGCCGGAATCTTGTGAAACGTGCAGGGGCAGGGCACACATTCCGAACTCGCAAAATCCATCTGGCTTTACCTCAGATGCCAAGGACTCCCGAGTCGTCGTAGTTTTGGGTTTTCTGAACATCCGTCGGAGTTGAGCCTAATCGCCTTGGAGACGCGCTAACGCATCCGCATCACCATGTCCACAGTCCTGACTGCCGAATTCACAGCTGTTCATGTAGCCCAAGTGGACTTCGCTTCCGTCAGCGTTTCTGACGGACTGACCTTCTCCTTCAATCTACGCTGGCAAATTGCTCACGAAACTCAGATTTCAAATCTGGGTATTCCTGGGCGAGTTCGCTAAGACGGTTAAACAAATAGCGCTTCAATTGCATCTTCTGGCCTTCAGAAAGCTTATTCAACAAATCGCGCGCAGTGAAAAATATCTCTCCTGAACGGAATGCGCCGCCAGTCGGAAGATGACTTATCACATCCTCAAAATCACTCATCTTAACATTCATCATGCGGAGGATCTTAAGGAAGTTCTCCGCTTGAGTTCTTCGCAGCGTTTCGACCTTCAAATCCAGAACGTCATCAATATCATTCTGTAGCTTTTCAAGCCACGGTGAGAACGCATCTCGTGCAAAGTTGATCTCATCATGAATCATTGATTCATTCACGGGGCTTTCCAGAATTACCGGAACCGCCTCAGGGATCAGATGGGCGACACCGCTATAGGCACTACAAGCTGCAGTCGAGATTAAGCCGTGCGTGCTGCGCGTGGTCACACCGCTGGCATGGACTTCCCGAAGGCGCCCCCCAAAAGCCTTCAAGATCTGAGCTGCTTCAATCATACTTGGGTCCACTTGCCGCGCATGGGCAACGTCGAAACACAGCCCAGCTTCAGGAAGGCTATGGAATACGACCGTCAATTCAGAAGCAGTGCGCCCAATTGGCTTTCTCTTATCCATATTCTCGATCAAGAGAAGAGGACCAAAAGGTTTCCAAAGATCGAAAGTCTGGATTGTATCTGGATGCGCAACGATCGGAAGCCCGTGAGATGCCGCTGCTTGGAGCAGTTCGACAACATCTAGTTCCTGTAGATCTTTGAAGTTGGAGGGAGCGTGTACCGAAACATATTCGAATCCCTCCAGATCGAGATGAGTGAAGGATCGAGCCAATTCAGGTAGTTCATGCTCGCGCAATGCGGAAAGTTCTACCGCACACACGTGAGCGTCTTTGAGCACACCAAGTGCACGGCGGAAGTCGCCTTTCGCGATTGCTCCCGTCGAAAAACCTATGATGCGTTCAGAAGATGGCATATTGCTTCACCAAGTCGTATAGCTGAGTCCCTGGGATAAAGAGCCAGTTTAGCAGCCCATCGCGAAATTCGTGACTATTCGTTCTGATCTTCTGGAATACAAAACTCTTATCGGCCACCTCACGAGGAATTGTCACCAATTCATCTCTCATCGACGGGTCATCCAGAATACTAAGAAATTCATCATAAGCTGAGAATATCTTCTTTCCTAACTCAACCGGCGCATTGGTCTGTAACAATTCATCGGCGAGAATTTCAAGAGGTGGCCGCGAAAGGTAGGATTCGAAGTAGGCAATTGCGTCTGCGATCGCATCCTCGCCTGGTACAGGAGATGGGGACTTTGATCCACGGAGCCGCCAACTGAAGCATGCGAGCATTCCCGTCATGAGAATCAGCTTTCGGGAAAATCGCAGTTTGGCATTTCGCAACGCCCATTTTTCCCCTTCTTGGTCACGAAACTTGTCAGCGAAATCGACGGCCATAGTCCGCCAGAACCGAACAACATCATTTAGAAAAAATCTCGGAATCTTCCCGTCTGGTTTCCATGTCCAATGCGGATCATCGGCGAGATATCGCTTCAATATCGCTCGGATCACCATTCGCCTTGGTTCATCATCTCCAATCGAGGTAGATTCAAGCAAAAGCAGCATTCGCAACGTAAGATTCTTATTCGTATCGTCTTGTCCCCCTATGCAGTGAACGAGATCATGACTAAATGCCATCCCACCGAACGTTCCTGTCGCGCCCGGCTCGACCTTATTTGCATCGCGCAATTTCTTCCGCATGTTTTGGAAGATTAGAAAATGCCGCCCATCGACTTCACCATTGATGAGCAAAGTCCAGTCGAGATCGCTCATTGAAGTCGACTCGCCACGGGCTAGAGACCCAAAAATGACCAAACCTAGGTTTTCCGCTATAGGACGGCAACCGGTCGGGAGTAACAGTTGCTCCAATTCGGTGAGTTCCTGTTCGCTGCTGTCAATCGCCTTTGCAATGGCCGGCCACTTGCAGCCGAGTTTCGTCTCTAGCTCCTTCAACTTCTTGAAGCGTTGGTCAGTCGAAAAACTCATGGGCATCTGATAGTTTACGATATTTTGAGTTCATAACGGGCGTGGATGTGTAGGGGTGAGAGCCGTTCGGAAAACCCATGTTTATCCTGAGGGGAAGGGAAGGGCCATCCCGCCGCAGATGTTTTTGTGGGTCTGTGTCCTGTTGCCACTGGAAAATGCGACCTAACGCTGCGAGGCCTCTCCGGAAGCCACTTTCGCATTAAATTCCGCTGATTTGCGGCGAGGCACGGAGAGTGTCTTCCATTTCGGTCCTGCGAAATGCTTCGCAAGATAGACTATCTGTCCGACGTGATACGCATAGTGCCCGATCTGCCGATTGATGGCCTGCATGACTGAGTGCGCTTCCCCGCGAATACGTACCGTGCGTCCCAGATCCGCTTCCGTCAGTGGGGTCAGGGCATCAAAAAGGAGCTTCCAGTTCGCTTCCCATAGCGCCATCAACTCGGCCCGCGTAGTTGGCGGGGTTTCGAATTCCGTGTCGCGATGCCGGTCGGGCTTCTCGCCGTCGCTCGTGAGGAAATCCCTCCACCGCGAGCGCATGTTCCCCGTCATGTGTTTCACGATCGTGGCGATGGAATTCGATTCCGCATCCAGAGTGGTAAGGAGCGCATCGTCCGGAGTTTGCTGCAGCGCGCCATCCCCCAGCAGCTTGTAATAGCGGAAGAGACTGATCGAGTCTTTCAGGTAGGACGTTGTGAATTCGAGTGCCATGCCCGGATTTTGCAGCGTTGGACGGAGAAAATCAAGCGCGAGGGTAATCCGTGCCCGTCCGATTCATTTCTGGCATAGAATAGCGGCATGGCGAAGAAGTCCGCACCGCCGGTCGAGGTGACGTGCCCGTGCTGCCAGTCAAAGCTGACGGTAGATCCGGAGCTGCGCGTCGTGCTTTCGCATGTGGCGCCGCCCAAGACCGCCCCTGACATTGATATCAATGATGCCGCGCGCATCCTGGCGGAACAGGCGCGCAAACGCGAAGACAAGTTCCGCGATTCCTGGGAAGCCGAAAGCAAGAAAGAAGACGTCCTCAATCGCAAATTCGAGGAAGCCCTCAAGAAAGCGAAAGACCAGCCGCCCGAGAGGCCGACGCGAGACTTCGATCTCGAATAGCGCATCTGGCATACTAAGGGCGTGTTGCAGAACCTTCGATTCACCGTTCTTGCCGCGCTCGCCGGCCTGATAGCTCTTCACCCAAGTTACGCAAGGCCAGGCGCAGAGCCGGCGCAAACGTCACTACCGGCAAAATCTCAAAAACTCCCGCACCCGCAGCCTTTGGGCCATGGCGTAGCGCTTGAACGCGACCCGACAACCAGCGAGTTGCATTCCTCAGCGAAAGATTCCTCCTCCCTTGCAGGGGGCATTTCGGGGGAAGGAGCCATCCATTCGCGCGTCACCCTCGTGCAGGTGGCTTGCACGGTCACCGCTCCCGATGGAACGCAAATCCGCGGCCTCACGCAGGAAGATTTCCGAATTTTCGAGGATAGCGCCGCGCAGGAAATCGCTTCGTTCGATGCTTCGGCGACGCCTGCGAGCATCGCGCTGGTGCTCGACGTCAGCCCAAGCATATTCCGCGAACTGGCGGAGATGCGCGGCGCCGCACACTCGCTCGCCGCAAATCTATCGCCCGCCGACGAAATTGCGGTCGTGTCCTTTTCCACCGAGGCGCATCTGCTGCTGCCGTTTTCGACGGACCGCGCGCTGCTCGATCGCGCCATTCAATCGAAAAATCTTGCCGGAGTGGAAAATTCGTCGGAGTCGAATATCTATGAATCTGTATTTCTCGCCGCGCGGGAATTGTTTCGCGGCCGCACCGGCAGAAAAGCGATCGTCCTGCTGACCGACGGGCAGGACAGCGGTCTGGGCCTCACCTGGGACGCCTCCAGCGCGCAGCCTCGTGGGGGAGCTGCTTCATCGCAGCTCGTATTTGACGATGTGGCCCGCGAACTCGGCGCCGGCGGCATCGCACTCTTCATCGTCTCCACCGAAAACCGCCCGCGCGGCATGACGCCGGAATGGCTCGAAGCGCACCAAGGCGCCATGCTCGTCACACCGGAATCGAGAAAACAGGACATGCCGCACTACACGTTGTATCTCGCCGAATTGGCGCGCCGCGTCGGAGGCCAGCTCTATTTCCTCCGCGAAATCGGGAATTTGAGCGAAATCTATCGCCGCATCGCCCTCACGATCAGCGCCCAATACACGCTGGGCTATTATCCCTCGGCGGGCGCCGCGCGGCCCGGCTGGCGTTCACTACGCGTTGAATTGGCTGGCGATCCCAAGGCACCGCCCGGCTCAAAGCTCACGCATCGCGGGTCGTACTATGTCTCAGCTTTTCCGTAGAATTGCTGTAGCTCGCCAATTTAGAGGCGAGGATTTGGTTGCCAATCGTAAGGAACCCCCCCGCGTCTAAGGACGCGGGCTACAAAAATAATTCCGCGGCGCAGTTTGAAAATTGAACGTGGAGAGTTCATGGCCGCAAAGATCGAAGTCGAAAAAGTGGAAAACTCTAAATTTCGAGTAAGGGTCAGCGAACCCGGAAGCGAAACCACCCACGACGTCACCGTCAGCCCGAACAGCTACATGAAACTCACTGCCGGAAAGGTAGACCCGGAAGAACTCGTGCGTCGATCCTTCGAATTCCTTCTGGAACGCGAACCAAAAGAATCCATCCTCACCCGCTTCGATTTGTCGTTGATCAGCCGCTACTTCCCGGAATACGAACGCGAGATCAAACGCCGGTTATCCTAGAAAAGTGGTCTTGGAGAACACAGTTCAAGGTTTGATCGAAACGTCGTAATACGCGACGGTGCCGCCCTCGCCGCGAATCGGCTCGAAGTGCAGAATTTCGAACCGGCCGTGGTGCAGGTCCTCGACGTTCTTCTGGACGGCTTCGTGAAGATCGTGTTCGAGTTCGGGCGTTCGAATCGGTGAGGCGAGCAGACGCGCATCCACGCGATAAGTAGCGATTTGCCCCGGCGCCACATTGCGCAACTCGATCAGGGCCTGCGAGGGTGGAGGTCCGACTGAGGGCTGATCGTTGAAATGTATGAAGAGCGGTGAGAAGAGAACAAACAGGGTGATCCCGGCAACAGCAATGTCGTATTGCCATGTCCCGCGTTCATAGGACCAGAACACGACCCGCACGATGCCTCGCCAGAGCGTACGCATGTCAGTCGGCAGGCACGCCGTCGACAATGACGCCGTCGCGCATGTGGACGACACGATCGGAATAGGCCGCGGCTTCCGGATTGTGCGTAATCATGACGATGGTTTGGCCCAGCTCCTTGTTCAATTGACGCAGCATAGATAACACAATTTCCGAGTTTTTCGTGTCCAGGTTTCCGGTGGGCTCGTCCGCGAGTATGATCTTCGGCTCATTGATAATCGCCCGCGCGATGGCCACGCGCTGCTGCTCACCCCCGGAAAGCTCCCCTGGCCGGTGCGGCAAGCGGTCGGTCAGACCAAGCATTTTTGTGACTACCTCGAACCGGTGCGGGTCGAAGCCGTCCCCGTAAATATGCTGTGCGATCGCGATGTTTCCCCGCGCGTCGAGCGTTGGCAGCAGGTTGAACCTCTGGAATACGAAGCCGATCTTGTGCCGCCGAAGCTTGGTGCGTTCGGCGTCATTCATGGCCGCCAGGTCGTTGCCGTCCACCAGGACCCGCCCTCGCGAGGACTGCGCCAGCCCTCCGATTACGTACAGGAGGGACGACTTGCCACAGCCGGATGGGCCCATTACCGTCACGAACTCGCCCGGCAGCACCCTGAAATTGACCCCGCGCAGCGCCGGGACTTCCACTTTCCCCGCGTGGTACAGTTTCCAGAGGTTTTCGGTAACAACTATTGGTTCCACTCTTGATTCCCTTGTGGAGAAGAGTACATCGGCAGGCCCGGTTATTGTAGACGCGATTGCCACTCCTGACTAGGTCTGCCCGCTAATGCAGGGGTACCCAGGACAGATACGGCGGCGCAGGTGTTTTGACGACATGGGTCTTCTATCGGGGTCTGGATCTGTAAGCGAGACGTCGGATGGCCGCACGCTAATCGTACGACAGGGCTTCAATCGCATCCTTGCGGCTAGCGAGCCATGCCGGATAGCTCGCACCCAGCAGGCCTCCAGCCACGGCGATCACGGCAGACCGGAGAATCCAATTCGCCGTAATTAGGATCGACAAGGTCGGAAACGCGGAAATAAACACCGCCCGCGCGGCGTAGCTCATCACGATGCCGAGGACGATGCCAATCCCGCAAATGAAGGCTGATTCCCCAAGCAGGGACCGGATGATGTATCCCTTCGACGCGCCAATGGATTTCAGGACGCCGATGTCCCGCGTCCGCTCAATGACGGTTGTATACATCGAAAGCAGGATCACCAGGAATCCGATCGAAACCGCCAGCGCAATCATGCTTTCGATGAAGATATCGAGCCCTGGCAGACTTGTTGAACTCATCAGGGAAAGGAAATCCTTGAGCGGACGGATTTCGTAGCGCGGGAAAATCTGGCGCATCTGGTCCATCACCGCCTGTGTATGGTCCGACCGCGTACACTTCAGGAAAAATATCGACGCCTTGTCGCGGGACCCGGACAAGTCCTGCAAAGTCCCGATCGGCACGAACAGGCGCGCGCCCTTTCCATGCTCCACAATCCCCGCGACGTGAAAATCATGATCGAGAAGGCGGAAAGTTCCTCCCACCTTGGCGTTCTTGGCTTTGGCCGCCCAATCGTCCACTAAGATATCGTCGGGGCCGGCCATGTCGTGCCCTTCGAGAAAAACGAACCCGCCCGAGACGTCATGAAAACTCCGCGGGTCAATCCCATAGATCACGTCCACTCCTCCCGACGAACTGAATTGCAGCAGGACCGGAGCCACTGCCTGCACGTATTTCATTTCGCGCAGCTTGTCGCCGATCTTGATCGGCATGGGCGCGCCGCTGAACGCCAGAAAAACGGACGCTGAGGGCGGCTGCAGCATTATATCCGCGCCGATGCCTTCGATGCGCTTGGCCGTCTCCTGCATCAAGCCGCTGGTTAGCCCGACGATCAAGATTACGAGCGCCACCTCGACGCCAACCGCGATCACGCTCACGACTGTCCGAATCGGCCGGCGCATCACGTTGTTCACAATCAACTGCCGGATCATGGTTGCGTCCCCGCCTGCTCTTCCCCCACGCGTACCAAGTCGGTTCCCGCAGGCTGGGTTAGCTCAAAGCGGTCCGCGGAAATCTCTTCGTTCACGGCTAGCTTCAGGATGTGGATCTCGAGCTTGTAGTCGTCCTGCGGGCGCCAGATATGAATGTCGTGAGCGTAACTCGTTTGTGCCGGCGCGGGCGCGCCCCCGGAGGGCGCCGCCCCGAGGGGCTGCCAGTCCGAATACGAGATGTCGGAATCGAGTCGTCCCGCCGAGCCATAAAGCTGGACGCGGGAAACGCGCAGGTCGGCCCTGTCGAACCAGATTTTCCTTGCGATTTCGAGCTTGCCCCCGTCCGCCTGCCGCAACACGGTCAGGATATAATACCGGTTGGGATCGGCGTCGAACTGCTCGAACAGCACACTCGCGCCGGCCGGCAATTCCGGCCAGAATAGCGCGTCCACCACGTGCTGCGGCCGCAGATTCTCAATCGGCTTTTTCGAGGCGCGCACCAGCGAAGTCGCACCCACCAGGAATGTGTTTTTCGACGGGATAAAAATCCGGAATATTTCGCCATCGCTTACCATGTCGAAGATATTGGTCGCGACCACCGGCGCCTGCCCGATCACGCGCACCGTTGCCGGACGCTTCGCCAGGATGAACCCCGGAACATCGTGGTATTCCTCTATTACGCCGCTGTAGGTAGAGCCAGTGCTGGGGACCAGGTCCACGGTCGCCTGCAGAGTCCCAACGGCCCGTGCCTGCTCATTGTAGCTCGCAAGGAGTTGGTCTTCGCCCGCCTCCATCTGCGGGTGAATTTCTTCCTTCTTTACGTCACGCCGGGTCTTGATCGACATACACCCCGCCGCCAGCAATGGCAGCAAAGCCAACAGAACACCCCGGATTTTCGCGCGTCTTCTCAGTGTCGTTCACCCCTGATAAAGCAAACAACCAATTTAGCAATCACTTCGGAGGGAGTCAATCAAGGGGAGAGCGTCATGAGCTGCAAGCAGTGTTAGACGATCTTTTGTTGAATGCCGCGCTCGTTCAACCAGGCTACTGCTCGAGTTGCATAGGCCCTCTCGTCTTCCCGCGGCGCTGCCGTTGACGCCTCGGCGAGTACGCCTGCGAGTGCCGTCCACGTAAGCTGACCGACAGCTATCAGATTCTTCAAGCCGTCGGGACGATGTGCTTCGAGATTCTTTCTCGGGAGTGAAAGATCAGCATACTCCCGTACCCGCTGCGCGCCCACAGGTGAGTTACTAACTGACAAGATCAAAAGACTGAAAAAGAATTGGCGTACACCCGCGTGGTAACTGCCAACATCAAGATTCCGAAGGACTTGGTCACGCTCCGGTCTCGTGGTTGTTCCAGTCGAAATATCACTTCGATACTTGGCCTCGATGAATCATGCCCAGGTCGGAGCCTCAATGACAACGTCGATCTCCGAGGCACCCTCATCCCCACCAGCAAGTAATCCGAGAGGCGGCGGGATGCTCTCCCACAGCCTAACCACCACTTTGAGATCAGTCGGACACGTTATCGATGGAAATGCACGTTGCCACAGAGCTGGCAACCACGAGTCTGGTGTGAATTGGCGCAGTGATCGGAAAACATTCCAGGTGACAGCGTCTTCGCTGTTGGCGCTCCGCAAATGTTTGAGTTTGCTTGCGCGCATGTCCGCGAAGACTGGATCGTATCGATCGATGATCAGATTTGCTCTGAAGTCGGTCGCAATCAACACGCTACTGGGTGACAAATGTCCTACATCGGAATGCATAGCATGCCTCCCGCTGTCTAACCCTGAGAGCTGTTTCCGCACCTTAGTTGGCGCAGTGCCGGAAGTCGTCTTACCAGATCGTTTTCAAAAGCTTGCTTTTCCTGATCTGTTCGTCTCTCGTGATTAGGGTTAGGCCCTCGGCTCGGGCGGTAGCGCCGATGAGCCGGTCGGCAGGGTCGCGAGGATAATCCTCCGGGAACAGAGAGGCCAGTGCGGCTATGGTCGGCGTCAATGGACGCACGCTCACCCCGGAAGAATT
>WNFE01001779.1_pt1 | contig 15714 bp, 8 predicted proteins | sample 5400451 | NCBI WGS metagenome assembly WNFE01 (sample SAMN13153344, study PRJNA577476) | soil metagenome | isolation source: 200 cm saprolite under Douglas fir tree site 2 hole 2 | place: USA:California | collected 2015-04-18 | reverse complement strand
AGCAGCACAAAATCAATGAAGTTGCGTCCGTTGGTGGGCAGGTTGGCAACCGCGCGGTCATTCACCGTGGAGCTGACCTGGGTGCGCGTGGTCTCTACCACCGGGACCCCTTCGTCCACGTCCACGGTTTGTGCCGTGCCGCTGACCTTCAATGTCAGCTTCAGGTTCAACTTGGCGCCAACGGTCAGCTCCACGCCGTTTTCGGTGATGCTGCTGAACCCATCTTTTTTGGTGGTCAAGTTATAAATGCCCACCGGCAGAATTGGGAACACAAAGAACCCATCATTCCCGCTCGTGGCCTTGAAAGCCGCTCCGGTTGTAGTCAGCGTGGCGGTTATTTCCACCCCCGGCACCACAGCGCCCGACTGGTCGGTGACGGTTCCTTCGATGGTCCCCTGGTTTCCCCCACCTTGTGCAAGGGCCACGGTTACAGCTAAGAATAAGAAAGAAATCAAAATGGCAATCTGTGCGGCGAGTCTTCTGAACATACGTCTGCTCTCCTGAGATTAATTTGTCGTTCTGGAGTCCCTCACTCCTGAATGGCGCAGCTCCACCTCAACTTTGCTGTCTGATGAGATGTACTTTCCGTTTGCGGTTGCTGCAAGAAATAGCGTGAAGGACCATCTCGAATGCTAACACGACTCGCGAAGAAAAACCGATAGTAGGGGCCGCCTCCCCAGGAAATCTTAACGGGGTTTTAATATTCTGTTCTGTGGGGGAGACCTTCCGCAGATTGAGTCATTGGGTCATCGAATCATCGGATCATTTAAGGACTGTCATCCTGAGCCGCGTATTTTGCGGCGAAGGACCCCGAGGATGTCTCATTTGCCCAGGTCGCTGCAAGGCATTCTCTGCAAACCTTCAGGCGCTTTTCGTTTTATCGGTCTCCAGGATTGCCTGGTTACTTCCGGAATTTGCCCTCGCTCTTATCGTCATGAATAATGGTTGCACAGAGTATCAAATGCCGTGGTGGAGAGGTCTTCGACGAATCTGGAGTTGGCGGCGGCGGACCGTCGCATCACCCGTCTCACTTATCCGTGGTGACCATGATCCGGTCACGGGCGAGTCGTACTACCGCATGCTCCCCACCGACGACGGTGGCGAAAGCTATCAGATGGAATGTCTGCTTTGTAAAGCGCAGGGCAACGTATTGGCAAGCAGATTTACGCACGAAGACAATTGTCCTCTGAGGCGGACAGAAAAGTAAGTTCCGGGCAAAAATCTTTCGCCGCGGATGAACGCAGATTAACGCGAATTTTATAAATCCTTCAGAGAATGCCTTGCGGCAGTATGGACAACCCGCACGTCCTCGGGGTCCTTCGACTCGGGCTTACGCCCTCGCTCAGGATGACAATCCTTAAAACACAGTATTCAGTTGTCAGCTCACGGTCCTGCCGAAGATCAGTGCTGCATGATATCAAAATGGTATCAAATTGTTGATTTCTTAGAAATTGCAGGCCACCATTGTGCTAGACGTGTGTTCAGGGTGAGCCCAAGCGAGCGCCGTGATAGCGCGAGGGCGTAGCAGTCCCGCAAAGCGGGATTGCGGAGCCCTTAGAACGAAGTTACGCATTCAAGAATGCCGGGCTTTTATAGTCCACTAGGTCTTTGAAAATCTATTCCATGCGGGAGTTGAGTGCCGAGCGCTGACCCCTTGGAGCTTAGAGCTGCGAGCTTGGAGCTGCACGTACATGTTATTGACCGCGAATGAGTTAATGCATAGACCCTTGCGCGCAAGGGGGGTGGGGTGGTGACCTTTTGGCCCATGCGGGATCTTTGGCAATTAGAAGACGTAGCGAGCTACGTCTCTACGATGAATGTCCTGGCAAATAACATTGCGGGCCAGTTCCAGCAGACTAGCAGCTAGTCCCCTGCCCCGGATTGATTTTCTCCAGTAATGACGCGGGTCAGAGGGCGATTTTGGGGTTCAAATCAACTGCCAGCAAGCGGGGTGAGGGCCCGCCATCTTCCAAAAATCTGGGTTGATCCGCGTTCATCTGCGGCGAAGGGTCTTGCGGTTGTTTTTTGAAACTCGAAACTTGAAATCTTGAAACCTGAAACTGCTTACCCAGCAAGTCCCCCACTCCTGACCGATTTTCGCAAGCAATGACGCGGGTCAGAGGCGATTTTGAGGCTCAAAAACACCTGCCAGCAAGTGGGGTAGGCATCTCCCGAAGCTTCCGAAAAATCTGCGTTGATCCGCCAAAGCAGTTTCGGGTTTCAAGTTTTGAGGAATCGTTTTGGCTGAATGCTGAGCGCTGGCGTCCCTCCTTATGTTTACGCGGTTGGTCGCCGGGGCCTCGTGGCCAAGTGGAGAGGTTCAGCCCTGGCATGGCCTTTGCTCGATGCGGTTGTGGATCCTAAGAACAACTATCTATGTGCGTTGCATCGTTCTGATTCGTTCATGATGTTGAATCCTAGTGCCACAGGAACTCGCGTGGCTGCTTACAAGTGGAGCGGATTTGGTTTCACCGGCCTCGATGATCCCAACGAAGCGGAAGTGTGTAGGCGTGCGCTGCAATAGCCCATACTTATCTTTGTAAAGATAGAAAGTATTCAAAAATGAAAAATATGTTTCACCAAGCCAACCTGGAGCGGAGAATCGAAATCTTTATTGTTGGTGGGGCACTTATTCCATTCCGGCTCGTAACCCATTGATTTTAAGGCTCCACGCTGTTTTAGCCAATCGCAACCTGCGCTTAAGTAAAAATCCATTGATTTTTTTCGTATTCTGCGGATTCTTTTTGCATTAAGCTGCGCAGTAGACCGAGATGACCAGTTGTAAAAGATTCGTAAAATTGTTTAATTTCTACCGTTTATAGGGTATCTTGGCCAATTGCAATTGCAGGGTTCGGAGAAGGACTAAGCCATGAAATCTCCTCTTCGCCTTTTCACTCTTCTTCCAACGGCTTTTCTGTGCACAGTTTTGTTCTTGTCCACCGAGGCCTGGAGCGCCGATACTCCTTCCCCATCGGATGTGCCTGCCGCAGCACAACCTTCCCCAGCCACTCCGACTACATCTCCATCCACGGCTGAGGTTACGATTGCTGGTCCGCTACGCTCCTTTCTGCGGATGGCTGGTGTCAGTCAGAAAGCAACTCCCGATGAAGTGCTCTCTCTTTTGGCGCAAGAGGTAGATAAAAGAGGGTACGTGGATGGCAGGCCCACTGAGTTTCTGATTCTCGTGAAGCGGTACCTGCAACAATCCCGAGAATTGGTGGCGTTGGCTGGGCCGCAGGGCGTCATCCGTATTTCTAATTGTGTCGAGGCGGAGCCGCTGCTGACGATTCTTGGCTATCGGCTCAAACAAGGCTGTGGGCCAAACACCTCTGTGCAGACTGCCAATTCGGAAAGGGCTTTTCTTACGATTGACTCGGGGTTCCCTCTGGTAGAACTCGAATCAACCTTGCAGGGAGGTAAACCCTTCGTCCTGCAATACAACTCCACGCAGGTGCCGGTGTTGTTTTCTGCAAAAGATTGGACATCGAACGAGAACACCCCAGATGTGGTTGACTCTTTGGTGAGCGATCCTGCCCTGGCGCGTCTCTATTCTGCCTTTGGTCAAATGGATGCCGAAACCGCGGCTTCTTTGCGCCAGGTTCCAGGACTGCAGAAGCTGGTTCGTTACGCCAATGTCCTTGATTTTTACGGGAGCCATATTTACATCCGTTCCGGCCGGATTGTCGTGCCCGGAGGCGCTGCTGCTGAACCCGCCTGGAAAGATTTGGTGGGAGTGGGCCCAGACTCCCCAGCGGATTTCGTAACCCGATTACTTGCCAAAGATGAAGGCTGGCTGGCCGCTTATTTTGATGCGCTCTCCCGCATCAGCCAGACGCAACAGGCTTACTTCACCCAGCCCAGCCGCTTGAAGAGTTGCTATGAAGCGCTGCGCGGACAGGACATTTACCCCAGCCCGGCCAAACCTGTATTCCGGCCCGATGCCGGCTTCTCACTTCTTGCGACCCGGCTTCAAGTGGAGTCCGGTCATCCGCAAATCCCCGGCGATCTGGAAGCATGGAAGACGATCTTTCGGCACCGAGGTGGTTCTAAGCGGGGCAAAGCTTGGGCCAAGCGCGCCGGTCACTGGAGCTCTGCTGATGAAATGGTAGAGGGATTGATAGCTCTTTCTCGCGAATTTACGACCGATGGTCCACTGCAAATTTACCTGACACTAAGTGAAATAGACCGTGGCCGGCCCGCCAATCAGCGTTTGACTCCGCAAACGGTCCGCATGCTGGCCGATAAATTCCCACGCTTTGGCGATCAGTATCTTATTTTTTCTGAGTTTCATGGTTTGAACAACGAATCCATGGCCAGCTTCCTGAACGTGGCTGAGGCGCTTGACCGTATTTCGCTTCCCACGGTGCGCGCTAACGCCATAGGCATCTTCCAGGCCAATGTCGGGCTCTGGCAGGTGCTGGCCCGGCAGGGTGAAGTTTCAGACGCAAGCCTGAACGATTCCTGGCAGCGCGTCATTACTCCTTTTGCGAAAATCTCATCCTCGGCACAACTTTTCGATGCCGGCAAGACTTCGTTCGGGGAAGTGCTGCGGGCAGCCTCTAGTAACGCCGATCTTTCCCAGAATGAATCACAAGACGAAATCATCACCTTGCTCGCAGGTCCCAGCCAATCCGGTGCGGACAGCCAGCGGGTGCATCAGGAATTGGCCACGAGAATTCGATCAGTCCTCGATGCTCAACGCCTGGTTTCCATCGACACGCTATTTTCGTTGGGAGACGGCCTGAATGAGATGGCCAAGGGAAAAGCCATAGGCGATACGCTGATTCCGCTGGCGGCCGAGCTTCGCGAGTTCGAGATGCCTCGCCCCATCTTTACCGTCAGCGAAAAAAGCGAATTTGAGCATGAGCTTTCTGATACCCGTCATACCACCTTGCAGACGCGGACCAATTTGACGCGGGTCATCAAGGCAGGTACTCCCAGGGAGTTGAGCGAAGCGCGCGGCCGGCTCGCTCCATTTCTGCGCGATACTCTTGTAGGACTGAATTATGCCTACTATGAGCCGCCGGGATCTCAGGTGCTTCGCAACAACGCGATTTTCGTCCGCTCTCATGACTACGCCAGCGAATTTGGGACCGGGGGAGAGCAGCCCTGGAAAACCCCGCGCCTGGTTTCGGGTGATGGCACCCATCTGGCCGGCTCGCTTGCCGATCTGCCTTACGCTTTGGCTTGGGTAGAGCAGGACTTTATTGTTCCGGAAAACGTCCAGTCCCTGATCTGGGAAGATCTTGCACCCAGTTTTTTGAGCGATGCCGTCATCCCGCGTTGGTGGAGTATTTCTCCCAATGAACTGCATGCTGTTGCCCTTTACCAGCGCGCTGGAGAAGAACTTTTGACGGCCGCGGGCAATGAAAAACTTCGCCCGATGGTGATGGATATCCTTTCCGATCGCATGTCTCCGCAAAGGGCGGGACAGGTTGAGAAGGCGTTGCGCGCAGGGCATTCGGAAACAGTGCTTTCTGAGATGATGCCGGCGGAAATGTTCTATCTGGCAGCCGAGTTCCGGCGAAGATACCCTGCCGAGACCGGGTACTGGGGCACAGCAGGGAAGGAGTTGGATGGCCTTTCACACAGCAGCCCAGCGGAGTCAAGCTGCGACCGGCTGTCACAGGATTTTGGAGTGCCTCATCCTGCGTTGGCCCACAGTTACGCTCGCGAACTGTTGAACGTGAAGCCTTTTCCCACGTTTCAGGATTACTCCAGCCGCCTGCTCGCCGAGTCCTGGGATTCCAACAATTTATACTGGGCCCGCCTGGCTGATGAGCAGGGCTATTCGCCTGTGATGCTCAACCACCTGGTGCCCGAGCTGACGCATCGTATGGTCGAGAAACTTTTTGCCACCAACCTCGAAGACTGGCCGGCAATTCTGCGGGCACTGCATGAAACCGGTGACGAATTCCGGCTGGGCAAGATTGCCGCGTTGCCGAAAAGAGGATCTACGGACGGACCTTAACCTTATGGGAAAACAATATTTTTTACGCTACGTTTCACATGTTCTGATTTTTGGAGTTACCCTCTTCGGCTCTGCAATTTCGATCGCGGCGCAGGACATTCAACCCAATGCTCAGACCCTTCGGGTTGACGTCAACCTGGTGCTGCTGAACGTGGCGGTAACCGACCACAAGGGGAGCTATGTAACCGGTCTTCGTCCTACGGACTTTGCCATTTACGAAGATAACATTCCACAAAAAATCGCTACCTTCGGTGAAGGCAACGGCCCACAGGAGTCGGTTGACGTTGCTGCTCATCAGGACGCCAAGCCAGATCAGCTTGGCTCAGCGTCGGGCGCCAATGTTTTCATCCTCTTTGACACCAGCAACTATATGTACCGTGGCTTTGCCTTCGCGCAGGATGCTATCGCAGAGTTTGTCAGGACCCTGGATAATCCGGAACGAGTGGCTTTCTATGCCTATAGCCGCGACCTTTACCGGGGCTCGTTGCTCACCGCCGACCGGATGCAGGTTTTGCGGGGCGTGCGTTCCACCGTCGCTGGAGACGATCCTGCACTTTACAATGCGCTGCTGCTGACTCTTAAGGACGCGGGCACGTATGCCGGCCGAAAAGTAGTAGTGGTGTTTTCCAACGGCCCTGACCGGGCCAGCATGGTCGCTCCTGAGGATATAAGCGAATTGGCCCAATCCGAAGGCATTCCGGTCTATGTAGTCAGCACGCGGGAAGCGAAACTCGATCCTATTACTACCGCTGTCTTCCGGCGCATGAGTGCTGCCACCGGCGGCGAGGCCTATTTTGCCAAGAGCTGGAAGGACCAGCAGAACGCCTTTGCTGCCATCCGCAGTGACGTCGCTCATCTTTATTCACTCAGTTATTATCCACAAGCCAATCCGAACCGTGGTTGGCGCACCATCAAGGTGAAGCTCGTGGGCGAGGCCGCAAAAAAATACCACATACGCACACGCAGTGGTTATCGTCCCCAACCCACGCGGTTTGCTGTGGATAGTACGGGCCCAGCTCAGTAGACCTGAATACCACTCGTTTTCGCAGACCGCTTCGCGATACCTCGTAGCGGAGCGCATATATATGCCCTAAAATCCTGAAGCAACTTCAGGACATGAGTTACTCCAACACTGAAAATGTTGTGGCCGCCGCTTTGATTTAAGATTTTGTCATGGTGAAAGGAGTGCTGCATGGATCATGCTCTTGTTATCCACCGTCTTCATTTTGCCTTCACGGTTACATTTCATTATTTATTCCCCCAACTTACGATGGGGTTAGCTCCTCTTATCGTTGTGCTCAAGACACTAGCTCTTCGTACCAGGAACGAAGCCTACAATCAGGCAGCACGTTTTTGGGCAAGAATCTTCGGCATTAATTTCATTATGGGAGTCGTAACCGGAATTCCGATGGAGTTCCAGTTCGGCACAAACTGGTCGCATTTTTCCCGCGTCACCGGAGGCGTTATTGGGCAGCCGTTGGTGATGGAGGGTGTTTTTTCTTTTTTTCTCGAGTCAGCATTCCTGGGTTTATTTCTTTATGGCGAAAAGCGCCTCAGTCCTATTGGACATTGGTGGTCATCCGTTCTGGTGTTCCTGGGTTCGTGGCTTTCCGGCTTCTTCATCATCGTGACCGACGCCTGGATGCAGCATCCTGTTGCCTACGAGCGCCTGGCCGACGGCTCGTTCCAGGTCATCAGCTTCTGGGGACTTTTGTTCAATCCCTGGGCGCTGTTGCAATACGCGCACAACATGAGCGGGGCGGTGATTACGGGGGCTTTTGTAATGTCGGCGGTTGGGGCTTACTACTTGATTGAAGGTAAGTTCACCGAACAGGCGCATATCTTTTTGCGCTTAGGTGTAATCGCCGGGCTTATCTTCTGCATCGTGCAGATCTTCCCGACTGGTGATCTGCATGGCCGTTACATGGCAAAACATCAGCCGGTGACCACGGCGGCTATGGAAGGCCTTTTCAAGACTGAGACTGGCGCGCCCATCGTGATCATGGGACAGCCCGATGAAGAGAATCAGCGCATTGATAATCCGTTCGTAGTGAACAAGGTCCTCAGTTTTCTCATTTATGGAACCACCACCGCGGAAGTGAAAGGGTTGAGCGAGTACCCACACGATGATTGGCCGACAAATATCCCGCTGCTCTATTACAGCTATCACATCATGGCGGGGCTGGGCACGATCTTTGTCGCCATCATGGTGGTTGCTGCGTTTTTGTTGTGGCGCAACAAGTTGTTCCAGGCGCGCTGGATGCTTTGGGTCCTGATGCTGAGCCTGCCGTTTCCCTACATCGCCAACACCGCCGGCTGGATGACGGCGGAAATCGGACGTCAACCCTGGCTGGTCTACGGCCTCATGCGCACCACCGAGGGGTACTCAAAATATGTTCATGCCGGAAATGGATTGTTTACATTGCTGGGATTCATGGGAATCTACAGCCTGCTGGCAATTCTTTTTCTGTTTCTCTTTCACCGGGAAGTTGCTCTTGGGCCGGGTCCCAATATGGGAAGTAGCGTGAATTCCGGCCTGCCAATCACAGTGACCTAGGGAGGAAGCGATGTTATTGATATGGTTCTTGCTGGTCGCAATCATGATCACCGCATACGTGGTCTTGGACGGCTTCGATCTGGGTGCAGGGGTTCTCCACATGATAATCGCCAAAACCGACCAGGAGCGCCAGGTTGTGCTTCGCACCATAGGCCCGGTATGGGATGGAAATGAAGTGTGGCTGATTGCCGGAGGTGGAACGCTGTATTTTGCCTTTCCGCTGCTCTATGCGTCGGCATTCAGCGGCTTTTATCTTCCGCTCATGATCGTGCTGTGGCTCCTGATTTTTCGCGGAATCGGAATTGAGCTTCGCATGCATCTCGATTCTCCGGTGTGGCGTGGCTTCTTTGATGGCTCCTTTGCCATTGCCAGTATGCTTCTCACAGTTTTTTACGGAGCAGCTTTAGGCAACGTGCTTCGCGGAGTTCCGCTGCAAAAAGATGGATACTTCTTTCTCTCGCTTTGGACCGACTGGCGCGTGGGACCACAGCCGGGAATTCTGGATTGGTACACGGTCATTGCCGGCGTGGTCGCTCTGGTGGCGCTGACTATCCATGGCGCTCATTACGTCGCGCTGAAAACGGAAGGTGAGCTGAATCTGCGGGCTCGCCGCGTGGCGGCATGGCTGTGGCCGGTGCTGGTGGTCGTGACTGTTGTGAGTTTGGTGGCGACTCTCTCTATTCGTCCCCAGTTGCTCGACAACTACAAAAGCTATCCTGTATTTTTCGTGATACCACTGGCGGTGGTTGCCAGCCTGGTTGCGATGCTGCTTTTCCACAGGAAAGGCGGGGATTACGCAGCGTTTCTTTCTTCCTGCAGTTACCTGGTCTTCATGTTAGTGGGCGCTGCGGCGGGAGTTTATCCGAATCTGTTAACGTCCACGACTGATCCTTCCCTGAACATTACTGTATTTAATGCCGCCTCAGGCTCGCATTCGCTTGCCATTGGTTTGATTTGGTGGAGCTTCGGGATGGCACTGGCTATCGGGTATTTTGTATTTGTCTATCGGATGTTCAGAGGAAAAGTGCGGACCGGAGAAGGTTCAATGCATTAGTGTAAAAAGTTTAACCACAAAGGACACGAAGGATACACAAAAGGGCACAAAGAAAAACAACCGCGGATTCAGTGCAGATTTCGCCGGAGGGTATTACAAAAAACAACTGGCGGACACTTGCTTTCAGTGCCCGCCAATTGTTTGTACTAACAAGTTCACAGCGTGTTTACTGTACCGTGAAGTTGCATACCTGGAGCGTCCCTGACGTAGCGCCTACAAAGACTCCAAGGTTATCGAGGCTCATTACCGTGTTCTGTTCGGTGCGGAAGTGGAAATTGCTGCCGATGGTCAACTCCGATCCTCCCGGCGGAGTTACAAAGATGGAGTAGGTGTGCGCGGGGACGTTGACTACCAAACGGAAGTGATACGTATTTCCGCCGGAGTACAGGATGGCCGGTGTGGGTCCGGAATAACTTCCACCGTCACGCGCCAGAATCACACCCATCGTGCCGTTAAAGGCCACGAGGTTGGCGAATGCGTTATAGGCAGTCCCCGCCCCATGTGAGATTCCGACCACGCTGTTCATGTGGCTCAGTGAAGGCGTGGCGTCAAACGTGGTGGTAAACGTTCCCGTTTGGGTTGCGAATGCGGTATTCACCCATCCGTGGGTCGCGCTTGCCGTTACGCATGGCGGTGGCAGGGTACTGACGATCAATGTCACCGTGGCGGTATGAGTAAGCGAGCCACTCGTTCCCGTAATGGTCAGCGTGGAAGTCCCCGTCGGAGTCGTGCCACTCGTGGTTACACTCAGCGTGGAAGTCCCCGAGCCGGTTACCGAAGTGGGAGTGAGGCTGGCAGTAGCTCCTGCCGGCTGTCCACTCACCGAGAGAGCAACAGTTCCAGTGAAGCCATTCAGTGCACCGACTGTCGCCGTATAAGTAGTGCCGCCGCCCGCGGTTACTGTCTGCGAGGCAGGTGAGGCCGTTAGCGTGAAGTCCGGTGGTGGAGGCGGTCCATTCACCATCAAGGTCACAGTTGTACTGTGACTGAGACTCGGACTGGTGCTGTTTCCGCTTACCGTCAGCGTGTAAGTTCCCGCCGGAGTTGTGCTCGCGGTTGTAACTGCCAGCGTGGAAGAACCCGAACCACCAGTGATTGGATTTTTGCTAAAGCTAGCGGTTGCGCCTGTCGGCAAGCCGTTGACTCCCAAGTTAACGCTGCCGGTAAAGCTATTGATTGAGCCTACAGTGACATTGTAGGCCGCAGTGCTGCCTTGGTTGACGGTCTGCGAAGGCGGAGTTGCAGCGATGGAGAAGTCTGGATTGTTGACGATGCCAGTCAACCGCCATGCTCTTAAGTGACCGCCCGGACCGCCGAAGCCTCCGGAATTTCCATCTGCCATGTAGACGGTGCCATTGACCACGATTGGGCTGGCCCAATGGAAGAGGTCAATCGCGCCGGTCCATAAAATCGCGCCTGTGGTCGGATTGATCGCTTGTACTCGATGGACTGTACCCGTGCCGGTATGTTCTCCGCCATCGGCCGCTGTGAACAGAACTCCGTTGGCCACGACCGCCGAAGTGGTCCAACCGTTTTGAATGTTCCAGTGATTGTTCAGGCTGGGATTGCCGCCTGCATCCACATCCACCGTGAACCCGTGCGTGCCGGAGTTGCCGGTAACGAACACCCAAACGTGACCCGCCGGATCGGTCCACACCGCGCTTTGTGCGCGCATCAGGCTTCCCATCGGGTAGGCGAGCTGCACAATGGAGCCGCCTTGGTGGCCGGGGCCGCCCAGTCCGCTGAGGTTATCGAGGTTCAGGATACGAATTCTGGCATCCTTGCCCGGATTTACGCCCAGATGTGGAAACTTGCTGCTCAGGCCTATGGGCAGCGGCGTCAGTCCACCGGCGCCAACATCCTGATCGCGGGCTACGGTTGTGGCAACGTCTGTGCCTGTCCAGCTATCTGCCGGGAAGCCGCAACCGCTTGCCAGGCGAGTGCTTCCGTCTGCGGGAAGAGCCAGCCAGCTCTCTTTCCACATCGTGCATCCGTTCCATGCGGCTCCATTGTTGTTGCCGGTCATGAAGAAGAACTTATCCAGGGCTGGAATGAATGGATTTCCGCGCGCCCACGGACGCGCTCCTGTGCTGGTGCATCCGCCCGGATTATGAATATCGGCAAATTGCGAGCAAGACGCGTTAAACACGTGCTGCGTGCCGGTATTCACATCAACCGTGGTGATGTGGCCGTTGCCATGATTGGAGCCGTACAGGTATGTGTGTCCATTGGCCGCTGTGGCGATGGTGAGTTCAGAGCCACCCTTGCCACCTCCGTGGGGCTCAGGCCAGCCTCCTCCCATCACCTCGCTGCCATCACCTACATTCAACTTGTGGAAGAACCCGTCGTTTGTGTCAACGTAAACGAACATCCGGTTCGGATCAATGGCCGGCGCACTGTTGTTGGTGCCACCTGTACCAAAAGTTTTCGTCCAGATGACCGCACCATTATTAGCGTCAAACGCCGACAGATGTCCGTGCTCGCCCTGAACGAAGATGAGGTCTCTGACTCCACTAGGGGTATTGACGTTCGTCAGCAGGACGGGAGCGCCGTCAGGATTGTCAGCCGCGGGAAGCGCTACGTTGAAGAGCAGTTGCAGGCCAGAAACATTAGATGTGTTGAGCGTGGTTTCTGCTGTGTTGTCGGCAGTTTTATCGGGCGTAAGTGCGAACTGCAGCCAATCGGTTTTAGCTGGCGCAGCCGCAGGGGCAGCATCCTGATAAGCCCGGATTCTAATAGGAAATTGTGAACATAGCAGCAGAGTAAGTACAACCATTGCGGGTAGCAAGAATTTGCGCCTGGGCATTGCTAATCCTCCTTGAATGGATCAGTACGGTTGTAGGCTTGGTTCAATCTGTTCCGCTCTCTTGCATTGAATCGCTCAAGACATTTCGCAGAGCTGTCCGGTACAACCGAATTTTATGTTGCAGCTCTACGGCGCTCCCCGACGAACGCAGTGACAGGCAAGAAGGTTAGAAGGCAGCTCCGGTAAGTGCACTTCCTGTGCGGAAGGACCTTTCCTGTTAGGCGGACCTAAGAATTTTCAACCTGCAGCGCGCCAGTTTATAGCTCGGCAGGCGAGTAGGAGTTGATTTCACAGTTCAACAGAATTTCTTCGAATTGTGGTTTTTCCCAAGTCATCGCGGTTACGTCTCCTTGTTTGAATTTGAGTCGTCCTGATTGAATAACGCCAGCAGCGTTATAAGAATTGTCTGTAAGCGTTTACAGGAATTCGGCTCCTCGTGTCAAAGCAAAAGGTTTAAACGATGATTTTGAAAAAACTCAATGACTGCGAGGTTTTTAGATCCAAGGCCTCTCAAAGCGTGCAGGCCGGCTTCGAGCACTTCTGTTTTGCCAGGCCGGTTTTAGGTGGAACTTTTATTAATTTGAATGAGACGTTCTTCCCGTTCACGGTAAACACAAGGTAGTGATAGAAACCTCCAGGAAGGTCTTTGAGCGGCGCTCCTGCTCCTCCTGTGACCAGATAATAAGGGCCGGTCTGCGGCTTTGTTGCCGTTTGCGGGTTGTAAAACATGTGCTCGTGCCCGGCAAATACATACGAGACATTGGGATATTTATTGAATAAGCTCTCCAGCTCTGCTGCGTTGCTTAAACCGTCTTTCTTCTTTGCCGGTTTGATGGGGTGATGCATGAAAACAAAGATATGTTCTTTCTCCGTGTTGGCCTTCAGATCGTTTTCTAAGATTTGAAGTTGCTCTGGGCCTATATAACCTACAGCCTCGGATTTGTCATCCAATGTCAATGTCTCAGCTCCAGATGAGGAAGGAGCAGGCTCCTCGCTGTTCAATGCAATGAACCGCGAATTCCCATAATTGAACGCTCCATAGGGGATCCCCATGGATTCTTTGTAGAGATTCATCATTACCGGCAGAGGATTATTTGAGCAACTATCCATCTCATGGTTGCCAGGAGCGTTGAAGACGGGAACACCAGCAGTTTGTGCAAGAGAAAGAAACTCTGTGTATTCATCCTGCACGCGCTGCTCTTCGGCAGCAGAGTCGCTGAAAATTTTCCCGTAAATACTATCGCCCGTCCACAACACGAAAGCAGGCTTGATCTTCGCCCCAGCGGCGAATATTTTCTTGGGCACATGCGACTGTGGATAGCACCACTTTTCCGGCCGGTTATCTCCTGCGGCAATGAAAACAAAGTGCTCAGGATCAGCAGGGGCGGCGATAAGTTCACTGCACTGCCCTGGTTTGCTGGTATTGCCCGTTCCCGGCAAGGGACACAACACCGGCATCTGTCCGAGGGCAATGCCTCCCAGGCTGACAATCACGCTAATCACGCCAAGAAACTCGCCGCGGGCTTTCGAGAAAAGCTTAGATCTCTTCATCGGTTTCCTTTTACTGTGAGCCACATTGTTTTGTACAAACGAATGGGAGGGCAATTATAGGTCAAACCGAGGGAAGAACATTATCACGGCAGCTAAATTGTCGGGAGGGAATTATCAAAATGGTACTCGTTTCAATCTGGCATTCGTTGCGGCGATGCAAAAGCATTATGATCCAGACCGGCGCGGCGAGTCGCTCATTTATTTAAAAAGGCCGGCCCATGACCGGCTGGACATTAAAGCAGAGAGAGATTAAAGTTTGCCTCAATCATGAAAACGATTACGGTGAAATGATTTGGCCACTCCGCTGAACGCCCTCCGCAAATATTTTGGATTCGATCGTGCGGGAACTACCCTGGCCCGCGAGACCATTGCCGGCATAACAACATTCGCAACCATGGCGTACATCATCGTGGTGAATCCGGCGATTCTCAAAACTGCCGGCATTCCCGCGGAAGCCTCTATGGTGGCCACCATCGTCACCGCCATCTTTGGCACGCTGCTGATGGGCATTTACGCCAACCGACCGTTTGCGGTAGCGCCTTACATGGGCGAGAACGCCTTCATTGCTTACACAGTTGTGCTGGCGCTCGGTTACAAATGGCAGACAGCGCTGGCCGCCGTGTTCCTGAGCGGTGTGTTGTTTTTTCTGCTGACTATCTTTCGTCTGCGGCAGTGGCTGGTGGATGCCGTTCCTTCCGGACTGCGCTACAGCTTCGCAGTCGGGATCGGGCTGTTCCTGACCTTCATCGGATTGAACCAAACCGGCATCGTGATGCTCGGCAGTGCGGGCGCGCCCGTGCGCACCGGACATCTCACCGCGGCCCCTGTGCTGGTGGCGATCTTCGGTTTCCTGTTGATCGCGGTGCTGATGATTCGCCGCTTTCCCGGCGCCATTCTGGTTGGGATTCTGGCCACCGCGTTTCTGGCCTTTATCACCGGTGTCGCCTCGCCGCCAAAAGCCTGGGTGAGCCTGCCACCCAGCCTTTCGCCAATTCTCTTCAAGCTTGATTTTCACAGCGCGTTGACCTGGGGATACTTCCCAATCGTGCTCACCATCTTCATCATGGCGTTCGTGGATACCATGGGCACGCTGATCGGCGTTTCGGCGCGCGCAGGATTTCTGGATTCCTCTGGCAACTTGCCGCAGATCGAGCGGCCTATGCTGACCGATGCGCTCTCCACCAGCTTCGCCGCACTTGTCGGCACCACTACCGCCGGCGCTTATATTGAGTCCGCTACTGGGATTGAAGCTGGTGGACGCACCGGATTCACCAGTGTAGTCACCGCGCTTTGCTTCGTGGCCGCCTTGTTCTTCGCGCCGTTTGTAGGAGCAGTTCCGCCGCAAGCCTACGGACCGGCGTTGATCGTAGTGGGATTGCTCATGCTTGCGCCCATCACGAAAATTAACTTCGATGACTTCACCGAACTGATCCCGGCCTTTGCCGTGGTCGCACTGATGAGCTTCACCTACAACATCGGAGTGGGCATTACGGCAGGATTCGTTTTGTATCCGTTCTGCAAGCTGGTTGCAGGCCGCGCCCGTGAAGTCAAGCCTGGCTTGTGGGTGCTGGCGGTGTTGTCGCTGTTGTTCTTTGTGTTCTATCCCTATACCTAACGTTCTTGGTCGGCGCGGCACCGGGGCTGAAGCCCAAAACTATTATGAAAGACGCTAACTAACGCACGGCTGAAAGCCGTGCTCTTCCACGGTAGCGGATACAGTAATCGTGAGACCACTTTAGCGTGTCCCCAATCTACTTCACCGTCACCGTAGCGTC
>WNFE01003043.1_pt1 | contig 15738 bp, 13 predicted proteins | sample 5400451 | NCBI WGS metagenome assembly WNFE01 (sample SAMN13153344, study PRJNA577476) | soil metagenome | isolation source: 200 cm saprolite under Douglas fir tree site 2 hole 2 | place: USA:California | collected 2015-04-18 | reverse complement strand
GCCGGTGCCCGAGGACCTCAAGCGGCCCGGTATCGAGATCTCCGGGCCGTGCTCGATCACGAGCATGTTCATCAACGCGCTCAATCCCGGCCCCGAGGGCGAGCGTGCCGAAGGCGACCTCGACGACGACGAGGACTCGGGCGGCCACCGGCTGGTCGACACCGTCCGGGCGGCGCTGAACCGCCTGGCCGCGGTCAATCGCGAGCTCACCTATTCGGACGAGGCGCGTGGCAGAGAGTACCGCATCGCGCCCGGCGAGCTGCCCTTCTTCATGCACCGCGAGCGGGGCCTCCACCTCGACGAGCACGATGTGAGCGTGGACGGCCGGCCTGTGCCGGCGGCCATCCTCGGCACCGCGCTGACGCTCTTCTACGCGGGTCGCGCCCAGGCGGGCCGCGGGCAGGGCATCTACTTCTACCTGCCCAAGGTCGAGAGCGCGGAAGAAGTCGCGTGGTACCGCGACTTCTTCGACGCGAGCCGGAAGCATCTCCCGTTTCTCGGGGATGCCGTCATTCGCGGCATCCCGCTCGTCGAGTCACTGCCGGCCGTCTACCTGATGGAGGAGATGCTCTACGCCCTCGGCCCCTACGCCGCGGGTCTCAACGCCGCACGCTGGGACCTGAAGGCCTCGATCTTCGAGTTCATCATGGCCGACCCGAAATCGGTCTGGCCGGACCGCTTCGGCGTGGACATCAAGACGACGCCCTTCCTCGCCGATATCTTCCGGCGGCTGGTCGCGATCTGCCTCAAGCGTGGCGCGGTGCCGATCGGCGGCATGGCGACCGCGCTGCCGAGCAGCGACGCCGAGGTCAACAGGGTCGCGGGCGAGTCGATTCACGCCGACAAGGAGTGGGAGGCGCAGCAGGGCTTCATCCGCGCCTGGGTGGCCCACATCTTCCACATGAAGACGGCGGCCGACCCGTTCAGGCGACTCCTCGGGTCAGGATGGAGGCCGAGTGCCAGGATGGCGAATCCCGACAACTATCCGGTCCGGATCGAGGTGCCCGCCGGGCCCATCACGGCCGAGGGGACGCGGCGCAACGCGCGCATGGTCGTCGAGTACGTCGAGGGGTGGCTGACGGGCCGCGGCGCCAAGGGCATCGACAGCCTCGCGGGCAGGCCCGGCGTTCACCCGGCGCTGATGGAAGATCTCGCCACCGGCCGCATGTCGGTGGCCCAGATCGCCCAGCGCATCCGGCACCACGCCAAGGACACGACCGACCCGTCGAAGGTCCACGACTTCGCGCTCGTCAAGCGGCTCCTCGACGAGGAGACCGAGGACATCCTGAAGCTCCTGCCGAAGAGGGACGCGGATACCGCGGAGCGCTACCGCAAGGCGGCGAAGATCGCGATGCGCTGGATCCGGAACTACACCGACCTGGACTTCCGGAGCCTCGGCTCCTACACCCACGCCGATCTCGATCGCATCGCCTCCGCCCCCGACGCCTTCTAGCAGGAGGCCGGCTAGGCGGCTGAGGAGCGGGCCACGGCGCCGGGCGCGTGCGCGGCGGCGGGGCGGACGATCAACCGCAGGATGACGGGCAGGACGATGAGGCTTGCGACGAGACCGCAGCCCGCTCCAATCGTCAGGAGAAGTCCCAGGCTGTAGATACCCTGGTGTTGCGCGACCATGAGGCTTCCGAAGCCGACCATCGTGCTGATGCCGCTCAGCGCGACCCCCATCACGGTGCTGCGCGCCACGAGCGGGCCCCCGTGGGCGCGCCCCTCGAGGTAGCGCACCATCACGTTGAGCCCGAATTCCGCTGAGGCGCCGATGACGAGCGGCAGCCCCCAGACATTGGCCATGTTGAACTGGACGCCGAAGACCCGCATCAGGCCGATCGTCCAGAGCAGGCCCAGAACCAGGGGCAGGAGCGCCAGCAGCGTCTCCTTCACCCGGCGCATCAGAAGGTAGGACAGCAGGCCCACGAGGAGGAACGCGTATATCGTGCCCTGGTAGAAGGCGCGCTCCATGTAGCCGATGGCCTCGTAGGTGATGACCGGCGCGCCCGTCACGTCCGGGTCGACCGATCTGAGATCGCGCACGAACTGCTGCGCCCCCCTGCGCTCCCAGATGTCCACGCTGGGGTGGATCTGCAGCAGGAAGTCGCCCTGCTTCCCGATGAATTTGTGCTGGAGCTCGTCCGGCACGTCCGCGAGGCCGATCTCGCGCGGGTTCAGGTTGCGCTGGAGGCTGAAGAACTTGTCGATGAAGTCGCGGTAGAGCTGGGACTGCAGGTGCGTCAGCGCGGGCTCGGAGATCTCACGGTCGGCCGATTGGAGGGTCTTGATCAGGGCAGTTGTCTGCTTGCGCAGCTGCTTGAGATCATCCGGCAGCTTGTCCCCGGCCTCCGAGGCGAAGATGTCCAGCCTTCGCTTCAGCTCGCTGAGCCCGCGGGTCAGCCGGTCGAGGTCGACCGGGCTCGAACGGCCGACGCGAACCGGCGCTACCACGGGCGCGAAGGTCCGGATGATACCGATCTTCTCCTTCTGGTTGTCGGGAATGATGCGAAGAACCGAGTCGACCTCGGACACCGACGGGAGCTTTTCGAAAGCGTCCTGCTTCCGGCGGAGCTCGTCGAGGGTCGTCGCCGAGGCCAGCCCGTTGAAGCCCGAACGCCCTGTGTTGGCGAGGATGCGCTTCTCCCAGACCACCGACTCCGTGCCCTTGGGCTGGAGGTTCAGCAGGTTGTAGTCGAAGCCTACGTACGGGAGCGCCGAGAGCGAGGCCGCCGTCGCGACCCCGGCGACGGTGAGCACCGTCTTGGGGTAGCGTCCCAGCCGGTCCAGCACCGGCACGTGCATGCGCTCGAGGGCATGCGCCCGTGGGGCCTGGTTGCGGGGTCGCGCGGCGTGGTGGCCGTCCACGAGAACCAGCAGCGCGGGGAACAACGTCATCATGCCCAGCCAGGCCATCAGGATGGCCGTGCCGGCGATGAAGCCGAGCTCCTGGATGCCGCGGAAATCGGTCAGCATGAGCACGTAGAAGGTGCCACCCGCCGTGAGCGCGCCGATGAGCATGCCGGGGCCGGTCCGGGCCGCGGTGAGCTCCAGCGCCTTCTTGAGATTGCGCCCGAGGAAGATCTCCTCCTCGTAGCGGAAGAGGAAGTAAATGCCGTAGTCGATGCCGATGCCGATGACGATCGAGATGAACATCACGGAGAAGATGGTCAGGTGCCCCACGGTCAGCGTGATGATGCCCATGGACCAGGCGAGCGTCACGGCCAGCACCGCCAGCATCAGGAGCGGCTTGCCCACGCGCGAGAAGGCCAGCAGCATCACCACGAGCGTCAGCGCGAAGGCGAGCACGGTCGCCACGCTGCTGTCGTGGAAGGCCGCGGTCATCTCGTCGTTGGACAGGGTCGGACCGCCGGTGACTCCGGCCTGCACGTTGGGGAAAGCCGGCTTGAGGTCCGCGATGACGCCGCGGATGATCTCGATGGCCCGGCGGTCGCTCATGAAGCTGCCCTTCTCTCTCTCGGGCGTCTCCACGAGCACAAAGAGCAGGCTCTTGTCGTCCGAGAGGAAGTAGCCCGCGTCTGGGGCGTGGTCGCGCAGGGAGAAGAGCGTGCCCCACGGCGACTGGTACGGGGTGGGGTGGTCGAGGCGCCCGGCGATCTGGTCGAGCACCATCCGCAGGAAGCGCGTGTCCTCGCCGCTGCCCTGGCCCAAGCCGAGATCGAACATGTTGGCGACGAAGGCCGAAGCCATCCCGGCGTTGGCGCCCTCGATCAGCCGCGCCAGGCTCGGGTCTCCCGCGAAGCTCTCCATGAACTCCTGGTGGTCGAAGACCTTCTCGCGGATCTCCTTGAGCTGGTCGACCGGGAGATAGAGGAGCTGGCGGCCCTCGAAGCGCTTCGGGTCGACCCGGTAGGCCACGCGCGGGAACTTGAGCGGCGAGGCGCGCAGCTCCTGGACGAGGCGCGCGGCGTAGTCCTTGGCCGCCTCGAACGACCGCGCCTCGATGACGATGACGATGTCCTCGAGCTCGCCGAAGTCCCGCGCATACTGGTTGTAGCGCACGACGTAGCCGGCGTCCTTCGGGAGGAGGTCGCGGCCGGAGGTCTTGAAGCTGAGCGCGTGCAGCGTATAGGCGACGCCGGCAACGGCCAGGATGAGGGAGAGAGTGGTGGTGAGAAGAGGCCGACGGCAGGAGAGTCGGACCAATCGGCGCAGCAGGCGTCCCGTTCTCGAGATGACGATCATGGCATGGCACCGAGACGACGCCCCCAGTCTACCACCCGAGTCCGGCGCGGACCGTATCCCACGGAGCGGATCGGGCTAGACGTCCCCATCGATGAAGCGCTCGAGCCGCTCGTGAGCGGTCTCGTCCGACCACTGCTCGGGCGGAGACTTCATCAGGTACGCCGAGGGGGCGAGGAGGGCGCCCTTGAGCCCGCGGTCCATGGCGATCTTGCAGGAGCGAATCGCGTCGATGACGACGCCGGCGGAGTTGGGTGAGTCCCAGACCTCGAGCTTGAGCTCGAGGTTGATCGGCTGATCGCCGAAGGAGCGGCCCTCGAGCCGGATGTGGGCCCACTTGCGGTCGTTCAGCCACGGCACGTAGTCGCTCGGGCCGATGTGGATGTCGTCGGCTTCCATCTCGTGGGCGAGCTGGGAGCGGACGGCGTCGGTCTTCGAGATCTTCTTGGAGGCCAGGCGCGAGCGCTCGAGCATGTTCAAGAAGTCGGTGTTCCCGCCCACGTTGAGCTGGCTCGTGTGCTCCATCCGGACGCCGCGGTCCATGAAGAGCTTGGTGAGCACCCGGTGGACGATGGTCGCGCCCACCTGCGACTTGACGTCGTCGCCCACGATGGGCAGGCCGTGCTCCTCGAAGCGCCGCCGCCAGTACGCCTCCCGGGCGATGAAGACCGGGATGCAGTTGACGAAGGCGCAGCCGGCGTCGAGGACCTGCTCGACGTACCACTTGGTCGCCATCTCGCTGCCGACGGGCAGGTAATTGACCACCACGTCCGTGCGCGTCTCGCGGAGGATGCCGGCGATGTCGACCGTCGCCCCGGGCGCCTTGGTGATGATCTGGGAGAGGTAGTGGCCGAGGCCGTCATGGGTCATGCCGCGCTGCACGGGCACCCCGAGAGGCGGCACCTCGCCGAAGCGGACGGTGTTGTTGGGCTTGGCCCAGATGGCCTCGGAGAGGTCGCGGCCGACCTTGTTGACGTCCACGTCGAAGGCCGCGGAGAATTCGATGTCGCCCACGTGGTAGCCGGCGAGGCGGGGCTGCATGAGCCCTGGGATGAAGCCGTCGTCCGGGGCGTTCTTGTAGTAGTGAACTCCCTGCACGAGCGCCGAGGCGCAGTTGCCGACACCGATGATGGCGACGCGTACCGATCCCACGTGGACCTCCCAGAGAATTAGTAAAGTCGCGTCATATTACCACACCGACCCACGCGTCTCGAACCGAGCCGACCATCCGGGCGAAAATCACCGTCGGGCGTCGAGAAGGGCCCAGATCCTCGCCCCATTGGTACTTACGTATGGGTCGCAGATGGGCCCTTATCGGCGACCGGCCTGGAACATCGTCAGTGCTCCGAGCCCCACCAGCGCCCAGGTCGCCTCGCGGAGGCGACGGACGAGGGAGAAGGACAATCCCGCCGCTCCCGGCAGCCCGAAGGCCACGAAGATCGCCACGTTGCCCCCCTCGAGCGCGCCGAGCGAGCCGGGGATCATGAAGGTCGCGAACCTGACGGCGCTGCTGACCGCTTCGAGGACGAGCGCGGTGGCTAGGCTCACGGGGATGCCCGCCAGCGTCAGCACCAGGTAGATTTCCAGGCCGCCCACCGCCCAGCCGAGCGTGTGGAGCAGCGAGGACAGCAGCACGCGAGCGGGGCGATGCAGATACACGCGCGCGAGCCACCGGTCCACGCCATGGAGCAGCTCCTGGTGGCGCTCGGCCGGCCCGAGCCCGAGCCGCCAGAGGACGCGGGTCGCTCCGGCGACGCCTCCCCGGATCTGCACCACGACGAAGCCTCCCACTCCGATGATCTCCGCGGCGAGCAGGGCGGCCATCGCGATGGTCACCGCCCTTGACGGCTGGTCGAGCGTCAGGAGCGCCACGGCGAGTCCGGCGGCCAGGAAGACGGCTTGCCCGATCACCATCGTGGTCTTGTCCACGACCACCGAGGCGAGCCCCTCGTCGAGCGGCAGCCGGCCGCGTACGAGGTATGCCTTGAGGGGCTCGCCGCCCACCGAGGCCGTTGGCGTCAGCAGATTCGCGGACTCGCCCGCCAGGCGCGCCGAGGCCAGTGCTCCCCACGGGACGCGGCAGCCGGGCAGGAGCACGCGCCAGCCGAGCGTGTCGAGAGCGACGGCCACGCAGTACGGGAAGAGTACGAGGAGCGCGAGCCGCCAGGACAGGGTGCGGATGCTCTCCCACACCGCGGCGGGCCCCAGATCCCAGACGAGCCATGCGATGAAGCCGAGGCCGACCGCGAGGAGCAGCGGCCGCAGGAGCCTGCCGCTCACGAGCTCCCGATGGCGCGTCGGAAACGGTCGCGGATCTCCTCGGGGCTATAGGGGATGCGTGGCACCGTCCGCTCCTCGGCGCTGACCCGGACGAGAATGAAGCTCGGACCGTCACCCTCCAGCGCTCCGCGAAGCGCGCTCTCCACGCCGGCCGCCGAGTCGACCGACGCGGTCCGCGCATATCCGCAGGCCGCCGCCACCGCGTCGAGGCCGACGCCGCGCGATGGCGACAGCTGTCCGCCCGTCGAGCCGTAGACGCCGTTGTCGAAGACGACGTGGACGATGTTGACCGGTCGCCCGCGCCTGATCGCCGGGCCTCCGCCGATCATGGGCAGGATGCCCAGGTTCATGAGGAGATTGCCGTCGCCGTCGAAGACTATCGCCGGCTGCGCCGGGCGGGCGAGCGCCAGCCCCAGGGCGATGGACGATGCGAGCCCCATGGACCCGATCATGTAGAAGTTCTCCGGCCGGTCGCGCACGGCGAAGGATTCGCGGCAGACGTACCCGTTGGCGTGGATGACGGGTTCGCTCCCGAGAGTCTCCACGGCGGCGCGAAGGGCCTCGAAGCGGGACAGGGACGCGGGCCTCGCCGGCCACGGCGCCGTGGGGACCGGAGCCGGGTGCCTGGGGGCTTCTGGCGCCGCAGGCTCCTGGGCGTCTGCGTCCAGCACGCGCGGTGGCAGCAGAAGCGCCACCGGCTGGCTCAGGCGCAGGGCTTCGGCGCGGGCCCAGGCCACGTCGGCTCTCTCGCTCCCCCGCTCGAGCACACGGTGCGGCACTCCCATGAGATCGAGAAGGGGCCGCGTGATCTGGCCCATCACGATGTGTTCCGGGGCGTCCTGACCCTCGAAGCCGCGCCAGGTCACGAGCAGCACCGCGGGCAGCCGGTAGAGGAGCGAGAGGGAGACGAGGGCGTTCGCGCTCGTGCCGAGCCCGGAGTTCTGCATGACCACGGCCGGCACGCGGCCGCCGAGCCAGGCGCCGGCCGCCAGCCCGAGCGCGATGTCCTCGCGAACGGCCGGGATATAGGGTTCCCGGCCGCCTGGGGGATGGCGCTCAAGGGCTGCGATCACGCCTTCGGCAAGCGAGCAGGGGACGCCGGTGAAGAAGTCGAACCCCTGGGCGTCGAGGAGGCCGGCGAGCTCGTGCCCGGTCATGACTGAGGCGCCATCCCGCGCGCCGGCGGACCTACTTCAGGGCTTTCTTCTTCTGAGTGGCATCCTCGAGCGACTCGGTCTGCTTGGCTTTCATGCGATCGACCAGGGTATTGTAGCCGTTGCTCTGGATGATCTTGTTGAACTGGGTGCGATAGTTCGACACGAGGCTGATGCCCTCGATGTTGACGTCGTAGACCATCCAGCGGTCGCCACGCCGAAAGAGCCGGTAGTCGATGGGTACCTCGGTGCCGTTCTTGGTGATGATCTTGGTGCTCACGATGGCGAGGTCGCCGTCCATGCGCTCGCCGCTGTAGATGATCTTCTCGCCGCCGTACAGCTCGATCTTGGAGATGTAGGAGCGCTCGAGGAGGTCGCCGAAGAGCCCGACGAACTCGGTACGCTGGGCGTCGGACAGCGGCTGCCAGTAGCGCCCGAGGGACCGTCGCGCGATCTCGCCGAAGTCGAAGATCTCGTTGGCGATCTGTCGAACCGCGGCGCGCCGGTCGGCCGCCTTGCCCTCGCCCTTCATCGCGGGGCTGTCCAGCGTGGAGACGACGCGGTCGATGGCGCCCTTGAGCTGCTCCTGGGCCGTGGCGGCCCAGCCGCCCTGGACTGTTGACAGTACGAGGAGACCCGCGGTCGCGAGTCCCCGGAAGAGACGACCAGTCATTGCTGGACCTCCAATCGGGCGGGCAATCGGACGGGCAATCGGACGGGCAATCGGACGGGCAGTGCGGCTGGCCTCACTAGACTTTCCCGAAGACGTACTTGGACAGCAGCTCCTCGAGGTCGATCGGCGGCTCCACCTCGGTGATCTTGCCGTTCGGCTTGATGATCCGATCGGACCCGCCGGGGCTGATCTGGAGAAACTTCTCGCCGATGAGCCCCCGGGTCTTGATGGACGCGATCGAGTCTTCCGTGAGCTTGATGCCGTTCCGGATGGACATGACCACGTGGGCCTGGTAATTGGCGAGCTGGATCGAGGTGACACGGCCGATCTCCACGCCGGCGATCTCGATGCTGGACCCGTTCTTGAGGCCGCCGGTCGTCGGGAAGTCCGCCGTCACCGTGTAGCTCTCGCCTCCGAAGAAATCGACTTTTCCGAGTCTAACCGAAAGCCAGCCCAGGGCCAAGATGCCCAGCAGGACGAAGACCCCGACGGCCAGGTCCAGCGTCGATCGTCTCATGCGGCTTCTCCCTTCGTCTCACGCGGCATGGTTGGCGCCTTCGGGCTCTCCGCGGATGAACCGCTGCACGAGCGGGTTCGTCGACGCCTGGAGGCTCCGGGCGTCCCCCGTCTCGATGATCACGCCCTCGTGCAGCATGGCGACACGGTCGGCGATCTCGAAGATCTCCGGGATCTCGTGGCTGACCATGACGGCCGTGAAGCGGAATTTGCGGTGCAGGTCCTGGATCAGGTGATGGATGGTGTTGACGAGGATCGGGTCGAGCCCCGTGGTGGGCTCGTCGAAGAAGACGATCTCCGGCTCGGTCACGAGGGCCCGCGCGATAGCCACCCGCTTGCGCATGCCGCCCGAGATCTCGGCCGGGTTCTTGTGCCCCATGTCCACGAGCCCGACCTGGAGGAGCTTCTCCTCCACCCGCTGGGCGATGTCGCCGGCGGCCAGGTTCGTCTTCTCGCGCAGGGGGAAGGCGACGTTGTCGAAGACCGACATCGAGTCGAAGAGCGCCCCGCCCTGGAAGACGACGCCGTAGCGCCGGCGGACCGCCTCGAGGGCGGCGCCGCGGAGCTTGGTGATGTCGACGCCGTCCACGAGCACGGCGCCCGCGTCCGGCCGCAGGAGCCCGAGCAGGTGCTTGAGCAGCACCGACTTGCCGCCGCCGCTCCGGCCGATGATGATCATGATCTCGCCCGTCGCGACGTCGAGATCCACCCCCTGCAGCACGGGCTGGCTGCCAAAGGACTTTCGCAGGCCCTGGATGCGGATCATGGCAGCACGGAGCCCAGGAAGTAGTTGAAGACGAGGATCAGCACGCAGGAGAGGACGACCGCTTCGGTCGTCGCGCGTGACACCCCTTCCGCGCCGTGCCCGCAGTGAAAGCCCTTGTACGTGCAGACCCACGGCACCAGCGCGCCGAAGGCGAGGGACTTCCAGAAGCCGACCATGACGTCGGCCATGTCGGCGAAGGCGTGCATCTGCCCGAAGTACGTCCCCGGCGACATGCCGAGGAGGATGACCGCGACCAGGTAGCCGCCGTAGATGCCGGCCACGTCGAAGATGGCCGTCAACATCGGGAAGCTGATGAGCCCCGCGAGGATGGCCGGCACCACGAGGTAGCGCATCGGGTTCAGCGCCATCACCATGAGCGCGTCGATCTGCTCGGTGATCCGCATGATGCCCAGCTCGGCGGTGAGGGCCGAGCCGGCCAGGCCCGTGACGAACACCGCGGTCAGCACGGGCCCCAGCTCACGCACGAGGGCGATCCCCACCGCCGGCCCTACGAACGCCTCGGAACCCACCCGCTGCAGCGTGAGGAAGACCTGCAACCCCAGGGCCATGCCGGTGAAAGCACCCGTGAGGATCACGATCGTCAGTGACTTGAAGCCGATGAAATAGATGCGCCCGGCCAGCCGGCCGAGCTTCAGTGGCGGGATGAAGACCAGCGCGACCGCATGGCCGAGGAAGCGGGCGAAGCGGCCGAGGGACTCGACGATGTAGAGAACGAGCCACCCGAGTCTCTCGACCCAGCGCGCCGGCAGGGGCCAGGTGTCGGGCCCGGCCGATCCGTCCGTCACGCCGCCGTGCCCCGATATACTCCCAGCGCCCAGAGCGGGAAGTACTTCGCGTAGAGGTGGTATTTGAGGTAGAAGACCCGCGGGAAGCCCGTGCCGTTCCAGAGGGGATCGTCCCACGTGCCGTCGGCGTTCTGCCGGTCGATCAGATAGCGGATGCCCTTCTCGACAGCCGGCCCCTCGACGCGCCCGGCGGCGAAGAGCGCCAGGAGCGCCCACGCCGCCTGGCTCGGAAGCGACTCGCCACGGCCGGCCAGATCGTCGTCCTCGTAGGAGCCCAGGGTCTCGCCCCAGCCGCCGTCGGCGTTCTGGCGCGCTTCGAGCCAGGCGACGGCACGCTGGACGTAGTCCTTGCTGCAGTCCTCGCCGATGGCGCCCAGCCCGCGCAGCACCGACCAGGTGCCGTAGACGTAGTTGACGCCCCAGCGACCGTACCAGCCGCCGGACTGATGCTGGCTCTTCCTGATGAAGGCGAGCGCCGACTGCGCCGCGGGGTGATCCAGCTTGTAGCCGAGGGTGCCCAGGAGCTCGAGCCCTCGTCCGGTCAGGTCTTCCGTCGAAGGGTCGAGGAGCGCACCGTGATCGGCGAACGGAATGTTGTTGAAGATGAGCTTGTCGTTGTCGGCGTCGAAGGAGCCCCAACCGCCGTCCCCGCCCTGCATGCCGAGGAACCACGTCAAGCCCCGGTCGATGCAGCGCGCCTTGCGCTCGGCGTCGAGCCCGCGCGTCTTGGCCAGGGCCATCATGACCATGGCCGAGTCGTCGAGGTCTGGATAGAAGTCGTTGTCGTACTGGAAGGGCCAGCCGCCCGGCGCCACGTGGGGCCGCTTGGCCTGCCAGTCGCCCGGCACGGTAATCTGCTTGTCCATCATCCACTCGCCGGCCCGCACGAGCTGCGGATGGTCGGCGGGCAGCCCCGACTCGATGAGTGCGTTGACCGCGAGCGAGGTGTCCCACACGGGCGACACGCACGGCTGGTAGTGAAGCGACTGCGTGCTTTCCACGCCCAGGTTTTCGATCTCCTTGACCTGGCCGCGGATCAGCGGATGATCCTCCGGATAGCCCAGGGTGCGGAGGGCGAGCACGGCATTCGTCATCGCGGGAAAGATGCCGCCGAGCCCGCCCGGCACCGCCAGCCGCTCCTCCAGCCACTTCTGCGCCGCCTCGATGGCGCGACCGCGGAAGGGCCGCGGCCCCAGCTTCTCCCAGCCTTTGAGCGCGTCGTCCACACCGATGAAGAGGTTCTTCCAGATGAAGCGCTTGGGCGAGAAGGGGCGCGGGATGCGCCTGAACCGCAGACTTGCCCGCTCGCGCGGCACCGGCCAGAGCTCGTCGAGCCGGCAGGACTCGGGCAAGCGCTTGACGGGCTTGGCGTCCATGAGGATCAGGAGCGGGACGATGACCGTCCGCGACCAGTAGGACACTTCGTGGAGGTTGAAGTAGGACCAGCGGGGCAGCAGCATGATCTCGACCGGCATGGCCGGCACGCCGCGCCAGTCATACTCGCCGAAGAGCGCCAGGAGGATCTTGGTGAAGACGTCGGCCTCGACGGGGCCGCCCCAGCCGTGGATGAGAGCCCGCGCCCGCGCCATGGCCGGGTCGTTCACTCCCACGCCCGCCACCTTCATCGCGAAATAGGCTTTGATGGTGGCCGAGACGTTGGACGGTCCGCCCTCGTAGAGACTCCACCCTCCGTCCGCGACCTGGCACCCGCGCAGGTAGCGCACCATCTTGGCTTCCCGCTCGCGGTCCGCCCGGTCCAGGAGGTGGCAGAAGAGCAGATACTCGCTGGTGATCGTGCTGTTCGCCTCGAGCTCGCCGACCCAGTGCCCGTCGGGGGCCTGCGCCGCGAGGAGGGCCGACTGTGCCCGATCGATGGCCGTGTCGATCTCGGACTGGACGACGGTGGGCGGAGTCATACCTGGCTCCGTGCTTTCTCCGGTGACATGCCCCACGAGCCAGCCAGCTGGCCGACTCTGCTCGCGGGGACGGTGCTGCTGCGCCCCTACGTCTTCGTTTTTCTCGCCGCCTTTCTCGTTCTCGCTGGCCGCGACCTCGGGTGGCGCCGGGCCTGTGGGTGGCTCGGGTGGGGCTGGCTCGTCGCCTTCACCGCCGAATACACCTCGACCCGCGTCGGCATCCCGTTCGGCCTGTACCACTACACCGGCAGCACCGTGGGTCGCGAGCTCTACGTCTCGAACATCCCGTTTTTCGATTCGCTGTCCTTCCCCTTCCTCGCCTACGCCTCGTACTGCCTGGCGCGCTGGGCGCTGGGACGGGCCCAGGGCTGGGCGCCGGCTGTCCTCGCCGGAGCGCTCATGATGCTGATGGACGTCGTGGTGGATCCGCTCGCGGTCCTCGGAGAGCGCTGGTTCCTCGGGCGGATCTTTTACTACGCCGACCCGGGTGTCTATTTCGGGGTGCCGCTGTCGAACTTCGCGGGCTGGTTTCTCGTCGGCTGGATGATCGTGGCCGGCTACCTCTGGGCGGTCCGGCGCCGGCCCCGGCCGGCGGGCTCGCCGTGGGGCGGGATCGGTCTCTACTGGGGAATTGTCCTCTTCAACCTTGGTATCACCGCCTGGATCGGGGAGAAGGCCCTGTTGGGGGCCGGAATCCTGGTGCATGTGGCAGTTTTTCTGATAGCCTATGGCCTCAAGGCCTTGTCGGTGTTCCGAGGCTGGGCGGATGAGGCGCCCGCGGGGAAGCGGGTCGTCGCGACTACGTTAACCACACACGAGAGAGGTCGCTGACCAGATGAGCGTGCCGGTTTCCCAGATGTACACCGTCGCGAGCTACGTGCTCAAGCAGAAGCTGCGTGGCCGGAAGCGCTACCCGTTCGTCCTGATGCTCGAGCCCCTCTTCCGATGCAACCTCGCCTGCGCCGGCTGCGGCAAGATCCAGTACCCGGCCCAGATCCTCAAGAAGCACCTGACGGTCGAGGCCTGTCTCAAGGCCGTGGAAGAGTGCGGGGCGCCCATCGTGAGCATTCCGGGCGGCGAGCCGCTCATGTACCCCGACATCGACAGACTGGTGACCGAGCTCGTGAAGCGGCGGAAGTACATCTATCTCTGCACCAACGCCATCCTGCTCAAGGAGAAGCTCGACCTGTTCACGCCGTCCAAGTACCTGACGTTCAGCGTGCACATGGACGGGCTCCGGGAGGAGCACGACGAGGCGGTGTGCCGCGACGGCGTCTTCGACGAGGCGGTGGAGGGGATCAAGGCGGCGCTCCAGCGCGGGTTCCGGGTGACGACGAACACGACATTGTTCGACGGGGCGTCGCCGCTCAGGATGCGCGAGTTCTTCGACGAGATGATGGACCTCGGGGTGGAGGGCATGATGCTCTCGCCCGGCTACAGCTACTCGAAGGCGCCCGACCAGGAGCACTTCCTGCACCAGTCGCGCACCAACCAGCTCTTCAGCGAGATACTTTCGAGCCCGAAGCGGCGCTGGAAGTTCAACCAGTCGCCGCTTTTCCTGCGCTTCCTCATGGGCAAGAAGGATTTCGAGTGCACGCCGTGGGGCAATCCCACCTTTAATATGTTCGGCTGGCAGCGCCCCTGCTACCTGCTCCAGGAAGGCTATGCGGCCAGCTTCCAGGAGCTGATGGACGGCACGAAGTGGGAGAACTACGGCAAGAAGAGCGGCAACGAGAAGTGCCAGGATTGCATGGTCCACTGTGGCTACGAGGCGACGGCGGTCGATCATACGTTCAGCTCCTTCAAGGGCTTCGCCGAGACCGTCGCCGTCACGCTCTCCGGGAAGCTGTGATCTCCATGAGCCTCGAGGGGTGGGTTCCGCAGATCAACGACTACACGTCGCTCCACGAGGTGGTCGACTTCGCCTTCGACTACCGCGGCAATACGACGGTCGTGAAGACGGATGGCAGCGAGGTCGTCGGCTACATCTTCAACCGTAATGCGGACGTGCCCGAGCCCTTCATCCAGCTCTTCGACGAGCAGGGCAACGGGCCCTTTAGCATTCCCTACGGTGATATCGCCACCATCAAGTTCACGGGCAAGGACACCGCGGCGGGCAATAGCTGGAAGGCCTGGGTCGAGCGCAAGGAGAAGGAGAAGGCGCTGAGGGTGGCCGCGGCCGGCGCCGGCCAGCTTGAGTCCGATCCTCATACTCACGGGGGTTGAGCTCGAAGCCCGAGCACTGGCCCGGGCGCTCGGCCTGCCACGCCTCAAGTCGATCCAGTTTCCCGCTTTTGGAAATGACGTCCTCTCCGTTGTTGCGGTGGGCCTCAGAGCCAGCCTGCTCTCCATCCGCTTTCCCGTGCTGCTCGCGATGCTCGGGCGTCCGCTCGTGGTCTCCGCTGGTGTATGCGGGGCCGTCGACCCGAAGGTGGAGAGGGGGACAGTAGTCCTTCCTGAGACGGTGATAGGCACACGGGGAGAGCGGTACGCGGTCAATCCCGTTCAGCATCGACGATACGTCGAAGCCTTTGAGCGTTGCGGCATTCCCTTCGCGGAGGGCACACTCGCGACCGCCATGGAGATCGTTGCATCCCCCGATGCCAAGGCGGCTCTGCGGGAGGCTACCGGTGCGGTCGCCGTGGACATGGAATCATCGGTCATTCTGCGGGCTGCCTCACAGGCTGCCTGTCCCGCGCTGGTTCTTCGCGGCGTGTCCGACGACGCGAGGGACAGCCTGCCCGCTGAGCTTCTGGGCCTCGTCACGCCTGACGGGCGGATGCTCAAGGGCCGCGCGGCGATGATCCTCCTCAGACATCCGGCAGTCCTCCCGAGGGCGCTCATGCTCCAGCGCGCCACGCATCTGGCCCTCGGGGCCGTGGCGGAAGCATTCCAGAGCACGACCAGGTTCGTGCTTGCGGCTGAGGACGATCTCCGCTGATGGACGCGCTCGTCACGGGCGGCACCGGATTCGTCGGCGCCAACCTCGTTCGGGAGCTGCTGGCCGACGGCCGGAGCGTGCGCGTCCTGGCTCGCAAGGGGAGCGACCGGAGGGCGCTCGACGGCTGCGCGGTCGAGATTGTCGAGGGCGATCTCCTCGACCCGGATTCGGTCCGTGCGGCGGTCAAGGGCGCGCGCCGGGTCTACCACGTCGCCGCTGACTACCGGCTCTGGGCACGCGATGCGCGCGAGCTCTACCGGGCCAACGTGGACGGCACGCGGCACGTCCTGACGGCCGCCGCCGAGGCGGGCGCCGAGCGCATCGTCTATACCTCGACGGTCGGCGCGCTGGGCATTCCCAAGGACGGAACGCCGGGAAACGAGACGAGCCCCGTGGGACTCGAGGACATGGTGGGACCGTACAAAGCTTCGAAGTTCCTCGCAGAGCGGGTCGCCGACGAGCTCGTGGCGCGCGGGGCCGCGA